>Ga0181358_1000062_pt1 | contig 42836 bp, 81 predicted proteins | sample Fa13VDMM110SD_FD_130096 | JGI IMG/M metagenome (GOLD analysis project Ga0181358, IMG submission 130096) | Freshwater viral communities from Lake Michigan, USA - Fa13.VD.MM110.S.D | ecosystem: Environmental > Aquatic > Freshwater > Lake | place: USA: Michigan | collected 2013-09-24 | reverse complement strand
GCGCCTCGCCGCCGAACTAGAAGGTTCTATTTAATGTCACCTTGTTCATCCTGCATTCACTACCGAGTGGTTATAGGCAGTCTTCACCCTATTGAAAGCTGGTGCGCTATTTCGGGAGAGTGGCTAAGTGCCAGAGACGTATGGCATAATAATCCTGAGGCACATACCAGAGTCTGGGGAGTCAAAACAAACGACATCCCCGAGTGCAAGTTTACTATGTCTGCCCGAGAAGTTTGGGAGTTTGACGAATGGTATGCTTCAAAAATGACTCTATACTATCGGGAGAATCGCGGAGGATACAAAGGCTTCCACAACGATTTGCGCAATGACCACTGGATAGATGCTTTTCACGAAGAACAAGAGGTGGCATTAAACAACAGAGAGAGGTTCTGGCCTGGTGGCGATCTTCATCACTTTGTGCAACGAAAAACCGCGCATCCGGCACCCTTACCCTAGAAGGGCGGTAAACCGCCCGGAAACCTTCGGTTTCCACCCTTGTTTCTGCAAGGCAGAAACGCTATGATTATTATATGGAAAACAACTCAACCAATCCCTCTGCACCTACCTCTGTTCAAGCTGTAGAAGCTGCAATCCAAGAGGTCTCGTATGACTGGAGCAATATGCAAGAAGCGCACCCCAATGTGATCGCCGCTGCTGCTCTCCGCGCCGTGGCAAATCAGCCCCAGGAAGTTCCTGTTCATATTCAGGGCGAGAGCTATTGGCCGTATGTGAACGGCATTGAGGCCATGCAAGTGTTCCTCGAGCGCATCGCCGACGAACTGGAGGGTCGGTAAACCGACCTATACTTCCTCACAGAAACCCGCTAAAATACTTAGAGTTCAAACAACCTCAGACAACCATGAAAAATTCAGAACAAATCAAGCTTCAAATCACCCAACTTGAGAGGGAACTTCGGGTGGCAAAGGAAGCAGAACGGGCGGAAGAGCTGTCTCACACCCTTCCAAAAGGGTTCGACAGAGAGTCTCTCATGTCAATTTTAGACAATCCCACGGGATTTGACAAAGCCTTATTAAGTGATTTCCACTGGTGGACCACTCCCCAAGGTATTGACTTTTGGCAAAATGAATATCTTGATTATATGATTCATAAAAAGCCCCTGTCAGATAAAGCAATTATTCAAATCCAAAAGTGGGTCATTATGTCTTACCGCATTACCTTTCCTTGAGTTTTGTGGTATGATGCTACGGCAACCATCACCAACCAACCGTCACCAACCAACCCCCCTCCAATGAAAGTAACATTTCGTATTCGGGAAGAAATCACCCGTGAAAACAATCGAAAAATTAGTCGCTTCTATTGTGAAACCAAGTCTTGGTTGTTAGGCTGGCGTGATATATTCTTCCATCACCTCTATGAAGATTTAGACGATGAGTGCTCGCCATTGATTCAGGTTTGTTTTAACACAAAACGAGAAGCTCGCATGGCTATCCTAGAACACTACCGAACCCCCATCACTGAGGTGAGGTACCATTAGCTCCCCCATCTTTTTCCATAGGAAAATCACCCAAACAGTATCATGGATCGTTTGACTGGCAACACTCAAAAAATTCAAGAAACCGAAAGACAACTCGAAACCCTAAGGCAAGACCTACGCAACTACAAAAAGTTTCCGATACCCAGGTAGGGAACGTACTTGAAGATGGAAGCATCGTCTTGGTTAAGGGTGACAATCACGCTATTGTCGTTTGCTCCAAGGAAAAAGAGTTTGAGTCTGATTGGGGTACCATAATGAGTGGGGTCTGGGACGAGAACGAGTGGGGCAGAAAATTCGATCCAGAATGGTTCATTCCGTCAAAAGACCTTCTGCTCCTGGCACACAAACAAATTCCTCAATTCTTCGGCACTTACGCCTATTAGAGTTCATCCGAATTTAATTTCCTAGATGCCTTCGTAGTTAATGTTGACAAAGGGTTTACAAATGTCTTCCCTAAACTTTATCAGTTTTGTGCGCGCCCATTTAGTATATTAACGTTCTAAACTATGAACATTGAAACGTTGCATTTGCTCATATCTCTTACCAAGCACTCTCATTAAAACCACACTTTCTGTAAATACGAAATGACAACCTCTGCCCTCTCCCTAACTGAAACTACGCGCCTGAATCTTCAACTGGATACCTCTCCAGGACTTCCAAAACTGCCTCACATTCCTAGCGAAATTGACGACGATGTTCTAACCGAGGAGCAACAAGAGGCTAACCTATTGCACGTTGCGCTTTGGATTGTGGAGTGGGATTTGGAGAACTTTGATATGGCGCTTTACCATCAGGCATGGGGTTCCTGGCGGGGCCGTATGCTTACTGGCAAACCCATTGAGGGTAAAGAAGCCTTTGGCGATAGCGGTACTATCCATTGTATCGCGGGATTTGCCCAAGTGATGGCGGGGGAAGTAGGATTCTCAGACTGGCCTATTTGTGCTGGCTACTGTTTGCTGGGGGGAGAAGCTGAATCTCATTTCCATGAAAGCAATGAAGAAGGCTTGGGGTTTCTGAAAGAAGTTATTGCCAGGAATTCTTAAATGACTGTAAACCTCCGCCCTCATGCCTTCCTCAAATCTGTCCGATTTATCGAGAGGGGTGGCACCATCTTAATGCCAAAAGACTTAACCCTGACAACAAACGCAAACATTCGTTTCCTACTTAAAGACCGAAAATGCAAATCACATACAAAGCCCCAACTGCCATTGAGCGCACAGTCGAACTTGACGAGTCCGAGTTGCCACCCCTATATGCTGCAATCCGAGACTGCTTCCTACAACGTCTCAGGACGTTTGGATTGGCAGACCCTTACTTACCCTTCGAAGTGGCAGCGATTGAAGTCTGCCGTAAAGTCGGTGTGGACCCGTCTAATCGCTTCGATGTAGTTGCGTTTTTCGATGGTTTGCTTATTGGTAATGGGCTAGAAAATTCGGATCAGGATGGCGATGAGGGTGAATGACACCATGGGCACTCAAATAACTAGCCTAAGGGTAATTGAGAAGGTCACGAAATCTGAAAGCAACTACCCTGATATCCCCTTCCTAATAGTTAATGTAACTTGGAAAATCCCTGGATGTGACTTTTATTTTGACAGGTTCCTAAGGGATTCACACGATATTATTGAAGGGCTGGCAATTGATGACCCCTCATCCTATAGTGATCCTTGGAGGAACCCGCCAAAGTACACAAAAGTTTGGACACCTCACGACCAAAAGTGGGAGTACCTGGAAAAGTTCCAAACTTTTTGGATGAAAGCATGGGTTTCTGATTGCCCCGTAGTTAGGGTGGTGCTAGATGAACTAAGGCATTTTCAGCAAACTGGTGAACTCTCGTCTGTCTATAGGTTCCCCAAAGAATCGACTTTACATACCCATCTAACCACGTTAGACTCTTTTATAGATTGAAGAGGGTAGTATTTATCTGAGGGGCAATCAACAGGTTAAACAATTGGGACAACCCAGGGCAACTATGGAGAACTTAGAAACTTGAAAAACTTAGAAGGCATCAATGAAGATCCCGAGTGTTGCCGCCGTAGCTTCGGTGCATCTATTAAGGATACCGCTGCTCGGCTGATAGCCGACCCTACAATTGCTCCTCGCCAAGTTGCGAAAGATAGGCTGGCTATTTGCGAAAGTAACGTTTGCGGGGCATTTAACGAAAAGAGTTCAACTTGTGAGCAATGTGGGTGCTACATGCCATTAAAAACGACGATGGCGAACATGAGATGCCCACGAGATTATTGGGCCGAATGGAAGAGGGGGAAAGGTGAAGATTGAGCGACTGATTTACAAGGTTTGGCCTCCTGAGTTCGTAAAAGACTTCTTGCAAGCTGACAACGAAGTAAGACTACCCTGGTTGCAAAGACAGCCCGGTTTTATGAATAAAACTTCCGAGTTCAAAGCAAATGGTGAGGTTTCTATCTTAATTTTCTGGAAAAGTGATTCAGACTGGTTCGAAGCTAAGAGCAAAGTTCTCGAGTTAGAAAGCGTAGAGCGTTTACTGAAACAACGCTCTCCGGGCTTCTTTAGACTCATAAGTTCTCTTTCTCTCTGACTTTGAGTTTACTTAGTTTCAACCTACGCTAAGCTAAATGCGAATGCCCTGGTAGCTCAGTGGAAGAGCAGCGACCTTCTAAGTCGTCGGTCGGGGGTTCAAATCCCTCTCAGGGTGTCGGTTACCTTGGTAACCTTATCAAACAACAGCATAAAAAATGGCAAACCTTTCACTGACGGCAAGAGCTGCGAGAATCTCCACCAAGAGTCCTTCCGGCGCTACCCTCCTTTTAAAGCTTAGCGAAGCCAAATCAAACTCCGAGATTCAAAGAGCCTTGGAAGAATACGACCAGGTTTCAGCTTCAACCTGATAAACCCGAGGGTTGCCGATATCAAAGCAACCCTGACATTTAATTTTTGGGCGTGTGGTGTACGGTAGCACAGGGTCCCTTATGAAGACCTCTCCGGCAGATTACCGGCTAGTTAGGGTTCGACTCCCTACACGCCTATTTGACTTTGGATAGTAATGTTAATGCATTGTATGCATTGTATCAATTGCATCCATTGCATTAACAACCTGCGCTAACAACAACAAAAAATGACAAATACCAAGCTAATTAAAGAACTAACTAGAAAGTGGTCTCAGCCTAAGGGTATGCCAGGCAAAGGGTATGAACTGGTAAGAGAAGAAAGAGGTCTCAGTCCTTGCGCCCAGAGTGAAGCAATCATGCTTTCTAAGGGTATGGGGGTAATGGACTTTCAGGCTTTTCTAAATACGGGGGGTTTCTCTATATTTAACTCCAATCTAGATAAAATCACAGCTAAGGTCCTAGGAATTAGTGTTATTCACTCAATTCTTCTACGAAGGTTCAACGACCTTTCAAGCCTAAATCCGGCCATAGTACTCAACGAACCTAAAAGAGTCTTAGGTAAGAACTGGAGGAAAGTCCTAGAATTTTGGCACTTTCTAGATTCCCTTACTCAGGGGCAATGTGAAAAATTGCAGGATGAACTGACAATCAATAATATAACAAAAGAGTACGAATTGAAGAAGAGGGACCTGAAACTCCGGACTGAAACCTTAGATGTTATTATTCCGGACTTGTACTATACAATGGATTCTTCAACACCTTTAGACCCTGCCCTTATAGAAAGACAAACTGAAGAAGAGGTAGCTAAGGTGTTCCCGTCATTTAAGGTTACTTACTCTAACAATCAACATGCACCCAAAGTCCAACCTGGCTATGATCAGTTGACGAAATACCCTAATGACTCGCCGTGTTCAGCCGAAAAAGCAATAGTAGTAGACGACTATTCTCGCGGGTATTTCGGTTGGATTGCCCCTTATGACTACCCTCGTTCTAACCTCCGCAGTCACATGGGCTCACTAGACCTTCAAGTCTTACTCGCTTGTGCAACGAATGAGATTCAAACCCTAGAAAAAGGTCAAAGTTATGAAGATCTTTACTTTTGCAAAATCCTAGGTTACAACCCCACCAGAGGTAATACCATCAGAAAAGTACAACGGAATGTCCGAGAATACAAACAGTCTTTGTTAGATAATCTGAATAGGTTCTACCGCATTACGGACAATCTTATTTTCAGCAATTTGTCCAAAGATACCAATGTTAAGCAAGCTCCAACGAAAGAGATGGTTGATGGTCTTTTAGAGCTGACGGAAGATGACATTGTAAGTGGAAAAGCATACAACAAAATTCAAGAAACTTACGAGGTCGGCAAGGGTAGGTTTTTTGGAACTTTGCGATTTAGAGTACCAAAACTAGGTTCAAATACAGAGGCAGACGCCAAGTTCTATGAGCTTACCCAAAAGTTAAAAGAAACTTTCTACGTGGAGGCAAAGAGATTTTGCGAAACAGATAATTCATCTTCGAAAGAAGGGTCTGAATGGGCTGTTAGCTCCAAGAAAGAGAAGTCCAATCCAAGATTCAACGCACCAACTGGTTACAAATCCTAAGACAATGACACTAATCTCCATACAAGACAAACAACTTGCCATCGAAGCTCTAGAATTTTACGAATCAGAGCTGATCCTGGAAAGAGAATTTCTCACCTCAGGGACAGATTCTAACCATGGGTACGTCTCTGCAGGCTATGATTCTGCTCAAAACAATATCATTCTAAATGAGGTTAACCCCTCAGTCAAGGCTGCCATTCATGGCGAAAGTTCGGATGCTCGTACAGTCTTGTCTAACAAGATTCGAAGCGTTCAAACTTTGAGAAACTGGATTAGGTTAGACCTTGCCAAATCTAATTTGAAAGGTTAGTGCGCCGGGGGAGGGTAAAATTGAGGGTAGGTCTACCCCCCTTCAGCCGTGAAACTCGAAGCCGTTATTGTTTGCGTTAACTACTCTGACTTTTTGGCGCATACCCTACCAAGTACCAGAAATCAATTCGATAAACTTGTAGTTGTTACCGATACTAAGGGTAACGATACTAAGAAGCTATGCGAATACTACAATGTAGAATGTGTTCAAACAGACGTATTCTATGAGGGGGGAGACGCATTTAATAAAGGTAAGGGTATCAATGCCGGTTTAGAGCGATTGGACCTTGATGGCTGGGTTATTCACTTAGATTCAGACATTTACTTGCCACCTCAAACACGGTCGATTCTAGAGAATTTGCCTCTAGATAATGGGAAAATCTACGGGGCTGACCGTCTAATGTGCCCTGGTTACGAAGAGTGGTTGAGATTCTTAGATAAACCCTCCCCTATTCAAGACTCTTGGATTTTCATCCACCCTACAAGATTCCCGGTCGGAGTCCGAATCGCAGAGTATAAAACTTGGCACGGTGGCTATGAACCAATTGGCTACTTCCAGCTATGGAATCCAGAAGGGTCAGGTATTCACCGTTACCCGAATGAACACGGGTTCGCCGACCGTACAGATGTTCTGCATTGCAAAAAATGGCCTAGAGAAAAAAGAGAATTGCTTCCTGAAATTCTCGTTATACACCTAGAAAGCGAAGCAGGAATAGGTCTAAATTGGAAAGGCAGAAAGACTCCAATGTTTGGGCCAAAAGCCACCTTGCCAACCCTATCTTGGCTGGACAAACTTTTTTTATTCCTAAATAAATTAAGCAAGTGCGGTTACAAGGCTAACCTTAAAGCTTCAGGGGAACCAAAGAAAGAGAAGCCAAGTGAGTTAAAACGGGGGGAGACAAAAGTGAAAGTCATAGGTGCTGGGCCAATTGAAGGTCCATTAGATGAATCATTGGAAGAGTGGCTGAGTGGCCGATAGCAGCAGTTTCGAAAACTGCCGAGGGTAAAACCTCCGGGGGTTCGAATCCCCCTTCTTCCTTCACGGTTTCCCCGATGAATAACAGATTCAACGGTGCTGAACGAAACCGTCTTATACAAAATTTAACATGACAATTGAAAACAAAACAGAATTTGTGAACGAAGTAATTTCACGAGTGCTTAGCAATGCCCCTGTGAGCGAAGTTATGAGAGTTTATTCTCTATCAGTACAGGCAGCAATCGAAGAACTAGACGACGAAGGGTTCCTTCAAGCAGTTCTTAACGCTGGGTTTACAGACCTGATTGAAAAGTATGTCGAACCCGAAGACTTCTTTGAAGAAGAAGATCTTGAGCTTGCAGAGATAGTCTAAAGAGACGGTTAACCGAACGGAAGCCGACGGCTTCCACCCTTGTTTTCGCTGAGCGAAACCGCTATAGTAGGCTCATAAACGAGCCTACTTTTTTCGTATGAAGAGAGCCATACAAGTACAGGGAAGGGTCACTCTGCCAGAGGACACTCTTGACAAACTATTTCAGATTGCGAACAAAATAGTTGTTCCCAAGTGGACCCTCGGTGAAGTAGAGTCTAGGGCCCAACCCTCTTGGCTTCTACCTCAAGCGGAAGAAGCTTTATCAAGGTTAAACTCACAAGGATCTCGTAAGTTTAGATTCCTTGATAAGGACTCCCCTGTCATGAGAGAAATCTCAGCAATTGCTTATGGGAAAGGTTCCGTACCTACACACACTGACCACATCTCTGGGTTGTCCCTACTGACTTTCCTCGGTGGATCCCTTGAAGACAGCGACGGAGCCCACCTTGTGACAGAAGGAGAGTTTTATGCTGGAGGGCAAATGGTAACACTCAAGGCCGGGGAGTCGATTGTTTTCGACGACAGTGAACCTCACTCTTGGATGCACAACGGTTACTGGTTTTTCGCTGTTAATGCCCTTGAGAAACTTTAGCATGGCAAAGCACTACGGAAATTTTAACCAACGTCTAGAAACTAACGAATGAAAACGAACAGCGTTCTCTGCCAAATTGACCATCGCGGTCGCTTGGCCAAGCCCGAAACTCTGAAAGAGTACGGTAAACTCAGAGACCACATGATTCAGCGACCTTGGGAGGTGCTCTGCGACGAGACTTTTATAGATTTAATCACCGAAAAGGGTTGTACCTTCTACGGGTGCTTGTTCAAGGGTCTTGACCTCATGGAGCTACAGTACCAGCGTCTTTGCTGGCACACTCAAACCCTCATCGGCGCAGATTTCGACAAATGCGAAGTTGATCCGGAGGAAATGGTAGACTTTTACTCTCACTTGGGCTACCAACCTTGGCTCGCCTATCGGACGTTTTCTGATGGGGAAGTTAAGGGGAGAAATTCTTACCGTCTGCTGTGGAAAGTTCGCGTTAACTTGAATGTTTCCTACGAACGGACTCACGCTTTCATTAAAGCTTTTGCAGCTCTTGCCGGAGAAGGATTGGCCGACAAGCACAGTATGGACCCCAGTCGAATGTGGCAGGGTAGCCGAAAAGGCTTCACCCACTACGACCCGGAAGCCCCTTCACTAGATCTTCAATACTCAGTACTTTGACCGAAATTACTCTAGTTCCCCCTAGGCCTGGGCCTTCGCGACGTTCCCAGTCGTAAAGGAGCGCAGGTACGCTCCCTGAGGCTCTGTAAGAGCCTTCGCTCCGCTCCGGGCCCAACCCCTTGACCCAGACCCGAAGCCCCCCTCGGCCTCCTAGGCCCCTCCTACAAAGTTTACCTTATTTCCTTAAAAGTGAGAAGCAAAGTTGCTTTAACCTTCGGTCGATTTAACATAGGCCACTCCGGCCATACTGAGCTGATTAAAAAGTTGCTTACCCACGGCGACATTGCCAAAGTATACGTATCGTCAGGCGGGAAGAACAACGACTGGAACCTTCGCGTTCTCCTACTCCGTACGTTGTGTCGCCAAGCTAAAGTCGACCTAAACAGGGTATCATTTCTCAAGGCTATCAATCCCTTTAGAGCTCTTTCTGAGACCTTGGGGGAGGAACACCCAGAGGACATTTCTCTGGTCTTAGGTTCGGATCAAACTCACATGGGCAGAGAACTTTCTCAAAAGTTCGACGTTTTCTTCTTTGAGAATAGAAGGAGTAATTCAAGTAGCGAAGTTAGAAAAATCTTGGACAAAGGTGAGACTCCGGACCCCTACAAAGAAAACAGGTATGCCTTCAAACTTTCAAAACTATTGAGACACGAGGAAGCTTCAAATGAAAAGTTCAGACAAGCTCAAAGAAAAACTAAGACTGCTGCTTAAGGGCTATCCTGGACTTAAAGTCAGTTCCCACTGGCCTTGGGGGGAGCAAACCTTTCAGGAAATTGCCTGGGTAGTTCAAGACTATGTAAATAACAGTGGGGACGTGATAAACGAAGACCCTCTTCAGGAATGGGTAGAGGAGTATAACTTTTTCCAATTCGAGGTTAAAAAGTAAGCTCGGGCGGTAAACCGAACCAAGACCGACGGTTGCCACCCTTGGCTTAGCCGAGCGAAACAGGTATAGTTGTTCTATGAACGAACTCGAAGCATACGTGATGGTCGGTGCCCCTGGCTCCGGTAAGTCTACCCAAGTGTCCAAACTGATTGCATATCACCCGGATGCCGTTGTGATTTCCGGTGATGACATCCGCGCTGAACTCTACGGTGACGCAGACACTCAAGGCAATTACGTAGAAATTCACGACCGGATGCTGGAAATTCTCGAAGAGAATGTCGGCCGCACCGTGATCATGGATGGAACCCATTACAGGGCCGCTTACCGCAGGGAAGCTATCGCTATGCTGAACTCATACGGGTACAACAAAGTTGTTGCTGTAGTAGTTGACAAACCTCTTGCTGTTTGTTTGCGGCAGAACGCTTCGCGGGATCGTAAAGTTCCCGAGCATGTAATTGAACGTATGCACAACTCCCTACAAGCATCTCTGAAAAACATCACCAACGAACCCTTTCACCGCATCGACTTTGTCTACTGAATCGTTATGAAAATCTACGACCCCCAAATTAACCCTGGCGATGTCATCGCTGTCGGAGACATCCACGGGACCTGGAATCTTTTCGAGCAGTTCTTGAAGTGGGTCGAAGGTACTCAAGCGACTGTTGTCTTACTGGGTGACATGATTGACCGTGGAGGCCAAGACTTGAAGGTCTTGAGAGCAACCAAGCAATTGTTGGACGAACCCGAGCATCGGGGGCTTCAAGCTTTTTATGCTCTGATGGGTAACCATGAGAGGATGTTTCTTGACGCAATGATTGTTGATCCGCATGGCCAAGGTTGCTACATTTGGATTCAAAACGGGGGTAATTTCGACCAGGCACCTGAGATGGCAAAAGAGCACGCAGTCTGGGTAAAAGAGTTGCCAATCTATATGGTGATCGGAGACACGATGTTTGTCCATGGGGGTATTTACCCTGGCCACGACCCAGCTGAAACTGTTGCGGAAAAGCGAGGAGATGCCCTCCTGTGGATGCGTGATCCTTTCCTCAAGTATGGACCTGAGTTTGAGCGTTGGAACCCTAATTTGAAGAGGATTGTTCACGGGCATACCCCTACTGGTTTTGAAAAAGGTGGTCTAAACCGAGTGCCAATTCACAAAGGCGACAGGGTGAATATTGACACCGGTGCTTACGCTCGTAAAGGGTGCCTCACTGCCTACAACGTAACTCGAAACACTTTTAACCAGTTCTTCCGTTAGGATTTAACCCTCAATCTAGACTACAATTTCTAAACTATGAAACTCCTACTCATTGATACCTCCGCTCTTTTTTACCGGTCTCGCTCAGCACTTTGCCGGGCTATGGGAGAAATGGTTACGAGTTTCGGAGTGCCTGTTACCGGCACCTACGGTTTTTGTAACGCCTTGTTCGCTGTTATGGCAGAACATAACTACGACTGTGTAGTCCCTTGTTTTGATAAAGGGGGAAACTTTCGTAAGAAAGAAGAAGGAACTTACAAAGCGAATCGAGAAAGGGCTAGCGTTGAACATTACTCCGACCTCAGCCTTCTACTAGAAGATGTTCTCCCCACCTTGGGTTTTTCACCGGTCGGTGCCCAGGCCTTTGAGGCTGACGACGTTATTGCTCACATTTCACGTAATTCTCCTGCTCACTCTGAGATTCATATCTTCACTTGTGACAAAGATCTTTTGCAACTTGTTTCCGAACGAGTGAAGGTGCTGCTTTTCAGCTCTACGAAGAAAATGGAACTTGTTGATATCGAGGGAGTAAAAAGGCACTTCGGTGTGATGCCTTCAGAGGTTAAGTTTTTCAAAGCACTAGCCGGAGACTCTTCGGACAACATTGCAGGTATTTCCGGGATTGGGCCGAAAACTGCCGTGAAAATTATCGAAGAGTGTCGTTCTGAGGAGTCAAGCGAAGGGTTCTCGATTGCAGACCGGATCACTTTCCACCCTAAAGTTGTGTCTAAAGCGTCGACTTTTCTGGGGAATTTACGCCTCGTCACCCTCGAAAACGACATTCCAGATTTATCCTGGTACGCTTCTTCACCACCTATAGAATCACACGTCAAAGCCCTGTTTGAAGGTCTTGAGTTCAAGTCATATTTGAAACCTACTCGGTTGAGTAAAATTTTGAAAACTCTAAAAGTTTTACAAGTGAATCAGACTTGAAATGACTTTTATTAAGCGCAGATTTACGACGAGCCAGTTCCGAATCTTAGGTAATTTTGCTTTAATTATTGGACAGTTCATCCTTCTTTTCAAAAGTAGGCAGATCGGACTCCTGACACTTCTCCTTGGTAGTAGCCTCAGCCTCCCTTACTTTCTGAAGCAGAAGCAATGGGACGTTGTAGCTGTTATCGTGATGGGAATCACCCTTAACCTTACCGGTCTTTTCATAGATCCTTTTCACACTTGATGTTAGAGTCGGACAACCGAACCACTGAAGCCGGTTTTCACTCTTGTTCCTGCAGAGAAAACACGCTATGATTATAGTATGGAAAACGACTCGATTCGCTGCAAACTCGGACCTCGTGAGAAGGGCCGGAAACACAAGGGTAAGGTGAAGCCCCAAGCTCTACGGCAAGCCAAGTCTCGCCGGACTGCTCTCGTTCAAAAGCTCGCTGCAAAATGACCTCCCCCCTCTCATCCATCTAAACGGCACCGGTGCCGCTTCCATTGCAGCTGAGTACGAGGAGGCTTACAGAGCCGTCCAGACCGCCCAGAGCAAGCTGGCTGAAGCCACCTGCCACCCCCGCGACTTCTACCCTCTTGTAGACCAGGCTTGGTCCCAAGCCCGTGAAGAACGCGAGAGTGCCCAGAAAAAAAAAAACTTCGCGAAGTGAAAAGTACTTAGCAGGTTGGGTGAATCACTGCTCTGATTACTCCCGAATGTGACCCACGAACCTATGGAAAGCAACCTAAGTAAGATCAAACCGAAGCTGAGGACAGAGGGTCGAGTATCTGGTAACTTCGGCAGAAATAAAGTTGAAGGGAAAAGGCAAACTCTGGACCCGAGCACCAACACCCTGAACAAAGACAGTCTAAGAATTCCTGATCCCCGGAAAGTTTACGAAAGGCTAGAACAAGCCTATACTATTACAACAGACCCCGAGCTGAAGGCTTATTTGGCTGAAATGCTGAAAAAGCGTAAAGCAACAACCCGGACGAGAGCAGTAGAAAAAACTACTCGCCCACGATCCGAATACTGGGAGGAAGTTAACCGTGTACGGTGATCCAGTGACTTACAAATCGCCCCTTAGAATATACGAAAACTCCCCCAGCCTTGTAGTTTACAAGTGCTCTAAAACAGAGGCTGTAGTTGGTAAAGTTTATAAGACGTCTGAAGGGAAGTGGTTTTTGGCGACACGCTACATCGGTCACTGGCAACCCATTGAAGTCTTCACCAAGTACCAAGGTTTCCTTTTTCTAAACAGACTTCACAAACAACGCACTCAAATCTGAGTCAAACGTTCAGGCTGCTTCGGCAGCCCGGAAGTAGGTGACAAAGGAACGCGCAAAGCAACCCCAGGAGAACACAATGATTAACGCTACAAACAATTCAACCAGAAGTCTCAACCCTTTGTATCTTATCAAGAAAAGCCTCATCAAAAAAAGGCAAACTCGAAGAAGCACAGATTGAGATGGCAAAGAAACCCCAAATTTTATAAAAATGAGTTATATCCCTGTTCTAGTATTGCTTCCAGAGCCAGAAGCCGAAGAAATTTGTCGATCAGTAACCCTTTCTAACCAGGAATGGCTTGTTCTTTCTCAATGCACAGAATCTTTTTCAGCCGCTTACCGGGAAAGTCACAGTCAAGTGATTGCAACCTATGTAACCCGTGGACAGCTTGATTTAGCTGTAGAAGAAGCGGCAAAATGAACGTTTTGCTACTGCAACTCGATAAAATTCAAGCTAAACTTGTATCCTGACGAATCAAATGCTTATCAACGTTCCTCCTGTTGTGTTTGACATTGACATGACATTGACCAGCGAATGGTACTACAATGACAATGTTACTCGGCTCAAAGTCAACAAACCGCTCGTACAACTTGCGAGAGCACTTGTTGATTCAGGGGTCCCAGTTGTGATTTCAACCGCTCGACCTGAACGCTTAAGAAGTGACTCACAAGTTTGGCTTCGAGGTATTGATCTCGGCTACAAAGCCTTATACATGAGGGAAGACGGCGACGATCGGCCAGACCACTACGTTAAAACCGAACAGGCACTTTCGATTATCGACGATTTCGGTCGCCCCATGTTGTGGTATGACGACAACGTAGACAACTGCAAAGTTGTTAAAAACTTAGGTATACCTTGCATACAAGTCACCCAATGAAAAAGAATCGAAAAGAAATAAGTTTAAACTGTCAGGTTAAAATTGACCCTAAAGAGTCTCAAAACCGCAGGGATTTGATGGCGACAATGGCAGAGATGAGCCTGCACTTGCCTAACGTTTCAATGAAGAAACAAGAGCTGGTAGCCCAGTTTATGGTGGAACAACTCCGTGGGGCGGCTAACCGAACCGAACCGTTCGGTTCAAACCCTAACCCTGAAGAGAGATTTAAGCTAAACTGAAATTACCGAAACAACCTCCAATGGCAACCAAGTCCGAAATCTCCATTCAACTCAGCAGCGAATCTTGGCAACTTTTGCACGACCTTTTGAAGGTGCGGCAATTTTCTCTCGAGCGTGATATTGCTCGGGCAGACGAGACCGACTCTATGGACTACGCACAAATTCTCCTAGACGAAGCTGTCGAATGCAAGAAGATTTCCAACCTGATCTCGTTTAAAATTACTCTCACTAGCCTGTCGGAAGTCCTTGCAAAATGAGGTAAAGTTCATGCTATCTACGAATACCAGGCTAAGGCTGGTGATTATCGCAAACAAGATCTCAAAAGGTTAGGAAGTTTCCTTAGAGGAAGCTGCCTTCATTCAAAAGTGGGCGAACCATAATCGCCACGCCTATGAGATTCTTCAGAAGGCCAGGCGGAGGGCAATCTCGGGGGAGCCTGAGCCGGGGTCGCTTGACGATCTTATCGACGGTATGAACCTCGGCTTTGCAGATCCTTCCTCTCACTTAATCGGTCCTCAATCTCCAGACGACCTGGCAAACTTCTTCAAAGCACCACCGTGGCTCAAAAATGACTGACAAACTTTCTGACGAAGCACCAGAACTATACGATAATTGCTTCAGTGTGAAGGAAAGTTCTTGGAAAACTTGGACCTCTTTCAATGAAGAAGGTTTCAAACTTGTAACCTCCTTGTCGAAACAAATCTGTATTGAAGCTACTCGCTTTTACCTTAAACGCAAACAGGAAATTTCCCTGGAAAGTGTTAAAACCTATGAAGGAACTGTCGGAGGGAAACTTTGACTACTGAGAGTAAACTCGAAACCTTGGACCCCTCAACACCCTGGTACGAGTTTCTTTCATACTGTGAAATTTGTAGGAGTTTAGGGGTGACTCCGTCTGTTGGTCGTTTCACCCGTTACCAAAACTACCTAAAGACAACTAAACTATGACAAACGAATTAACTAGCCCCATGCTAGACCGGGCTAAAGGTTGCTTAATTGGACTAGCAATTGGTGATGCCCTAGGTGCGCCAGTAGAGTTCAGTGATTGGGGTACTTTTGAACCTGTAACCAACTATCGCGACGGGGGGCCATTCAACCTTAAAGCAGGCCAATGGACTGATGATACGTCTCAGGCCCTGTGCTTGGCGGACTCTATTCTCTCGGATAGGGGGTTTAGCCAGGGGGACTTCCTGACCAGGATGGTCAATTGGAAGCAGTATGGGTACAACAGCAGCACCGGGAAGTGCTTTGACATTGGTATTGGAACTGCGGCTGCTTTGCAGCAATATGAAAGTACTGGTAAATTATCACTAAACGCAACTTCTGGTGGTAACGGTAACATCATGAGGCTGGCGCCGGTTGCCATAGCTTTCTTTAGAGATAACTATAAAACCCAAGAGATCGCCAGCCTGTCGAGTCTGACTACCCACGGGCATATCTCAGCATTAACTTGCGCGGATTTTCTTAGTGTGATGCTGAGGTCTTATATCGTAAGTAGTGATTGTGAGGGAGATATTATATATAACTGTCAGACTAACGATGAAGCTTACGAAATTGACCTCTGTAGTGTGACTCTGGAAAGAATAGCGAATACTTTGATTTCTGAGGAAAGTGATTGGCACAATGTAAGCGGATTCTCAACTGACACTTTGTGCGCAGCTCTCTATTGTTTCTTCAATACGGAGTCTTTTGAGGAATGTGTGTTGGCTGCAGTAAACCTAGGCGGAGACGCGGATAGCGTTGGCGCCGTTGCAGGTCAAATTGCAGGAGCTTACTATGGGCTCTCTAAAATACCACAAAAATTCATCGACGGGTTGCAAGATAGCGACCGGTTTCTGACTTTGGCAGAACAATTATTTAACTTGTATGGAAACAAAGATGAAAACTAAAATGACGAAGGGAAAGCTCATAACGTTCGAAGGTATCGACGGCTGCGGAAAGACTACCCAATTGAAGGCTGTTGCCGAATGGTTGCTTACGAGCGGATTACTTCCTGAAGGAGCCGAAGTTGTAACAACTAGAGAGCCAGGGTGTATTCCTGGTATTAGACAACTTCTTAAAGACCCGGACACTGTGATCACAGCAAGGTCGGAACTTCTGCTTCTGATGGCAGACCGGGCTCAGCATGTTGAAACCGTGATTAAGCCCGAACTTGAAAGAGGCAATTGGGTATTATGCGACCGATTCTATACCAGCACCATGGCATACCAAGGGTGGGGTAGAACCTTAGGGTGGCAAGCCGTTAAGCAAGCACATGAACTTGCGTGTGGTTTGTTTTATCCAGACTTTGAAATTTACTTTGATGTCCCTGCCGATGAAGCTGCGTTGAGGATTGAAAGGAGAAATAAAAAACAGAGGCTGGAATACGGGAGGAACACCGAAGTCAAAGATCGGTTCGAGTCCCAAGGGAGACCATTTATGGATAGGGTTATTGAAGGTTACGACAATGCAAGTAAGTTACCTTTTATTAAGGGGTATCCGCATGTTACAATCGATGGGTGTTGTGATATCGGCAGGGTATCTGATTATTGTAAGGATGCCATTGCCAACTTTGTTGCTGCCTTAGATGTGGTCAGTACCCCCATGGTTATTAGACCGACTTGGTACAGGGTCGTGTGGTAAATCAGTCCCTGCTTTTGTAGACCGTGATGAGCGGCCCCATGAAAACCTAAACACATACACCCCCTAAACTCAAAAGCAAAATGAAACCTTTTCTTCATGGGAGAAAACATGCCAAGAAGTACGGCGGATCACCAGACGATTACGCTGACATTGACGACTTTATCGACAGTAGTAAAATTGCGTTCCCCGACTTTAGGCACCGTGCGTTGTTGCACTCTTCTTTCGGGTGTTTCATCGTCGAGCAAATGTTCGGGCGCACCCGGATCAACTCTGCGGGAGTAACTTACTCTCCGCGAGACATTGCTGAAGATCACATTATTCAGGATCTGGGGTTTATTCCCACGGTCGAGAAATACTTAAACAACATGGAAATTCAACCATGGATGTCAGGCACCAACAAATCGCCAAACAAACAAACCAAATTCATTCCGATCGGAGACTAAACCATGTCACAATCCCTTGACTCCCTTATTCAAGATTTTATCTCTTACCAAGAGCAATTCAGGAAATTAGCTACGGAAAAACTTAAAGAGTTCTTCGTAAAATTCTGGGAAGAGAACCCTGCTATTAAAGCTGTAACTTGGAACCAATACGCGCCTTATTTCAACGATGGGGACCCGTGCGAATTCAGTGTGAATGATCCTTACTTCACGAATGCCGAAGGAAAAGATCTTGAGGATATCACCTCGTGGGGTGAATACGACGGGGGAAAAGAGGACATTTGGTCTGAGTACTCGTTCTCAGGCCGATACGGTGCTGTTGCCCGCGAAGGAGTAGACCCCCTCTCAACAAAATCTCTTTCTTCTCTTTTAACCTCGGAGGTGATGAAACCGATTATGGAGGCATTCGGGTCAGACATCACTATAATTGCAACACGAGAAGGGTTCCAGGTAGATGATTTCTCAGGGGGTCATGACTGAGCTTGTAAAGAGACAGGATCTAATAAAAAAAAGGGGGGGGGGTTAACCGAACCAAAACGTTCGGTCTCCGCCCTTGCTTTCTCTCTGCTAAAACGCTATAGTAAGAGCATGGAACTCAAGTCTACCCTCTCCTCCTCGTTCTTCCACCGGTTCTGCCCCGACCCCACGGTGATGTACGACCTTGGCGACCTCTACGCTGAGTTAAACGCTCGCTTTTTCAACGGTGAACTGCCTGTCCTTCCGTCCGACTCTTACACGGACAAGAACGACGAGACCCGCACCCGCTACGGAACCTTGAAGTGGGATGGTCGCATGGGACAGCGCACTCTGGGCACCTACAAGGCGTCGAGCCGCCGTGGGAACGGAACCATTCGCCTCTCTCGTCGTATTGCTTCCGACCCTGTGAAGACCCGCAGTGTTCTCCTGCACGAGATGCTTCACAAATACCTCGACATTAAGAGTATGGACGACGGTATTCTCGGCCACGGTGAGAACTTCGTGTCTGAAGCAAAGCGCATCAATGAAGCTTGCGAAAAGAGCGGCGTTGAGTATCGTATCTACTTCTATGACGAAGCGGTCACCCGGGACGAACCCTTTGTGATTTCTGATCTTACTGAGAAAGAGATTCACTGCGGCAAAGATCTAGATATAGCCAGAAACATGCAGGCGGTTGTGAGAGCCGCGTTTGACCAAAAGTTCAAATACTTCCAGTGAGACCTTCGGGTCTCTTTTTATTTCACTTAAGCACTTACAATGAAACCTACAAAAGACCAGTTAAGCGAATGGACAGAGCACTACTTTTCATCTGGAGCTGACCTTCCAACTATTCGAGAAACCATTATGCCCAACTTAGTTCAAGACGTGATAGAGTGGGTCACCGAAGAGATTGCACAGGAGTTTGACAGGAAAGAACGAGGAGGAGCGAAAGGTTACGGACCGAGTGTACCAGCTAAGATAGTACGAGAGCTAGGGGCTCCTGCTGCGTCAACCCTAAGAGAAATGTCTCTTCGTGCTCTCGATAGCCTGGTCCACCCTGGCCAACGGTTCAGCGGTTCTTACAAACTACTTGAAACTGTTCTGTCGAACATTCCTGAATCACCAACCAACACCAGATGAAAGGGTGGGTAAATCTACCTTGGTTGGACACTGTTATACCAACCTACATACGAAATGACTACCGCAACAAAAAATACAAAAGGGACTGAAGAAACCGTTTCGGAGCTTCGCTCCCGGCCCACCCCACGCAGGATCGACCTTGATCAACTTTACAAGTGCGACCCGAAAGATTATATCGGTTACTTCGCTGACGAGACATCTTACGACAACCTCATTCAAGAAGACTGCGACGTTTACGTTGCCGGAGTCAAAGTTGTCGCCTTCCGCAAGTCTCTTTTCCCGAAGTTGAAGGAAGGTTCCAAGGGCGATCCGGAGACTTGGGAATACTTTCGCTGGGCATCTCGCGATCTTTACTCTGACCAGCGCGGTCTGGTAGCTGGTCGAGAACTTACCACGGATCTTGAAATCAGAGTCACGAACGGAATCGTGAACTTTCTTAAGAAGGCTATTGCTGGGCAAGTTATCGAAGTTGAAGAGGCTCTTAAAATTGTTAGCCTCTCCCCCGACCATGGTAAGCTCACAGTAAGGATTACAGAAGTTAAGAAAGACTACCCGGAAATTGCTAAGGCTCTTGAGCCCATCGAGGCAGAACTTCGCAAGAAATCCACGAGCGAAGAAAGAAAAGTAGAGCTGAAGAAGGCGAAGGGAGAAGAACTTGCAAAGTGGTTCCCAACCTGGCTGTCGCAAACCTGGGCTGGTGCGAAGGATAAAGCGGCTGAAGCCAAGAGAGCTGATGGCAGGTACATTAGCAAGCAGATACGCTCAAACAAGTGCTATTCTAACGTTCTTGGAGCTTTCGACAGGGGGGCAAGAAACCCTTACGGTCGCTTGACCGCTACCACCCTTAAAAACTACGATGGTTTCGTGGGCCATACAGACATTTATAAGACTGCGTGTGCAGCACTGAAGGAAACCCTGAACACCGAGGAAAACCCTCGCTGGGATCGCCTTCACAACCGATTCGGCAACGTGAAAGACCCGCACTACAACCTTTTCGGTACGGTGTTTACCGCCCTGACACTAAACTGGAACTTCCGCTGTGCAATGCACTATGACGGGAACAATTGCGAAGGGGGTATTGCCGTTCTTACCGCAATGACTCAGGGCGAATACGACGGTCATTACCTGGTATTCCCAGAAATCCGCTGCGCCTTTGACCTTCGTGACGGGGACTTCATTGCCGGTGACAACCAAGGTTTGATCCATGGTAACACAGCGATGATTCCGAAAACCCCTGACGCTGAACGGGTCTCTTTCGTTTTCTATTCTCGTGAGCGTATGACCCTGCTTGATGATATGAAGTGCGAAGATTGCCGCCGCGATTTCATGAAGTACGCCGCTGAAAACTATACTCAGTACAGCAAGGGACACAAAACCTGGAACGGCGTGTGGCAAGGAATGTGGAAGTCTTCAGAATGGATGAAATTCAAAGAACTTAATGGAGCGGAGCGTTGCTCAAACACCAATTACTGGGGAACTGAAAATTAACCTTTAAGATACCGGGAGGGGCGGAGTAAACGATGGTATACTCCGCTTTTATACAGCTACACTAGAACTAAAGTTTAATACGAGGAACATGTCAAACTTTGACGGAGTATTTGAAACAGTAGAATCCCTATGGGCCGACTTGTCTAGAAATTTGGACGACATACGATATGAGACTGAGGGTCTTGAAAGGGATTATAAAGAACTGCTCACCTTGTTAGGAGTTTCTGATCACGAATCTGCGGTAGTAGCGATTCATAAGTTGAAATCTGAACCCTGTACTACCTTGGCTACTGGAAAATTAAGGGAATTTTTTGCAGAGTCTATCTCAAAAGCCATGGAAGCCAAGTTTTCTAAAGCCAAAACGTTCCGTGACATTGCAGGCTTAGCTTAAACTTTTAAAGTCCTCTACCACACAACAACTATGACAACCGAACAACAAACTCCCCAAACGACAATCTCAATTAATTTGCCGACAGACTTTGCTGAGGCTTTGAACTCGCTGGCAGAACGAGAAGGGCTGACTGCAGATGCTTTGGTAATGCGATCGCTTGGCCTTTACTCCGTAGCTTCACAAGCTGAAAGTGGCGGTTATGCTCTGTCGTTCACCCGAATTGAGGGAACCAATGACCTAACCGCCAAGGAAGCAATTCGCATCGAAGATGAGCCCGTATCTAACTTGATCCTTCCTGGAAATAGGCAATGATCCGAGAGGCAATATCAAAAGAGTTACAGTCAAGGGTCGAACCCTTACAGATTAATAGGGATGCTCTTGAAAACTGCCCTCGCAGTGAATACATTGGACAATTCCCCAAGACAACAGATTATGACACTGTCATAGATAAAGACTGTGATGTTTACGTCTCAGGTGTAAAAGTCTTGTCCTTCAGGAAAGCTCTTTTCCACTTCTTTCCGAGGGTTCTTCCAAACAGAAGGAGACTTGGGACTTTTTCCGAGCAGCTTCAAAAGAAGTTTATGGCACCCAAAGAGGCGTCGTTGCGGGCACAGAGTTTACAACTCGCCCCGAATCACGCTTAACTAAAGGCCAGGTTGCCTTTTCGCTAGTGCTTCAGCGGGCTTGATTACAACGCTTACTCAAGCGCGAGAAGCCCTGGAAAGTTCGAGCGAACTGACAAGCAAGACTCTGAAGATCAAGTATATAAAGAAAGACTACCCCGAAATCGCGAAAAGAATGAAGCCTCTAGAGGCGGAAATTCGCACATTGAACTCCGAAGACCCGAAACTAGAAAGTCTGAGGAATCAGAGAAGGGAACTACTTTGGTGTTGGTTTGAACCTTGGCTACTGGAAGTTTGGCTGCCCTCAGAAAACAAAGCAGAAGAAGTCAAAGAAGTTTTAAACACTTACATTAGCTCTCAGTTAAATTTCAACCACTGCTACAGTAACGTCCTGGGGGCGATTGACCGTGGGGCAAGATTTCCCTATGGTCGTTTGAGCGGAACCACTCAGAGATACTATGAGCAGTTCTCAAAATACAGAGACATTTATTACGCGGCCTGCGAAGGTTTCAGGTACAATTTTCCGGAGACTTGGAGCAAAGTTAAGGAAGTGATTTCGAGGGCTAAAGACCCTAACTACAACTTGTTCGGCACTGCTTTTACGAGTGTAACCGTAAATTTTAATTTCAAGACTGCCTACCACGTTGACAAGAACAATTTGAAAGGGGGGCTGGCTGTCTTGACTGTGTTCACGAAGGGTGTTTATGAAGGCCACTACTTAGTGTTCCCCGAGGTTAAGCTAGCTTTCAATCTGAGAGACGGAGACTTTATCGTAGGGGACACCCAAACTTTGCTCCATGGTAACAGCCCCATGACAAAACTTACTGAAGATGCTGAGCGGGTTTCTCTGGTTTTCTACTCACGAGAGAACATGACCCGATTGGATGATCTTGAGTGCGAAGAATGCCGAAAACAGTTCATGAAGTTTTCACTTCAGACTTTGAAAGAACGAGGCAAAGATCACAAAGATTGGAGGGGCGTGTGGCGAGGTATGTGGACTTCTCAAGAATGGTTAGACTTTCGAAAAGAAAGGAACTTGGAACACTGTTCAAACTCCAATTGGCAGCTTTCCTCGCCATACGAGAATGAAGTCACGAAAGAGGTGAAGGTGTTTAAGGATGATCCAGGTGTGGGATGGAAACTCGTACAAGTGGTTACACAAGGACGGTAAACCGCCCGGAAGCGTTCGGCTTCCCGACTTGTCTCTGCGAGGCAGAAACGGTATGATTAGTGTATGACCAAATCGACTGGCAAAGCAATGACCTCTAACGATCGCTATCTGAGCATTGCTCAAGAACTTTATCTGAATTTAATAAAAGCTTACTGTTCTTCTTATAATCTCCTGGATGTTGATCCCAATCAAGTAAAAAACGGAATTCAATAAAATTGCAGTTCTTGCAGATGATGCCGCCGAAGTCCTCATGGATCGACTTGATGTGGATCCGGAGTAATCTAAAAAAATTCTCCCCACCGACCCTAACCATGCCAACCCACACCCCACCCCCAATGATTGCGACCACTACCACCGACCAATTCTCCGGCCACCAGCCCGGACAATGGTACAGCCTTATCCGTGAACAATTTGTGACCTTCGCGGGGCTGGGGCCGATGTACACCGGATTTCTGAAAGAGTTGAAATCCGGCGTGCATCATGATAGCAAGGGCGATCGGCCCGACCTAGAACGCCAAGCTACCTGGGCGGCCATCGCGGCTGGGGAGGCAATGCGCAAATTTATGCCAAGCGACGAACAGCCCACTTGCGAATCAGATTTACATATGTCAGTCTCCGGGGCAATGACCTGGGACTACACAACCTGGTCGGGAACCAGGTTGAAAGCTGCTGAATATCGTCAACTTTACCGCCAAGGTGACGGACCTTTAGAATCCTTCGATTCACATTTCCTTGTCCAGATCCCCGCTGATCGGGATCTTCCAGGCGGCCACCACTACGGCCAGCTGCGTTCTGGCGGCGCTTACAACAACTGATTCCCTCGACCCGCCTGACCCGCCCCTAGCTTGATCTGTGTTCATCTACTTCACCCGCATTCAAACCATGAAAACCCGAGCACAGCACCTGGAATGGTGCAAGAAGCGAGCATTGGCCTACTGCGATCAAGGCTACTTGCAACAAGCGCTGAGTTCCATGTTTAGCGATCTCAGAAAGCACCCCGAGACCGCAGACCACCCAGCTATTGGGCTTGGCGTGGGGTTGATGTCGTTTGGAGACCTGACTAAGAGCTGGAAGGTGCGCGAGTTTATTGAAGGCTTTAATTAATTCGTTTCACTGTTAACCATTCATTTTCCTGCCTCTAGAGAAATGACCTACGACAAGCGAATTGTTACCCACCAATGGGGCAATAATCCGACTCACGACGAATATACCAACTCAAATGGCGTTGTCATGGCTGCTAACCATGATTGCCATAGCATCACTTTTATAGATCAACTAGCGGCAGAAGCTAAACGCGATTTTCCAGACCTCAATGATGGGGAAATTGAAGTATTTGTGGTAACTAAGTCGAGTTACAATAGGGTTTTTTGGGGTGTTAAATTTCCTTTACCTGCTGGAGCCGTTAAGGATGGTTACCGGGCGGTTCAAGGCTTGGATTTTGTTTATTCCTAACTTCTTGACTTCCCCCACATCACTGATCCCGCCGGGGCCTACCCCCCGCAACATCTCAATTCTCTCCCTCTCTTTAGTCCCATGAAAAAAAGTAAACCGCGTACTTAGAGAACGCCTCCTGCGAAGCTATCCAACTAATCCGTATGCCACGCTGCCAGATAGCGTGATTCCACTAACCGAAGAAGAGTTTAATAAACAATTCTTAGAGGATTTAGATTTAGGTGATTATGAATACGACTACTTCAATTCTTAACTTCGGCCTTTCTTTCCCTGCAGCCAACCACCAATGACCAACACCCTTGCCGTCACAACTGTCTATACCGACCCTGCCATTGGCTTGACCGTCCAAGCCTGGCCCAGAAACGCTTTTTCTTGGTATCTCCTTTTCCGGGTAGAGTATCAGTTTTTTCCGAATTTACTGTCGCTTAATGAAACAGCGGTTTTCTATATGTTCCGCAGGTTGACTGAATGGCATGAGCAGCCTGCCGGTGGATGGGCACATTGGGCATGGCATCCCATCGGCCATTACATGGTCCCCCCGGCGGCCCTGGCCGCCGTAGAAGCCTGGCTAGCTAAACAAGAAGCAACCGCCTGACCCCCCGTCGCCCCGCAGGAGCTTATTCTGGCAACCTTACCCCACAGTCCCTTTATCATATGGCAATCGAATACGGCTACATCCGCTGGCGCAGCACTTTGACTGGCAAAGAGGGAGGGGGTCAATGTGCCTGTAGCCAATCCTTCCGGGCAGGTAACCCTGCTGAACGCAAAGTATCGCGACCTAAAGTACTGGTTTGTATCTACAAGCGTCCACTTGCCGGCCATGGATCAGGGTGACAATGTCTTACTCTCACAGCGAACTACTCCCGCCGCAACTGAAACTTTTCAAATAAATGGAAATCTACTTTAGCACAGACGTTGAAACTGACGGGCCGATTCCCGGCCCCAACAGCATGCTCTCCCTAGGGTCAGCTGCGTTCTCCTCTTCAGGAAAGCTGCTGGCTACCTTCTCGGTGAACCTGGAGACCCTCCCCGGAGCCGAGCCAGACCCCTCTACCCAAGCGTGGTGGGAGGCCCACCCAGAGGCTTACAAAGCCTCCAGAGAAGGGACCCTGGCCCCGGACCAAGCCATGCTGCTCTTCTCCAAGTGGGTAAATGATACTCTTATACGTTGCAGTGGACAAGGCCCTATTCGAAAAGCTTCGCCGGTATTTGTGGGGTTCCCTGCAGGTTTTGACTTCCTCTTCGTGTATTGGTACCTTATTAAATTCACAGGGCAATCCCCGTTCAGCTTCTCCGCACTTGACGGTAAGACCTTTGCTATGGCGCTATTGAAGAGACCGTACAGGCAATCTACAAAACGCAACTACCCTAAAGCATGATTCCCGCCTAATTCTAAGCATACCCATATAGCCCTTGATGATGCCATTGAACAGGGCCGCATTTTTTATAACATGTTGAGGGCCAACGGTTGACGTGCGTCATATGGTTACTGGCAATTGGCAACTGGCAAATAGCAATTAGTATATCACAACTGGCAGAATGACACACTTCAAAGCAAAACAAACTCGCGCCCTAACGGAACTTGGCAAAAGATTAGTAGATGTATACAATGGGGTCCCAGGCTCATCTGGGCCATATGCCAACCCCGAGTCTATACAGGCAGTTATTAACTTGATTATGGCGCATATCGATGGCAAAGAGCAGTATGATTTTGCAATCTTTAGTGACGATTGACCCCATAAGTCATTACTTTTAACTTCCTTACAGCTAAGTATACTCTCCCACCCATGGACCACGCAGAAGAAATGCAGGCGTATTCCCAGACAGTAATGGATTCGTATTTGTCGTTATTGGAAGGCAATACCGAAGCCAGTAATAGCCTCTTTAGTGAAGTGAAGCCGATTCGGTTGTCTTTAGTTTCCGAAGATAAGGAGTTGGCATACCTTGAAGCATAACGTTCGCATTATCCACCCTGTAGCCTCAACCCCCCCTAAACGAACATGGTAACCACATCAAACCCCTATAGAGAACTTGGAAGTATTGAGTATTGGTCTTTGGCGGGCTTGGGAGAGATGGGCTCAATTCTTTCACATATTGGGATCCTGGTTGAAAAAGCTCACCACATGCGTGACAGTTCCGTAGAATTTACTCTCTACGCTGTTGTGAGCGAAAGAGACCCGTCCATAAGAAAACCTTCTATGACTACTGCTTTGAAACTCCTTAAAGAGTTTGGTTTCGAAGTCTCAGAAAAAACTGTAAAAAAAGGTGATACCATGTGTACACTAAGAGTTTCTTGGCCTCACAATTTCATTTCCGATGTGACCCCGCCACCATTGACAACCGGGACCAACCCTGCTAGAATAACCTTATAACCAGCCCCAAACCGCAATGAAAAACCCAACATTCCTACTCCAAGCCGGTGGGCCACTACCGACAGAAAAAATAGCCTGTAGCTTCTCATGTTACCCTATCAGGTATTGCTCATTAGGGGAGCTAACAAAGTTAGACCCCCTGGAAGCAAAAACCAGATACATCCCGGTCGGCTCTGTTGAGTTTGCTAAGGCATATGGTGACCACGTCGGTATCCGGCTACCCGATGATTTCTCCTATGGGATTTGCGATGGTGATCTGGACAAATTCCTAATGAGGGCTATTCGAAGGGGCACCTATGGTGAGGCGACTCTGATCGATTTCATCAAACCTATTGAGATAAAGTCATTTACTGGAAATATGAAGGGGCACCTTAATGTGGGGATATCGGATTCCATACCAAAAGACACTCCAGTTTGGATTTCCGAGGCCGTACCTTTCGGGGCTGAGTTTCGCTTCTATGTTCAGGACTTCGTAGGCGGTGGCAAAATTCAAGGGTGGTCTCGATATGATGACACCTACCTGCAATGCCCCGAACCTGATTTTGAGTTGGTCGAAGCCATAATGAAAGAATTGGAAGGCAATGGTGCCCCAGGAGCCTATACGGTGGACATCGGATGGAGGTATGATTTAGACAGGTATTGCCTAGTCGAACTTAACGATGCCTGGGCATTAGGTCTGTACGAAAACGCAGACCCCCAATCTAATCCCCCTACCCGACAGCAATACTCCGACATGTTAGTTTCTCGCTGGACTCAAATTATCTTTTGTAACTTAGTGTAATGTGTGCTTTATTCGGATGTGACCTGGAAGAAGTCACGCAAGACAACATTCAAACAATACAACGCATTGCCATTGAATCCCAAGTCAGAGGCAAACATGCTACTGGCATCTCCTACATTGGAAAAAACGGTCTTGAGACAATCACTGAGCCTGTTTGTGCACAGGAATTTCTGAACATCTATGACATAAATGTTTGTGTCTCAGACGACTGTCTGACTTTGATCGGCCATTGCCGCTATTCTACCTCAGACATCCGGTACAATCAACCGCTAACGAACGGTTCTCTTGCCATCGCCCACAACGGTGTCATTGAGCAGTCGCCCCCCGAAACTTGGACAAAGTTTGGGTACGAACTTGAAACTACCAACGATTCAGAGCTTGTACTTCGCGCTATCGAAAATAAAGAACAACCCTTGAAAAAGTTTCCTGAAGCTTCTATGGCTGTGTTGGAGCTTAGGGAGAGCGGGTCTATGCGCTATTATCGCAATGGAAAAAGACCTTTGTGGAAAAGTGAAGTTGAAAACGGTTTCTTCCTTACCTCAACGAAAGACATAGCCTTGAGGGCGGGATTGAAGAATCCGGTCCGCTGCCTTCCGGGTTTCCTTTACCAGGGCAAGGCTGCAACTAAAATAATTGAAGTTGAAGAGCTGATCGCATGACTTACGACCCTGGAAAGTTTACATACGGGTACGAAATTGAGTGGGGGGACATACCGAGAGATTTCAACATACCTGAGCATTTGGGAACTTGGGAACATGCGGAAACCGACATCCTTAATTTGCACGGGGACTACGCTCTTAGAGCTGTAGATCCTTTGGGAACTGACCCACCCATGGGCGGTGAAATAAATACTAAGCCGACGCATACCTGGAAAGAGCAAGTTGAGAGAATTTTAGAAATTCGCGACATGTTTATCAACGTCGGACACACTCCGACTGCATCTTTGGTGAACCACGGTCACTTACATGTCTTCGTACCAGGGCTGAAGGAAGACTTGTCAAGCTTACAAAAACTGGTCTCTTACGTTCGAGATAACCAACAACTAACCGTAGAAAAGTGTTACGGCTACTATGATGACCCGGACATGAAGGGGGCAGTCAGAGGGGCCAAGTCTTACTTGAAGCTCGATGGGGGCAGGTTAATGCCCCAGTACATGATTGATAACATCTTGAACTTGTCCACGGACTTCAACCACTTGATTAAGTTGCACGCTGCAGGGAAAGACGGCGTGTCAATGGGTCGACCGTTCCGGTATGCGATAAATATCTACTGCATGAAACACACAGGTACTGTTGAGTTCCGTTGTTTCAGATCCAGCGTAAATCGCCGGGAGATCGAAGACCAGTTCCGCTTCGTAGAGGCATTCATCGATGCCGCCCTTAATGACGGCCCACCTGTTGAGACTATTCTCAAAGAGAACAACTATCAGTTCCCCCCTTACGTCTGGAACAAGGAGCACTGGAACGCTTGGGCGCTCAGCAAATGGGACAAGTCTAGGGGCAAAAAAGTCAGAAATTACTACGAGGTCCAATGATTGAGGCTACTTTCGGTGCTGAATATGAACTCGGAGACGTTAACCGCTTGCTAGAACTACCTGCTGGGGCAAATTGGAACTTTAAAGATCACAGCATTGCCAATTCTACAGGTATTGCAAATGATGAAAAAGCCAAGTTGTATACCATTGGCGGTGAGATAAACTCCGACCCTACAGGTACAATCGAAGGTCAGTTGAGAATCTGGGAATCTATAAGGGATTCCCAAAGTCAGATTCACATTAATCACAGGACCAATTTACACTTGCACATTCATGTGCCGGGGTTGAGAGAAGACCTTGATCGGTTGAAGCGTCTAATGCAATACGTTCAAGAACAACAAGACAGGGTCTATCAATTGATTGAACCCCTAGATCCACCCGAGAAAGAAAATTACAAAACAGCAGCATCTTTTAAGGGTGCTATGGATCGCTACAAGCGTCGTTTAGTCAGCCACCAAAACAGACTCAGGCCTGCGCAGGTTAAGTCTTGTATGGAAGCAGTGACAGCTGAAGAGTTTATCAAAGGCCACGCTCCTAAAGACAAAAAGGGTGAACCCTTGTGGGCCTTGGCAATTAGAGGTGGAATCAATCTGTCACAACTTCGCGAAACCAATACAATCGAATTTCGACACTTCACTCCTACTGTAGACACCGAAGAGCTAGAGTGTTGCTTCTCATGGATCCATGAATTTATAAACGCAGCATTGGTTACAGGCGAATCTGTCGATAGCATCTACTTAAGAAAGCCCTGGAAGTTCCCACCGTTCGCTGCCTACGACCACGACATTGATGTGGTCTTTCGTTGGACAGACTTGGAGAAGAACAAACGTTCCGAAGTTAAACAACGACTTGACCGCTTGGCCGAACACTTTGATATTTATTCCCAACCAGCGGGGGATATATCAGAATTTGTCAGCTTAGAAAGTGGTGGAAAACTAGCTCTTTGATTTGCTGGGCTACCGCGCGATGCACTTCTTCACCCTTGTGCCTGAACGGGTCTTCAACGTTCCAGTTTCGAACCTTCAAGGGGTCAACAGCGAAGTTCTTGTTTATGCGGTCTACGTGCAAATGAGACATGCAAATGACTTGGTCAGCCCAGTCCAATAATTCTTGGGAGTAAGGTTGTGCGATGTGTTGCTCACCACTGTAACCCATCTCTGCCAAAACCCGTCTCATTTTAGGAGCCATTCTTGAGTGGTCCACGGCTTGTTTTGAAGTCCCACACGAATCTACTTTGTACAAACCCGTATTATGACAACTAAGGATAACATGAGCAGCAGCACTTCGATTTATATTCCCAGAGCAACAAAACAAAATATTAGAGGCCATGTTGATTACCGATTGTTAGAGAATAGAAGGGAGGGTTTTTTGCAGTGGTGGATTGCCTCAACGGCGGCGCTCGACACAGACCCTAGTCTATGGATGATGCGGTACTTGAATGACCGTTATGAGCATAGCACCGAAGAAAAGCTTTGGTTCGCTTGGCTGTTCCACACGTATAATTTACCCACAGCCTGGACAGTTAAGCAGGAATTTCCTGATGAAGAGTTAGCAAGTGTAGAAAGATTCGACACTTTCGTTGGTGAAAATTACTCTCGAATTCGCCATGAAAAAGACACTAAGTGGTCGCGTGGACACCTGGCAGCAATGTATGCGAGCTACCACGATTGGGTTGGTGAGAGTACTCAGAGAGACAAATTCTGGGAACTATGCCAAGGCTCTCCCGAAGAGAACTTCTGGGCAATCTGGAACTTGGTTATGAAGAAATTCTTCAAGTTCGGTCGGTACACCACCTTCTTTTACTTACAAACTCTTAAGCAAACGTGTAATTTGCCGTTAGACTGCCCCTCTCTATTTTTGAGCGATTACTCAGGTAGTAAAAGCCATAGAAACGGTCTTTGCTTCGCGGCTGGAAAAGATGACTGGGTTAATCAAAAGTTGACTCCGGCAGAGTACGCTTGGCTAGAGGGCTTCGGTGCTGACTTGCTTGTAGAAGCACATTCGCGGTGGCCCGACTTCCAAGGCGACATGGACAACTTCGCCCTTGAAACCTGTCTGTGCTCCTACAAAAAAGTTTTCCGGACAGCTAACGGCCGTTATATCAATTATTACAACGATCGAGTCTCTGAGCAAATTGCCAAGGCAGAAAGAGATGGTTGGTCAGGTATTGATTGGAATGTTTTGCATCAGTGCCGCAGCGAGTGCTCTAACGGGCGTCTTCGCAAAGAAGACAAAATTGACAAAACAAAAATGCACCTCTTCGTTGACCAAGGAACTTTTCACTTCCTTTGGCATGGCAGCGAACTAACTCCGCTTACTGGGAACCTGTAGGGCTATACTCATCTTGTAACACACTCACACACATGAAACTAACTCACTACTTTGGAGTGCCCGGTTCCGGGAAGACGACGTTAATGCGACAAAAACTCGAAACTCTCCGTTCCGCCGAAGCAGACGAGTTTGTCAAAGAGGGTTTCGTAGCCTACCATAAATTTCCTCAACAAAAGATTATTATCCTGGGGTGCTACGACGAAAGAACTTTCTCTGGCACTGACACGTGGTCGAAATCGGCTGGCCCTGAGTTTCGCCAATGGTTACTCGATAATTCTGAAAGGTACGTGGGTTGGGAGGTCTTTTCGGAAGGGGAGAGGCTGTCGAACAGCCCTACCTTAGATGCAATGTTCGCCACGGGGAACATGACGCTTGTTCTTGTTCGAGTCAGCGACGAAGAACTTGAGAAAAGAAGAGCAGCCAGGAATAACACCCAAAATGAAACTTGGATGAAAGGTATGCAAACTCGGATGAACAACCTTGCCCAAAAGTACACTCATACCGTACTCAACAACGATTGAAATCGACAATGTCAAATTCTCAAGAGATTATCGAAAAGCTGAAAGACCAGATCGCTTTTCTGACTGCCGAACTCAATAGAGTTGAGCAAAAGTCTAATTCTTTGTGGAGTCAACTACAAGACGCTTTCCTTCAGGAAGGAAACGACTCGGAAAATGCGGACTTTTGGGCCGACCGGATTTCACAGATTTTTTCTACCTGGGTGCATAATCAAAGAACCAACCTCACTCAGAGAATCATGTCAACGGGCGTAATGCCTCCCTACACGGACTGCCTTAACGATCTTGTTGTAAGTATCTCCCCTCCAGGTTCAGCCCCTCCTAGCTTGCCTCCTGAGTTTGCGGAATTGGCCAATACCTCTGTAGTTGGTCCCACCCTTTTAAGCCCCGGACTTGATCAACCCGCCTATCAAGGGCTTTCAGCAGACGCCCAGGTTGGACCACCGAAGCAGCGGAAGATAGGAGTCCCGAAACCCATTCCTGGAGCAGTTCCCCTACCGTTACCCCCTTTGACTGAGCAGAATTAGAAGTGATTTCTGTTAGGAACGGTTAACCGAACGGAAGCCGACGGCTTCCACCCTTATTTCTGCTCGGCAGAACCGGTATAGTGAGTTCAAGACCAGAGACACTGACATGGAAGCCTACACCAAGTATCCTCGGACTTTTCACCTCCCGTGGTCCGAAGCTGTCACGTCTGACGATAAGGTTGTTCCTTCCGTCGCTCATTTTGAGGGCCGCCAAGTGATTGTCACCGAGAAGATGGACGGCGAGAATACTACGATGTACCGCGACCACATACATGCTCGCAGCATGGATAGTAAAGGTGGTGAGGACCGGGCTTGGGTAAAGCAATTCTGGGCTTCGATCCGTGGTGAAATCCCTGAGGGGTGGCGAATCTGTGGTGAGAACCTATGGGCGAAACATTCTGTTTCCTACACTAACCTTCGGTCATACTTTTACGGGTTTAGCCTCTGGGACGCAGATAACCAGGCACCGTCTTGGAAGGATACTGTAGACTACTTTGCAATGTTGGGCATCACCTCCGTCCCTGTTATTTATTCAGGGGTTTGGAACGAGGTTGCTATTCGTAATCTGGCAAAATACATGGACCTTAACAAGACAGAGGGTTATGTCGTTCGCCTTGCCGATTCCTTTCACTACGACAACTTTAGCACTTCTGTGGCAAAGTTTGTCCGTGCCAACCATGTTCAGACTGGTAAGCATTGGCGGTCACAGCAATTTGTTCCTAACTGTCTGGCTATTTAACCCTGCCCCCCTTTTTTAATGAATTACAGATCTCCAAAAACACATGAACTACTTCACTTTTAAACTGACAGTAGAGCTATCTATTAAAAATAAAATTACTGCTGCAGAAGCTGCTGCCCTATCTATGCCAACCGTTTCCGAACGTGTGGATATTGAGTCTGTGGTAAAGCTTTTAGAAAAAAGCTATTCACAAATCAAACGAGAAGTAGATAATTGTTACGGTTACGGGTCCAGGTACACAACTGTATTTTTTGAAGACTGCAACGACCATACAAAGGAAGAAGTTATAGAATTTCTAGAAGACGACGGGTATAAAGTTAAAACCTCCGGTAGTACTCACATTACAATTTCCTGGTAAATCACCCTTAATACAACCGAAATGCAACTACAAATCCCAAACCGAATCACCGCCGCCGCAGCACCCGCCGCCCCGATGCAACCCGCCGCCCCGATGCAACCCGCCGCCCCGATGCAACCCGCCGCTCAGCAGCCGGGCGCCGTCCGGGCTCGCGTCAAGCCTGTATCCTCCTAAAAATAATCCAAAACCCAAAACCAAAATGCAACTACAAATCTCAAACCGAATCACCGCCGCAGAAGCTGCCCGCGAATCTTCCAAACCGTGTCTCGACAATATTGACATCGGAGAATTGACTAACTTTCTGGAATTGTGCTATTCTGAGATCCGGATAGAAGTTGAATCTCGCAATAAAATTACTTACATTTACCTTACTCACTATGATGGCTATGTAATGAGAGAAGTCCTCAGAATTCTGAGAGATGACGGGTATCAGGCTCAACTGAAAGAGAGCAGGCCTATTACCCTCGTAATTTCTTGGCCTGAATCCCCCTAAAACCCAACACCCAACACCGAAATGGCAACCACATACAAACCACCCGCACCACTCCCGCCAAAATGGCAGGGCTACAGCGTCTTTCTCGCTGGATCCATCGAAATGGGTGCTGCCCCTGACTGGCAAGCTGAGATGGAACGCAACCTTGCCCACCTTGACATTGGCATCTACAATCCTCGCCGTGATAACTGGGACCCAACAGGGGTGCAAAGCGCTGATAATCCCCAGTTCCGTGAACAAGTGGAGTGGGAACTTGATGCCCTGGCTCAGGCGAATCTGGTCGTTATGTATTTGGCACCAGGCACCATGAGTCCGATTTCGTTATTGGAGCTTGGGATTTACGCTGCCAATGGGGGCAACAAGCTGGTCGTATGCTGCCCTGAAGGCTTCCACCGAAAGGGGAACGTCGATATTGTTTGCGAACGTTATGGCGTCGAACAAGTTGATTCCCTGGATGAGCTTGAGGAAGTCATCACATATAAGTGGGTTGAGGGAATTTGCCTAAGTACTACCGGTATGAGCGAATTCCATGAGCCAACAGATGATTTACCCTAAATAGCCAAGGGTCGGTAAACCACCCAGAACAGTTCGGTTCACACCCTTGTTTCTGCAATGCAGAAACGCTATAGTAATGGTGTAGTCCCCTTCCGACCCATGACCACCAAAGGCCAACTCCTCAACAAAATGCTTGTGCTGTCAACCAATGCCCATGCCGGTCAGTTTGACAAAGGCGGAAACCCCTACATCCTTCACCCACTGAAGGTGATGTATTTACTGAAAACCGACGATGAGTGCCTCCAGTGCATTGCACTTGGTCACGACATTATCGAAGATACCAAAGTGACGTATGCGGAGTTGCGTGAGTTGGGGTTCACCCACAGGGTAATCGAAGGCATCCGTGCCCTGACTAAGCTTCCGGGGGAAACCTACGATGAATACAAATATCGGGTCTTTGCCAATGAGGATGCGATGAGGGTGAAACTCTGCGATCTTCGACATAACACCGATGTGCGCCGCCTCAAAGGTGTAACTGAGAAGGATATTGCCCGAATGGCAAAGTACCATGTTTTCTACATGGAGATTATGGCTAAACTGCAAGAGATTGACGGAGGTGATTTTTGATGGAATTTCAAGCCCACAAAAAACCCGAATGCTACAGCCCCGGCAGGACCAACTCTTTTCAGGAAATTGCAGAGAACGACTGCTTTTTGGTCGGGAGTATCGAAATCGACCTTGATGCCCCACTAGTAGACGAAGAGGATTCCAACGGATGTTTGGAGGACTGATAAGAATGAACCTTTTTAATAAAATCACTAACCTTTTATTCCCTAAGAAAGAACCAATACAATTCCCACTTACAAACAGAGAGGCAGGAGATTTATTATCTGATTTGCTCACTAATTGTAGAGAATTAGATATGATCGGGTATCTTTTAGGTTACTATCTTTCTGGATGCTGCAATAAAAATGAAATAGAGCAGAAAATCAAAAAGTTACAGGAAGCCACCGCTAAGTTTCAAGAAAACTCATTGATGAAAGACAATGGAAACTAGATTCAATGTAATTATGCCACTCGACCTTGCCCAGGACATGCAAGACCTTGTTGAACAAACAGGCCATTCCCGTGGTGAAATCTTCCGCCGTGCCATGGCTCTCTATAAGAAAGCAATAGATACCCGTCGGCAGGGGGGCAATGTGATTCTTCGCGATTCGGACGGCACCTTGCGTGATGTTGTGGGGCTTGGGATATGACTGTAATTGTAGGGCCATCCATAGAAGTTGAGAGCATAAGGAACCTCATAAATAATTCTAAAGACTGCTGGCGCACTGCCAGGGGTATAGCGTTTGAGTTACAACTAGACCCTGATTTAGTGAAAATTATACTGGAAGAGAATCGGTTGTTTATTCATGCAGACGCTTTTGGCAAACGCCTTTATTGCACTAAGGGAAGATACTTCAGGTGGTCTAACTTTTTGCACATTATCGGTGATTTTCTTTCTCAACAGATTACCATTACGTCAGCGAGACCGACGCATGAGGCATGGCTTTTCCGTAATAAGAAAGCTCTTGCCTCCGTTAAGCATGGCCTAGATCAAGCGAGAAAGAGAGAGTTTGCCGATCCGCCAGATCTCGATGAAGACGAAAAGCTTGCAGCAATGATTGCCGATGGTGAACAGGACTTCTCTGACGAGGAAATTCGCTTAGCTATTGCTGTAGCTGACCGAGTAGAGCAAGGCAAGGAGCGTGTTTTTACTTTTGAAGAGTCGATAGCAGACCTCGGATCGGATGAAGAGGGGGAAGCGCCCTTCGAAGACAGTTTCGTTGCAACCGTAAACGAACTTGCTGTGAAGACGCAGCAAAGCAAAGCAGAAGTGCTCGCAAGTGCCCTAAATTTGTACCATAGATTTGTTCACGACGAAACACTTCGGCTCGTAATACAGGGCGAGGTTAATTCTCACCACCCCTCCAACCACCTATAACTATGAAAGAACCTATAGAAATCCTACTTCGAGTTTTGCTGGCGGGAAATACCGTGACGGATGTCAGTGGGGAGGAGTACGGTATGGATGAGGACGGGCACCTTTGCATAAAAGCAAACCGGTTCCACCATGGATTCGCCCCAAACAAAGACCCAGAGACAATTTGGCTACAAGTGCCATGCGATGTGTCCGAACTGAAAACAATCGCCGACAGAATTGGCCGCGATGCCCTTTGGTTGAAAGCTTGCGAAATTAGATTAAGACAAGCCAATCAGGACTTTCTGACATGACTGAAATCCCGTATTGGCTGAGGGAGTTTCATGAAGAAACTGAGATTATCCGCAGGCAGACCGCCGCCATACGGGCAGAAACGGAAAATCTCCGCCAGCAAAATGCCTCACTACGGGCACTCAGAGAGCTTAACCGAAATCCAGAAAGAGTCAAACAAATTGTTGAAGCATCCATCATCAAACCAACACCCATGTCTACACCCCCTGATCTCCACAGACAAACTGGCCGAACTACAAGGATGCTAACCGAAGCGTTCAAATTGGCGAAAGAAGGAAAGGCTGTCTATGTCATAGCTGCTAACCATGGGCATATCTTCCAAATGGAGGAGATGGCAGACAGGTTGTTCGGGGCAGGGGAAGCCAGTGCCCTAGGTGTGAAGTTCGAAACGTCCGCATCCTTGCCATCCTTTGACTTCCGAACGATGCAGCTAAAGGGTGCCCACCCAAGCTGCCGTGTTTTTGTAGATCATTGGGCCATTGAATCAAAGTATGCTAGAATGTTAAACGAGCTTCATCGTTTTGATGTTGCTCCGGAATAATTCGAAAAATGAATAACTCAGATACCTTATCCGTGGCAAACTGGTTCATAGACGCTGCTAGGCGAGATGGCCAGCAAATCACGCTGTCCAAGTTGCAAAAACTCGTATACTTCGCTTACGGGTGGAGCCTGGCTCTATACGGTAAGCCCCTCATTAGTGAAGTAGTGACGATGATGCCATGGGGACCTGGATTTCAAAGTATTTATAGCTTTGCTGGAGAATTTGGAAGTGGGCCAATTCCGTCCTGCCTTTCACTCCTCGACGGTTACCCAACTCTTCGAGAATACGACTCCAGAATCCCACTCTTGAGGCGCATTTGGGAACTGTATGGCCAATATTCTCCCTCCCAACTTGCACGAATGGCTAATGAGACTGATGGGCCATTTGACAAAACAAGAAGAAAGTACCCTGGCAGAACTCATGTGAGCATTGATGACGATGACATCAAGAATCACTTTAAGAGTATAATGAGAGATTCCTCAACAACCACAAGCGAAAAACCATGAAAGACACAGAGTCCACAACCACACTCAAACCATGTCCCCATTGCGGAAGTATAAACCTTAGAGGCCCGCACTGCACCGACTATCACGGAGATACTTACGCCCCCCAACATGGTGAGCAGAGTGTGAAGATTGCCCCGCCAGCATGGAAGTTGCAGGAGATACACCAGAACCGCTGATTAAAGCCTGGAATCGCCGCCCAAACTAAATACATACCACCTCCCAATGACTGACTTAGAACTTGCCCAAGACCCTAAAACTGAAACACCCGACCACTCCGAAAGGAAACGTATTTGCAAACTAGCAACAGCTCAGGCCAAAACCACCCTAAAGCGAGGTGACAGACTGAGAGTAACCAAATGTCCTGGCACCTTACGATGGATCACCTTTGAGCGCTGGGACGGGGACTGGATCGTGTCCAAATCGGGAATTAACGACCATCATGCGATTAATATTGATATGGTAAACGACAAAGCTATTAACTTCCCCATACAGCCCGACCCGGCCCTCCTAGAATCAATGGCAATGCGATACCGGCACGATTTCGGGCTGCTTGACTCTAAGCACCAAGCTGCTATACTAGTAACGATGCGGCAGCTTTGGGAAGAGGTTGCTGGTGTCGGGTTCTATCGGCCTTCCATCTGATTGCCCACCCATCGAATACCATCGCATAATCTACCAGCAACAAGATGCAAACTGCCACAATCTATACCTTAGACGCCAAGGTCGTTCCTGTTGAGTCTTGCAGCAGTACGGTCCGAACGTTTCCACTTGATGAGCCCACCCTGACTTACGGGGTCGTGGGTGGGGGACCGCTTCGGATCCCTACGTCCGAAACTATCGATTTGCCTTTGCACCATGTTGGCAGCTTTTCGAAAATTAATTTTCCGGGCCCCCTGCTAAATCAATCTAACAAACCCCATCGACAAACCCAATACCACCTATTTGCGGTTGAGCCTGCCTTAAAAGAGATTCTGTCTGCACCGTTCAGGGCAGAATGGGCAGCCGAAGTCAGTAAGTTAGAAGAGGATACCCTAGCTTACAAAAATATAAACTGTAAACTAGAGGAAAAACTCAACGATGCCTTAAGCACTAATGCTTCTTTGAATGATAGGTACCTATCAACCAATGACAAACTTTTTGACATCAGGTGTAGGGTTCACAATTTCTGTGAGTACAATGTCTTTAGGCGGCTATGGGTTGCTTTCCGAAATGATCTCACACCCTAAATTGCTAAGGGCATCGACCTATAATAAAGATGAATAATGCCTCCGATAAAATCACAAGATGCAACACCGAACAAGAGTCATGGTCATGCCCGAACATGCTAGAAACATGGTCCGACTTCCATTGCGAATACTACAAGTGCAAGATATGCGACCGTAGAATGACTCTTTATTATGATGATATGCGATGAGTACCTCTTTGAAACCGATGAATAACAACGAAGACCAGGTAAAGAAGAAACCGATAGTCATGTCTCTCCAAGAAATCATGGACGCTAGAGGACCAGGCTCCCTGCACCAGGCAGCACTCGATATGGAAGCGGAGTTCTTGGCCTTTTGGTACGACACTCACGCAGAAAAACCAACCAGAAAAGACTTAAGAGCTTGGTGTTGGGATAACCTTCGAAAAGAACACCTAGAAAAGTGCTTAATACACTCAGTCGTATGAAATCACGAGACAACATTCCGCCAACCAACGATCTAACCACAATGACCGACCCTAATCCGTTGACACTCACCCGAGACCAAATAAACTGCCAAATCCGCATAATCAAGGAGGCATCACCCGACCAGAGTAACGCCATTAACGGTTGGATGTTGTCCTTCGAAGAAATCGACTCACTAGTGAAATGGGCGGCCGACATGGAATTGCAGGCATGCATCAACTTTGTTTACGACAACGAGTCATGCGATCCAGACTTCTACAAGGATCTTCGCACTGCTCGGCGCCCCGAACCACCCTCTGAAAAGAACTGGCCTTGCGTTCACTTGAGACATATGGTGCGTCAGCGGTGAAACTAACACCCGACCAATGCGACATCATTCGCCGCGCACTAGAGGCTACACCTGAGGTCCCCCAATGACAGTAACCATTCCAATCTGGCTCCTTTTTGCGGGTGGTGGCGTTATTATTGTAATACTGGCCCTGGCCTGCTTCGGGGCTTTAGCCCTCCTATACCTTCGATCAATTAAACTGCAATGACATTCACATTCACAATTCCACTTTGGCTCCTTTACGGTGCCGCCGGTTCCGTTGGCACGGTGGTTGTAGTAGGAGTTATCTACATAGGATTATCCATATTCGTAATAAGCCAATTACGATGACTGCCAGAACCACCCCTCGCCTGTGGCAAGCTATAGATAAGTCAGAAGACGACCTTCTGGCAATAGAAGGAAAGACTGGTGAGTGTTTTATCGACGAAGACTACAATGCTGCTCGAATCCGAGCTATTCGTGACTGGCTTGTACCAGAAGAAGAACCATTGGACCCAATCTGGTTTGGATCTTTAGTGGAACACGAGTACGATTTCCGGAAACAACTTCGAGCCCTGCTCACGTCTGAAGCTGACCATGCGTTGACATTACAATGACTGAACCAAAGTATCACGCCCCTTCTGCAAATCTGACATTTTTGAGACCCCTGTGACTAAATTCCTTTCTCCTGCCGCACTAGCGGCTTACAATTCATTCCATGGGGCTGAGGATGGGGAATACGTCGATGGTGTTTGGGTTACCTACTCAAATCGCATGATCGCTGCCGCCCTCCGTGTCCTGGCGGACTGGACTCAATACACGGATGATTACGGGACTGTCTATTTGGATCCAGAAGAAGTTAGCGCTATTGCCTTAGAATTGGATAGTTACAATGGCTGACTTAAGGCTTCCACCTCTCTTACGGGCCGCTCTGCAATTACGAGCAGAAAACGACCTCACCGCATATTTCTTGAAAATGGCCTACGACTCCGGGAATACCCCGCCCTTAAGTACCGCCGCCCAAACCATATTCGATGCGGCTTGGAACTTACCTGTATCTCTCGGCGATACCGAAACAACACGCCGCCGCCAAATTGCCGCGTCCATTCGCGCCGCCGCTGATCAACTTGTTCTAGACCCGGAAATAAGCTCTCAAGGGGGAATGCTACTTTCCTGCAAAGACCAACTTTGCGACATTGCCACCGAACTTGAAGCCCCCCCAATGACAACAACCAATGACCAACAAACTTGAATTTACCGTTTCACCTGAAGTAATTGACCACCTTTGGCGAACTACGGCAGACTATAAAGCATTTGCTAGAGAAATCGCAGGTGTCACGAGTTATGGAACCGAATTTAAAATATCAAACCAGTGGGCAGACGCACTCACAAATTTCATTGACGAAATTGGAGGTGACGGTCCTTCTCTTTGGGAATGGAAAGGAATTACTCCGACTCCAGAAAAGATTGTAGAATATCTCCGAGAGTATATCCAGTACCTTGAGCAAAGTGCTGCCGATGGTGAACTAAATGCCTGTTGTAACGTTATGGAAATAAATGAAGCATATGTATCTGGGAATGTTCTTCGTGCTATTCGGCGCCCAAAGTCCCCAACTCTAGACTAGTTGGCTCTACAATTTCTAGGCACAATCGAAAAAGACGGCAGGTACTTGCCAGAAATCACAGATACGATTCGCAAGGCTTTAACTGCCAACTTAAACTCACCGGAATTGCAATGACTATCTACGACTTCTTTCTGGCGGTTGGCCTACTGGTTACCATGGTTACAGTTTACCTATTGTACGGCAGACAATTACAAATCATTAGGAAGCTACGCTCCTTGCACCCAACAACTATTTCGGATCCAGACGCCTCAGAGTTGCCCGAGCTAGAAAAGAAACTCAGAGAAGCCGACCTTAGAATTGAAGCCAGTATGGTCAGAATTCGAGAGCTTAAAGGTGAAACACGAACAACCTTAGACAGCTTGAGAAGTGGTGGGCAACCGGCCCCAACACGCCAACAAGCCTTGACCGCCCTGCACGCAATCGCATCCGGTGCAAATGACATCCGCGAACAGTGCCAGGACATTGAAACAATCCGGGATGCCCTGAACCGGTTGCCTGCCGATGCTTAGCCTATAAGGGTACCCTTCGGTTAACCGCACCGTGTCTAAACCCCCTAAGCAACTATGATGGGAGCCGGCATTCACCCCCAACCAACCTGAAACCAATTTCACCTAAATGGCATACGAACTGAAGGATTTCCTTAAACTGCAATTCCCGGAAAGACTGTACAAAGCGTTACAACTAGCAGACTGCGATCTAAATCATATTTCCGACTTCTTGCAGACCCCGTACTTCAAAACCCTGGCTCTAACACGCTTGCAAACCCTGGACCAGGGGGGAGAGTGGGAGGCCCACCTTCATGTATTCTTATTTACCAACTACGTGAGAAACGTGAGTGTCTTGTCCCGTATTTGGCCCGATTCCCCTAACGACCATTTCCAGACATACCAAAAACTCATTGAGTCTATATCTTTGGAGGGACTCTATAGTAATAACGGTGTGAATCCAGCAACGACCGAATGCCTAAACTGGCTCGGCAATGATCTAAATTTGCGTTCATTTTTGAATATGTTGAGCAGGGTTCACGGCAAACAGACCCTGGTTACAATAGAATCTGAATTAAGAGATACCATAGAACAACTTGATAAAATACTAAGGAAAAGTTCAGAGCCGGTCCCTAAGCCCCGCAGATGGAGATTTAGGGAGTTCCACGACCATATTTCAGCCCTTTACATTGAGAGATCCATTTGGAATACCAAGCTCTGTAACGACTTTATTTCAACCCCCTACCGAAAAGACAACTACAAGGTGTTTCAACCTGCGGATACGGCCGAGTTGGGCAAATGGGGGAGAGAAGTTAAAAATTGCGTACTTTCCCGAGAGGACCAAATTCTCAAGGGGGAATCTAGAATTGTCCTAATTGAGGAGGAAGAAAGGCCGAAATATACCGTACAACTAAGGGGCGACCCGGAGAATTTCACCATAGAAGAGATTGTAGGACCATGCAACTCTAGTTTGACCCCTGAGCAAGTTTCAATGTGTATATACCTAATCAAAGAAGCTGCAGTCGCCTCGGCAGGAAGTCAAAATGACATTGCTTGTTATGTGTGAGTCTATACCCGTAATGTACCCACCTATTAGTGACTTCAAAGGTAGCAAGACTATTGGTAAGGAATACTTTTTGGAAACTCAAAACTCTTGGATATACCCCTACAG
>Ga0181358_1000060_pt1 | contig 43822 bp, 56 predicted proteins | sample Fa13VDMM110SD_FD_130096 | JGI IMG/M metagenome (GOLD analysis project Ga0181358, IMG submission 130096) | Freshwater viral communities from Lake Michigan, USA - Fa13.VD.MM110.S.D | ecosystem: Environmental > Aquatic > Freshwater > Lake | place: USA: Michigan | collected 2013-09-24 | reverse complement strand
GTTTCAGGATCATATGGCAGCTTTACTTCTGCTACCACTACTACTGTAGCACCTGCTAACACTTCTTCTGCAGCTCCTTTCCAATTAAAGACTTTTGGTAAGGGTATAGTTTATAATAGTGTTAGTACTCTAGGGTCTGACGGTAGCTTACCAAGCGGCTCTATTGATAATTTAAGATTTGAAGTAGCAAGTGTAAATAACAATGCTGGTACATTTACTATATTAGTTAGACGAGGAGATGATTTAACTAGAAGCAAAATTACCTTAGAATCATTTAATGTATCTCTAGATCCAGCATCTGATATCTACATCGAAAGAGTAATCGGTAATCAACATAAGAATTACAATAGCACAGAAGCGTACATTGAAGTAATAGGAGATTATCCTAACAGATCTAATTACGTAAGGGTATCTGCAGCCAATGCGATAAATGATTACATACCTTCAATGTCTGGATCACTTCCAACAAAACAATCAGGATCATTTACAGGTGCTACTGGCACTGTAAGCTCAACTGCTAAATTCTTTAACGAGGCATCTGGATCTACCCCACAAGGGGTTACTTCTACTAGCTACGATGTGGCTATTGATTTACTATCAAACAAGGATGAATACCAATTCAACTTGATTGCAGTACCTGGACTTACGATTGAGGATAACGCAGCAACTATTAATAAAGTAGTTGCTCTTGTAGAAAGTAGAGGAGATGCAATCGCAGTAATTGACCCAGTACCATATAAGGCACTACTAGTAGATGTTACTACAGCAGCCGCAGGTGTTGATTCATCTTTTGCTGCAGCATACTGGCCTTGGGTACAAGTATTATCTGCCACAGGCAAGAACGCATTCGTACCAGCTTCAACAATTATCCCAGCAGTATATGCTTTGAATGATAGAGTTGCTGCACCTTGGTTTGCACCTGCAGGTTTAGTTAGAGGTGGAGTACCTGGAGTTATCCAAGCAGAAAGAAAGCTAACAAAAGCACTTAGAGATACACTTTACGACAATAAAGTTAACCCTATTGCAACATTCCCAGGACAAGGCATATCAGTATTGGGTCAGAAGACTCTACAATCAGCTCCAACAGCTCTAGACAGAGTAAATGTTAGAAGATTGATTATTGAGTTGAAAGAGTTTGTCAATAATGTATCAAGAGGCTTATTGTTTGAGCAAAACACAATTGCAACAAGAAATAGATTCCTAGCAGCAGTTAATCCATACTTGGAGTCTGTTGTACAAAGACAAGGGCTATTTGCTTACAATGTTGTAATGGATGACACAAACAATACCGCAGATATCATCGACAGAAACCAATTAGTAGGACAGATTTACATCCAACCAACTAAAACAGTTGAATTTATCGTGATTGATTTTGTTATTCAACCAACAGGAGCTTCATTCGAATAAAAATTATAAGTTAGTACTATTTATTTAAAAGATACAAAATGGCCGTATTAGATACCAACGAAATGTTGTACAGAGCATTTGAACCTCAATTAAAAAACAGGTTCGTGCTATATATGGATTCGATTCCTGCTTTTATGATTAAGAAGGTTAAAGCACCTACTTTCACAGACGAGCAGATAAAAATCCCACATATCAACTCTTATTTTAAAGTAAGAGGTGGTCAAAGAGTGTGGGAGGATATTGATATGACTCTATACCAACCAATTTCTCCTTCTGGAGCTCAGTCTGTAATGGAATGGGCACGATTAGGGCACGAAACTGTAACTGGTAGATCTGGGTATTCCGACTTTTATAAAAAAGATTTAGTAATCAATATTATAGGCCCTCCGGGCGATGTTGTAGGTGAGTGGATTATCAAAGGAGCATTCCTTGTAAAAGGAGACTTTGGAGATTATTCATGGGAAGATCCAGGAGCAACAAATGATATTGCAATAACAGTTGCTTGCGATGCTTGTATATTGAATTTTTAAATCTATTTTTATACAATTACTTTTATAAAAGCCTAGGAAACTAGGTTTTTTTTTGTATATTGATATTTATACTAAATGTTACTTTAATTATTTATGGATCAGAAATTTGAATTTCCAAAAGAGGCAGTTGAATTGCCATCTAAAGGGTTAGTATACCCAGAGTCCTCACCACTATCTAAAGGTGTTGTAGAGGTACGCTACATGACAGCGCAGCATGAGGATATTTTAACAAATCAAAATTACTTGCAGAAAGGAACTGTTATTGATAAGCTTATCCAAGCCCTATTGGTTGACGAAAGCATTACATACAGCGAACTTTTAATAGGAGATAAAGACGCTCTAATGGTTGCAGCAAGAATTCTAGGTTATGGTAAGGAATATGAAATCACATATGAGGGACAACCCTATGTTGTAGATTTAACAACTATTGAGCATAAGAAAATAGACTTTGATTTATTGGCAAAAAGTAAGAATGAGTTTTACTTTAGCCTACCTTCTACGGGGACTGAGGTAACTTTTAAACTTCTTAACCATGCAGATGAGCAAAAGATAGATCAAGAAATTCAGGGGATGAAGAAAATCAATAAAGATTTCTCAGGAGAGCTATCCACAAGACTAAAGCATATGATAACCTCTGTAGGAGGATCTAGAGAGACTAAGGACATTAGACAATTTGTAGATAAGCAACTACTTGCAGTAGACTCTAGAGCCCTTAGAAAACACTTAGAAACCGTTCAACCTGGAGTTGATTTTAAATTCTATCCAGAAAATGGACCAGAGGGGGGGGTTGCTCTTCCTATAGGACTCAACTTTTTTTGGCCTGACTTCAGAGTATAGAGTTAGTTTATTCACTCAAATCCATGAGATAGTTTTTCATGGTAAGGGTGGATATTCTTTTGATGCAGTTTATAATATGCCAATATGGATGAGAAACTTTACTGCAAAGAAGATAGCAGAGTATTACGAAAAGGAAGCAGAAAGTCATAAAAACTCAAGCTCACCAAACTCACAACGTACAACGGTTAAAATACCAGACTATGTAAGCAAAGCTAGAAAATAATCTAGCTTTTGCTATTTATATAAAATAAGTATTAATGGCACCACCTCCTGATCAACAGCAGCAGTTAGAAAATCTTGAAAACAACCTAACATCGGCAGCTGCTAGGGTCTCTAATATTATTAAAGATGCCTTTAGGAATGCTTCTGATGCAGTACAAAAGGATATTATAAAAGCAGCAGGCTCTAGTTTACTTTCTACGTATTCTAAATTGATATCATCTTCGGCAGAATTTTCTAAAAATGCATCCAAGATAAATAAAGGGTTATTAGATTCAAAAGGCCTTTCAGAACAGCTTTTAAATTTAGAACAGCAAAAGCAAGAATTCCTTCTAAAAGCTGCGACCGCAGAAGCACGGGGCATACCGATAGAACAAGAGCGAATAAATCGAGCACTTCGCTATGTAGATGCACAAAAATCAATACTTGAGTCTCAAAAAGCAATAACTGATTCAACAGCTAAACAAGTAGGACTAATAGGTAAAGTTGCGGGAGGACTTGCGAAGATACCAGGTCTTGGAACAGTTATTAATGCCAAAGGGGTAGTTGACGCATTGAGAGAAGCGTCCATTGGTCTTGATAAAAACGGTAACCTAGTAAAAAAGAATACCAACGGGTTCGGTATGATGGCAATAGCTGCAAAGACTGTAGGAAAACAGTTTACAACAGCTATGCTAGACCCAGCAGCTATAGTAGGTAAGATAGTAGAACAATTCTTTGCAATAAACAAAGCGTCTGTTGAATTGAGGAGATTGACAGGGGATACCGCTGTTAGTTTTAATATATTTGCAAATGGAGCAGCATCCTCAGTTCAAATATTAGAAACAGCTGCTGAATTAACTAAGCAAATAGGATTTAATGCTCAAAGTGCATTTTCTCAAAACGTAATTGCAAATGCTGCAGACTTAAAAGTTGAAATGGGTCTAGCAGCAGATGAGGCTGGGGGTATTGCGATGATGGCCCAAACTAGCGGGAAGAGTGTAGATTCCATTACGGATAGCGTAGTGGCCACAACTTCCGCATTTAATAGAGCAAATAGGTCTGCAGTATCTCAGGGAGTAGTCCTTAGGGATGTGGCTAAGACTTCTGATAGTATTAAATTATCTTTGGGCAATAACGATGTGGCTATAGCAAAAGCTGCATCTCAAGCTAGAAGGCTTGGAATGGATTTGAACCAAGTAGATAAAATAGCTGAGAGTCTATTAAATTTTGAATCATCTATTGAGTCCGAATTAGAAGCACAACTTTTAACCGGTAATCAAATAAACTTATCTAAGGCAAGAGAGATGGCTCTTACTGGTGATACGATAGGTCTACAAGATGAATTATTCAAGAATACTGTTGATATAGAAAAGTTTGGCAAAATGGGTAGGCTAGGTCAAGAAGCTCAAGCAAAAGCTCTTGGAATGACTAGAGACCAGCTTGCTAGAGTTGCTTACTTAAGGGCTATAGATAGTAAGATGACTGATGAGCAGGCTTCAGCTGCTGCAGGAGTTAACGCAGAAGATATGAAGCGTATAACAATACAAGAAAATTTTACAGCTGCATTAAATAAAGTAATGGGGGCGCTTGCTCCAATTTTAGAATATGTAGGTCAGATATTTTCAATACCCTTTCTTGGTCCCGCTATTGCAGCAGTAATTGTAGCTATACCTTTGATATCGACCCTAGTAGGTGGTATGACAGCTCTTAAATCTGCCCAAGCACTTGCAACAATTGCAACTGCTTCCCAAACTACAGCTACATTGCTTCAAGCGGGGGCGAACACTGGATTGGTAGCTTCTAATACAGCAGTGACGGCTTCCGCTGCCCCAGCAGCTGGAGGATTTGTAGCAATGGGTACTGCTTTGGGAGGATTTGGAGCAGCCGCAACCGCAGCAATTCCAGTACTACTTAGTATAGCAGCAGTAGCAGCTGGGATAGGATTAGCATTTGCGGGAATTGGATTTGCTTTAATGCAAATACCAGCAATATTAACTTTAATAACCCCAGAGAAAGCTGTTGGTATGATTTTACTTGGCCAAGCATTTGGGGGGCTTGCTTTAGGATTAGCAGCTATTGCGATTTCAGGATTAGCGGCATTGCCAGTATTATTAGGTCTTCAAAAATTAGGAGTTCTAGGTGGGGGTATTGCTATACAAGGGGCGGCATCTCCGGGAGGCGCAGCTATTGCTGGAGCACAAAAGCCAGTTGAAAGCCCACAGGCACCAGCTGCATCTTTATCATTAGATCCTTTAGTGACTGAAATAAAATTGATGAGGGAGGAAATGACATCTCTTATGAGACAATTTGTAGCAAAAGATACAACAGTTAAGATGGATGGTTATACAGTTGGACAATCTGTACAGTTATCTGGTACTAGTCAATAATTTAATTAAAAACTATTTATATTAAAATACACAACAATGACAATAATCAAAACCCAACTCAGATCTAAATTTGGCCGTAATGGAGTCAAGCCACCTCAACTTCCTGGTTCAAACAGAGGATCAACTCTACACAATACATCCTCCATAAACAATATTCCACCGATACCATCCCCTAAAGCATCAGTGTTGGATTTGGATGGAAAAACCCCAAAGAAATATTTAGATAATAAACCTAAATAATATAATGGGTATAGTAGACCTAAAAACTAATTTAAAATCTCTTAAGTATGAGAGTGGTAATGCTCCTTTTGTAACAAAGGACATTAACAAGCCTCCGCCTAGTTCAAGGGTACTATCTCAGATTACTAAAAGAGCGGATGATGTAGTTAGGGTTACGAAAGCAATATTACCTACAAACAGTAGATTTTTAGAAAACCAAGCAAAGCTTGAGCAATTAAACTTTTCAAGGAAAGTAGATGGTATCAAGGTAGCTCAGGGGAAGACAACTGCGGGATCAATTATTCAGCAGGTTAAAAACACTGTCGTAAATGTGGCCAAGATAGCCGCAAGTACAATTGCACAAACTGCAGGAGCGGGTACAGGATTACATGTAGTTAGGGGGTTCGAAAATGCTAATAAAAAATTATACAGCCCCCAAGCTTTGGCGGAAGGTAAAATAACTTTTCCCAAGTACAGCCCGTCTACTGAGCTAAAGAATATAGAAGACTACAGTTTAGTAAACACCAACAACGATAAAAACACATTTACCAAAAGAAGCAACACTGCTGTCCCAGGAGTAACCGCTAATGCAGAAAATAAAATAACCCAAACAGCAAATGAGGTTATAGAAAATGGTACAGTTAATTTACAAAACTATAGTCCTATTACTGAATTATCTTTGAAGAAAGATTACAGTGGGGTAAATGAAGACAACACTTCTAATCCGTATTTAGGAACAACAAACAACAACTTCCCTAACAGAACGTCTGCAGGTATAGCAGCTGAGTTGGGGGATAAGGTTCTTATTCCAAGTCAATCACCAAGTCAGATATTTGAGGACTGGCTTACAAATAGATTTACAAAACAATCTACTTTACAAAGTTATACATTACCTAAAGAAGATGAGATTGCTAGAAATCAATTTACTTTAAGTCAAGATATTAATGACCCAGTTGTCAGAGGGTTACCGGAGATAGGAGCTCAGATGAGGCTTAAAGTTAGAGATTTTAGAAAGGATAGACCTGATTCTATATTTTTTGACTACAATAGCCCAACTATTAATAAAGAGCAGAGAGTTGGTTTAGGTAATAAAGGATATTGGAAAAAGCCAATAGATTATACCGAACCGGCACAACCATCTGTTATTGACAAACTTAATGCAACAGATGTATCTTTGAATCAATTAAATGGAGTAGGAGTCGGCGCATCTTCAGTAAGAGATTTAGTTAAATTTAGATTCGAGGTAATAGCTCCGGGACAAATCCCTAGGTTTCTTTATTTTAGAGCCCTACTTGAAAATCTAGATGATAATTACACGGGTAGATGGTCGGATACTAACTATGTGGGTAGAGGTGATGCAGTAAGAACCTATGAGGGATTTAGTAGGGATGTATCCTTATCCTTTAAAATAGTAGCTACTACTAGAGATGAAATGAAACCATTATACAAAAAGATGGCATATTTAGCATCAACAACAGCTCCAACATACGGGGAAGGTGGTAGTTTTATGAAGGGAACTCTTGTTCGATTGACCGTTGGTAGTTATCTTTACGAGGTAGCTGGAACAATGAATAGCGTAAAGTACAATTGGAAAGAGAATTATCCATGGGAAATTGCAATGCAGAACCCGGACCTAAACATTGATGATGATCAACAAGAGCTTCCACAAATGATGGATTGCTCAATAAACTTTACACCAATTCACGATTTTGTACCACAAACAGGATTGTATCATTACATCACATCTCCTAGACTTTCTGGGGGGGCAAAACCATTCTTTCTATCAGGAGCACAATCATGATTAAGAGATATAGTACGATACCCATTTTATCGGATGCTGATTCTAAGAAATATAGAAAGCATGTTATTTATCCAGATATTCCTTTAAGTGAGGATGATTTGTATGCAATAACAGTTGTAGGGGATAGATATGATAAATTGGCATATGATTATTATAGTGATACAACGCTGTGGTGGATTATAGCATCGTCAAACCCACAAGCAGGTAGTCATTTAACACCTTTGGCTGGAGTACAAATTAGAATACCAGCCAATCCACAGGCAGCATTAGAGTTATATAGAAGGTTAAATTCGTAAGTATGGCTGATTCTATTATAGGGGCCCCACTATCTAAGGACGTACATGATCAAATATTATTACGTCAGGAAAAAGTTAGATCTCCACAAAGAGATAACAATACCCTATTTTTTTTAAACTCAAATAATGCGTGGATTAAATTATCATCTGGGGCAGATACTTTTACAGCTGAGGGGGAATCTGAAATACCAGACCCTACATTATCTAAAAATAACATATTAGGATTTACTCAAAATAAAGCAGGGGTTGGTGATTTATACAGAGAATCAGCATCAAGAGGTTACAGACCTGTACCTGGAGTAAAGCAAGTACAAGTTAAAAGTAAAGGTACTTATGGTGCGCTAAGAGAAACAGAAGTAAGCTTTGTTGTTTGGTCTTTAGAAGATTTAGATACCTTGGAGTTAGTATATCTCCGACCAGGTTTTTCTATGTTACTAGAATGGGGGCATACAGTTTACTTTAATACTGCAGGCGAGTTTAACACAGCATCAAGTACGATTAATGATTTCTTTTCAAGGTATACCTCAACTGGGGACAAGTCAACACAGCAAATTATACAAGATAAAATACAAGTACTTAGAGAGCAATCTAGTTATAACTACGATGCTTTATTTGGCTACGTTAAGAACTTCTCTTGGTCTTTTAGAAAAGATGGGGGATATGATTGCACTATTTCAATCGCATCAGCAGGCAGCCTTATAGAGGGCCTCAGAGCCGACATAGGATTGCAGAACATCCCAAGTGATATCATCGATAGGACATCTATAGAAGAAATGAAGGATAGTTTAAAAAGTCCTTTTCATTTTATTTTTGAGCAGCTATCTAAAAAAGCAATATTAGGTATAATATTAGGCAAAGGAAAAAGAATTTCTCAACAAAGGTTAAAATTTTCTCCAACCCCTCAGATTTCCAAAGTATTTAGTAAGTTAAAAGTCGGGGACTTTACATACGTATATGGAAGAAAGGTAACAAAGTATTCGTTATTTGGATTACAGCTGTATACTGAAGATGTGTATTGGATGCACTTGAGCATGGTGTTCGATATTATAAACAACTTTCTTACACTTAGAAATAAAAATGGTAAAACAGTTGAAATTTATTCTGGGGTTCAGGATGAAGATGCTACTGGGGAGTATCAAATAGTTTCTAAATATATATCCTCTAAGTATCACTTCTCTGTAGATCCATTTAGAGTGCATCTTCCGTTTGCAGCAGAAGTCCCAAGTGGTTTAATAGGCCTTCCTGAAGAAGTCCCAAAATTTTTAGGTAAAGTCCCTTCAACAGGTGAAATTATTGGTAAGTCGGGAGCTACATTTTCTGAAATGTTTGGCCCCCCTAGAGGCCAGAAAGATGATATTTTAAACATAACAGTAAGTTCCATAGTTCTACAAGAGCTGTTTGATAGAAATTTAGAAGAGCCAGATTCTCAAAATAGAGATTTAAAAAGTATTCTAGATAGTCTAGCTTCAATTTTGGCAGACAATTTAGGGGGTGTAAATGAATTTGCTTTTCACTATGATGAGCAACGGAATTTACATATTTTAGTAGACCGAAAAAATACTCCAACAGAAAAATCCCTTACCGAATTCCCTGTTATAACACTGACTGGACTTAGCTCTACAGTTGAATCTATTAGTTTATCTAGTAAGCTTTCAAATAAAGTAGGTACTCAAATTGCTATAGCAGCCCAAGGATCTGGTCAAAATTATCAAGAGAATATTTCTGAGTTTTTGAAATGGAACGAAGGCGTAGTAGACAGACACGGTGTTGGAGGTACTTATGATACAGGGGATGCTACTCAAGTTGTAGATACAGCTGCAGAGGAGTATGCAAGAAAAAGAAAGTGGCTAGAGCTTGCAGCAGATGCATATAGATATAATGGAAGTGGGGACACATATGATGCAGCTGGGTATTCAGAACTAAAATCGTATCATAGGATATACACCTCTGATTATGTACTAGCAGTACAACAGATACTTGGAAGTGCTGAAAAGGGAATTATACCTGTTGAACTTACCTTTACTATGATGGGAATATCTGGAATAGATATTGCGGAATCTTTTAAAGTATCCAAGGGCATATTACCTACTAAATACTACAGCAGGTTCGGATTTATAATTACTGGATTAGAACATTCAATAGGCTTGAAGTGGACAACTACTATAAAAACTCAATTCTATATTTTAGAGCCACCATCCGCGGAGCAGAAACAAAAAATAAGTACAAGATTAAATCCAGCAAGACCTGCAGGATATGTAAATAGTTGGACTGGTAATACGTCAACTACTCAAACAGGATCACCTAGTGGTGGTGGAGTATCTCAAGGGTTCGTTAATCCTTTTGCAGGACCTACACCTAATGCAAATTTCCTAAGAGGCGTTTTAAAATCCTTAGGATACTTAGAGAAAGGTACAGAACTTTCAAATGGGGGAGATATTACTTTGGAAATGGCAAAGTACGCAGCCGCAGTAGCTCAAAGAATGAAGCAAGTATTACCAAGTTTAGTCCTTACATTTACTGGGGGTAATGATATATTTCACCAGAACTTAAATTACACCTCTAGACATACTCTAGGGCGGGGAGTTGATTTTGTAATCTCATCACCAACAACTGCAAACATTAATTTAGTGGTAGTACAACTAGACAATTTTGTACTAGCTAATTTACCTTTTGCTAGGTATATAGATGAGTATAATTCCCCAACGGGAGCTGCAACGGGGGGACACTTTCACATATCTTGGGGAGATGGAACAGAAGGGCAGGGACCTGTTAATAGAGCTAAAAAAAGAGGCGGAGTAGGCGTATTGCCACCAATTTTCTTTATAAAATAATATGTATATTCCAAGTCACCAGTATGAAGTAAAAGTATTAGTTGATACTGAGCAGCGGCTTCAGTATGAAAATGGTACGCCTTTTACAGGATCTAAATATGTTGAGTTGACTAATGGTACAAAATACGATGTGCCAAGTTCTGACTTAGAAAAAGGTACTTTCGATAGGGGTAGAAAATTATTAACTCCTATAAATTTTAGAGACCCTAGATTAGCACTTAGTTTTTTGGCACCTTTTATCCCTAAAAGAAAACCAGGAAAGACTACGATTAAAAGAAAGTTTGTCAAGCATAATGTAACAGGTAAGATAATAGAGGTTGATGATAACAAGTACCAAGAGGTTTTTACTGAGGAGCCATCACATTTAGCTTTTGGTGAATTGACTTGGCACATTGCAGGTCCTCGGTATGATATATCCTCTTTGAATATATTGCAGGAGGGTACCGTTACAAAGAATGCAAGAGAAGTACAAGCATTGGAGAAGAAACTTCCAGGAGTGAGTTCATATGTGGTTGATTTAACCTTCCTATCAGATCCACAATATGTGAATCAAACTCCTCAAATTCCACTAAATATAAATATAGTTCTACCATCCCCATCTTAAAAGTTGGAATTTAGAATTTAAAAGAATACCTTAGTGCCATAGGTTATATTTAAAAGGTTATGGAGTTCATCTTAGAGTCAACTAAGAGCTTATCAGTTCTTGATGAGTACGTGTTCTTGCCTACGTTTTTAGGAATAGTTCCTTTAAATGATAGGTATCACCCCAAATTAAACGGGGTTTCCGCTCTATATTTAGGGTTCAAGGGCTCAAAGGATAGCTTTATAATCCCTATACAGCACTCTGAATGCAATAATTTTAGCCTAGAGGAGGTAATTCCATATTTAAAAAGATTTAAAAACCTATATACGATTTCTAGGAAGGAAGCCCTTTACTATTTAGGTTCTCAATCTTGCATTGATATTTCATTAGTTGCCCTTCTTTTAGAGGGTACTAAATTAGAATTCAGATCTCCAGTATCATCTGTAGATTATTTTTATAGGGTTCATTCAGATTTCTTTCCTATAAATTCTATCATCCCAATTGTAAAGTTACACGAGAAGTGGGAACACCTTTTCAATTCAGTAAAGAGGTATATGGGTAAAGAGTTGCCTGACTATTTCAATTTCTACAATACAAAGACTATAAATGTTTATTATCTTCTTGAGCAGTCTGGATTAACCATAACTGACAATTTTTTAGATTACTACACCGATATAGATTACAAGTACAATTTATTAGAGGGTAAGATATACACGTGGTACAATCCGTATACGATAACCACTAGGCCATCCAATACTTTTAATAGGATAAACTTTGCTGCTTTAAATAAGGAGTCTGGGGTTAGGAATGAAATTGTACCTGAATTTGATTATCTAGTTGAGTTTGATTACGATGGAAGTCATGTTAGAATTCTGTGTGATCAAATTGGATATGAGTTAGCTTCGGGCCAAGCCCATGAGCAATTGGCCCACTTATATTTTCCCAATCAAAAAATTACACCTGAATTATATGAGCAGTCAAAGAAAATAACTTTTAATGCTTTTTATGGGAGTATACCAGATAGGTACAAAAATCTTGAGATTTTTAAAAAACTACAGGAGTATTTAATTGAGTTGGAGGAAACATATAGTAAATTTGGGTATCTAAATGATTCATATACTGGAAGACCTATTCACATCGAAGGGGATAATCCTTCCATATCTAAATTGTTGAATTACACGATACAGAGTTTAGAGGCGAGTAGGAATGTGGGGGTGTTGGAGAAGCTACTCAAATACTTAAATAGTAAGAAGAGTAATTTGATTCTATACACTTACGATTCATTTCTAATAGATTTCTCAAAGGAGGATGGCAAAATTGCACTAGAGGATATTGGAATAATCCTATCGGAAAATAATAGGTATCCCGTTAAATTTAAATACGGCAAATCCTTAAATCTTTAAATACATTAAGCAAAAAATTGTTCTATTTATAACTATAATAAAAATGATTGATTTTGATTTAGAATTTTATGACCCCGAATTGAGTTACATGGACAATAGACTTTTTTGTACTTTTTCAACCGCTGATACTTTAGAATCAACTCTTAGCGATATTCAAAACAGACACACGATTTTGTACAATAAAATGTTTGTTTTGTACTCTAAAAACGAGGATGAGTTTGCGATTACTTACAATGTGGATTTAGGAAATGTGGCAGATTTTTTACCCGGAGCTATCTTGGTACATAGAAAAAAGGATACTAAAACCCTCTACACCATAAACGCATTGAATTTGCTCATCAAAGAGCTTAACAATGGCGTTCTTAACAATAAATTTCAAATTAAGTGGGAGGATTACAGAAATTGTATTTTGCTCACCAAGGGCCCTGAATTGCGTAGGTTGAATACTCAACTTTACAGAATAATAGAAATTTAAAAATATTTCTTGCACGTGTTGCAGAAAGTTAGTAAGTTTACAAAATAATAGTTTTAACCAATAAAAGTTATCTATGAATTTAGATTTAATTCGGAACAAGCTATCCTCCATGAATAAATCAGGAGATGGCGAAAGAGAGAAGATTGACTACGAAGCAATCTTTTGGAAGCCTACACTAGGCAAGCACCAAGTAAGAATTGTACCATCTATGTACAGTCCTGATTATCCATTTTCAGAATTGCGGTTTCATTACGCAATTGCTAAGTTCCCAATGATGTCTTTATCAAATTTCGGTAAACAAGATCCTGTTGAGGACTTTGTTAAGGAATTGAGAAAGACTTCTGACAAGGAGAACTGGTCTCTATCTGGGAAATTGTCTCCCAAGCTTAGAGTTTATGTACCTGTTATTGTAAGAGGTGAAGAAGCTAAAGGTGTTAGACTTTGGGGATTTGGAACTATAATCCATAAGGCACTACTTTCTTTGGCAGAAGATGAGGATATTGGAGACTACACTGATCCTATTAATGGATATGATATGATTGTGGAGCAAACTCCTGGAAATCCATATCCTGATACCACCATTAGAATCAAACCTAAAATGGTACCTCTTAGCGCTGACCCTAAGTTGGCAGAGATGTGGCTAAAAACTCAGCCTAATCCTATTGAATCCTTTAATCAATACGATTATGAATTTATTAAAAATAAACTTGAGGCCTATTTGGCACCTGAAGGAGAGGCAATCCCAGTATCAGCACCTGCTGTAGAAGAGAAGCCTGCTGCAGAACCTGCACCATCTTCATTTAAAGTTCAAACTCAATCGAAGGCAACTACCACTTCTAAGTTTGATGATTTATTTAGTGATGATGATGATGACAATACTGACTTGCCATTTTAATAATGAATAAGACAACAAAAGAAAAAGCTACTCTAAAGGTCCAGAGTAGCTTTAATCTTTCTAACTTTAAAAAGAAGAAAGGTTATTCATCCAATTCAGTAAAATTTAAGGACCAGCAGTGGCTACCAATATCTAAAGCATTTCAAGATATTACATCTTTGCAAGGCATCCCTATGGGACATATTACTTTGCTTAGAGGTCACTCCGATACTGGAAAGACTACTGCGTTGTTGGAAACTGCTGTTGCGGCTCAAAAAATGAATGTCCTACCTGTTTTAATTATCACTGAAATGAAGTGGTCATGGGAACATGCAAAAGAGATGGGATTTAAATTTAATGAGGTATTCGATGAGAGTACTGGAGAGTTAGTAGACTATGAAGGATTCTTCTTGTATGCTGATAGAGGTACTCTTAATACTATTGAGGATGTAGCTGCATATATGTCAGACCTCATGGATGAACAAGCTAAGGGTAATCTACCTCATGACTTATGTTTCTTCTGGGATTCAATTGGATCAGTTCCTTGTGAACTATCTGTAAGATCTCAGAAAAATAATAATGAGTGGAACGCAGGGGCTATGTCTACTCAATTTGGTAATAATCTAAATCAAAAGATTCTACTGTCTAGAAAAGAAGGTCAGCCCTACACCAATACTTTAGTTGCTATTAACAAGGTATGGACTATGAAAGCAGAACATCCTATGGGCCAACCTAAGTTGGAAAATAAAGGAGGTAAAGCTATGTGGTTTGATGCTACTTTGATTGTAACTTTTGGAAACGTAACTAATCCAGGTACCTCCAAAATTAAAGCTACTAAAAGCGGTAAGCAGGTTGAGTTTGCTAAAAGGACTAATGTTCAAGTGGAAAAGAATCACATCAACGGTATTACTACTAGGGGTAAGATTGTAATGACTCCACATGGATTTATAGAGGATTTTCCTAAGGCAATTGAAAAATACAAGACAGAACATAAGGATAAGTGGTTGAGTATATTAGGAACTACTGATTTTGATCTTATTGAGGAGGGTGATATGGAAGAGGATAGAATAATTTTTGATTCTGAGGCGATCCATGACTTAGATTAAATTTAGTTAGTATATTTAACTATGAATTAAAAAGCCCATTGGTTAACGCCAATGGGTAATTCATATAAGGGTACTATATTTTAAATTTAATCAGTTACGACAATGAGTTATAAGAATCTGTTGGATAAAATCCAAAAGAAAGAAGTTAGGAAATTAAATGATCATGTTCTGCTTATTGATGGCATGAATATGTTTATTCGTAACTTCGCAATGGTTAAAGCTTTAGATCCAGAGGGTAACCACATTGGAGGGTTACAGGGGTTCTTAAAATCCTTAGGCTCTATGGTTCGATTATTTGACCCTACACGAGTTATCTGTGTATTTGATGGTAAGGGGTCAACAGTTAATAGAAAGAGCATAGACCCCAACTATAAGGCTCAGAGACCCACTACAAGAATAACTAACTGGGGGCTATTCGAATCCAAAGCGGAGGAGATGGAATCTATACAGGGACAAGTAGAAAGACTTCAAGATTATTTAAAATGTCTACCGGTATCTGTTTTAGATATAGAAAAGTATGAGGCTGATGATATTATTGCATTTTTATGTCAAGAATATGCAAACAGAGGTAGGAAATCTACTATAATATCCACAGATAAGGATTTTCTTCAGCTAGTAAGACCTGGGGTGGAGGTATACAATCCTATTAAAAAGGAGTTATACGATAGTAGAAATGTTTTAGAAGCATTACAGGTTCACCCTAAGAATTACAACATAGTAAAAGCAATAGCTGGAGATGCCTCAGATAATCTAAGAGGAGTAAAAGGAGTTGGAGTAAAGACGTTAATTAAAGAATTCCCAGAGCTAGTCGATAATCCTGAAATAACTTTAGACTATTTGTACGATATTAGTGAACTGCGATTGGATTTAAAAAACATTTATGCTAAATTGATCCATGAATGGGATTTAGTGAAGAGGAATATGTCTTTAATGGATTTACAGGACACCATACTTACTGAATTTGAAATCGACCAAATGTTTGAAATCCTTTCAGAGCCTAATTTCAAGCTACACCACGGTGCATTTTTAAGATTAATAGAGATAGATAAAATCCAAGGGCCTAGTACAAAAAACGAAAGCTGGTTGGAATTATTTGTCGATCTCACAATATTTGCAAAGAACAAATAAAAAATAATAGTTATGACTTTAAATTCGCTTCTACAGTATGGAAAAGGTTTCCAGCTAAAAGTTATCAATGCATTGTTAAATGACAAGTCATTTCTCCTTAATGTGAGAAGTGCTATGGAGGTAGACTACTTTGATTCAGACTCACATAAATGGATATTACACAATATTTTAGAATACTTTGATAAGAGGCATGCAACAATTACATTAGAGGTACTAAAAGTAGAACTTCAGAAAGTTGATAACCAATTACTTAAAGTTGCAATAAAAGAGGAGTTGAGGAATGCTATAGAATCTTCTAAGGAGGATATAGATTACGTAACTGAAGAGTTTACTAAGTTCTGTAGAAACCAAAAGATGAAAGCTGCTATTTTAGACTCTGCTGACTTACTTAAGTCTGGTGATTTTGATGGAATTAGAAATAGGGTTGAGTTAGCAATGAAGGCAGGTATGGATCAAGATATTGGTCACGAATACAACAAGGATATAGAATCTAGATACAGAGATGATTATAGACCTGTAGTACCTACCCCATGGCCAGTTATGAATGAAGTATTTCAAGGGGGTTGGGGGCCTGGGGATTTAGCAATTGTATTTGGTAATCCAGGGGGAGGTAAGTCTTGGATGATGGTAGCCTGTGCTGCTCACGCATTGAAGTTAGGATTTAATGTTAACTACTATACTCTTGAATTGGGACAGGATTATGTTGGTAAAAGATTTGATGCCAATATAACAGGATTTACTTTGGATGAATTAAAGCATAAACGAACTGTAGTTGAATCTCAGATTGATAAGTTAAAAGGCAATTTAACTATTAAGGAGTATGGCCCCAAGCAAGCTTCTGTAAATACTATTAGATCCCACATACAGAGAACTACTGATTTAGGCTTTAAGCCAGACTTAGTAATCATTGACTATGTGGATTATTTAAAGCCAGCAGGTAAAGGATATAGGTCTGAGAGAAAGGACGAGATTGATGATGTGTTCATTGCAACAAAAGCTTTAGCTAAGGATTTAAAAATACCATTCTTAACACCATCTCAAGTTAACAGAACAGGAGCCAAGGACGATGTTATTGAAGGTGACAAAGCGGCAGGTTCTTACGATAAGATGATGGTTGCGGACATGTGTATATCTTTATCTAGGAAAAAAGAGGATAAGGTATTGGGCACCGGTAGAATTCACATTATGAAAAATAGGTATGGTCACGATGGTATGACTTACGATGCTAAGGTTAATACCGATACTGGACACATAACAATTGAAGGAGTTATGGATGAAGATTCAGACCCTAGAAATAAGTACTCAGATATAGCTAAAAAATTGTTCGCATCTAGTATTCAATAGTAGTTATATATCGTATTTATTACTACGTCTAATTTATAAAAAACCAAAAAAAGTAAATGGAAAAGAAAAGTATATTCAACCGAAGGGTAAATATTTTACCTTATGATTACCCATCCCTATTACTATACAAAGATGCCATCCGACACTCTTATTGGATTGATACTGAGTATAACTTTACAACTGATATAAACGATTTTAAGGTTGGTATAACTGATAACGAAAGGGACGTTATTAAAAAAACAATGCTATCAATTGCTCAAATTGAAGTTAATGTAAAAACATTTTGGGCGGATTTATACAAGAGAATGCCAATTACTGAAATTGGTGATGTGGGGATGACGTTTGCGGAGAGTGAAGTTAGACATAAGGATGCTTATGCAAGGCTATTGAGAATATTGGGATTGGAGGATGAGTTTTTAACTGTAGTTGAGATACCTGCAATTAAAGATCGCATAGCATACCTAACTAAATATTTAGATGGATCTAGAAGCAAAGATGATAAAATGTACACTAAATCAGTGTTGCTTTTTTCTCTATTCATTGAGCATGTATCTTTGTTTTCTCAGTTCCTAATTATGATGTCTTTTAACAAGGAAAAGAATCTATTTAAGGGAATTTCTAATGTTGTTGAAGCAACTTCAAAAGAAGAGGAAATACATGGCAATTTTGGAGCAGAACTTATCAATATCATTAAAAGTGAGAATCCAGAATGGTTCGATGAGGAGTTCGAAAACTTAATCTATTCAGCATGTAGAAAGGCATTCAAAGCAGAGACAAAGATATTGGATTGGATATTTGAATCTGGAGAATTAGAATTTTTACCAAAAGAGAATATTAAGCATTTCATTATGAATAGATTTAATAATTCTTTGCAAAAGATTGGAATGCAACCTATCTTTGAAATTGATTCTACTTTGTTAGAGCGAGTTAAATGGTTTGATATTGAAATAACTTCGACCAAAGAAGGGGATTTCTTTTACAAGAAAAGTATAGATTATTCCAAGAAACAAAAAGCTATTACAGAGGACGATTTATTTTAATATAACTATATGGATAACAAATATGAAAATTACTATTGGCTAAATGATGATAGTAGAACATTTCTGAGCAGGGGGTACATTACTGAAAGTCCAGAGCAGAGGATAAAAGATATGTCAATGGCAGCTGAGAAGTATTTAGGCACTAAGGGGTTTGCCGAAAAGTTTGAATACTATTCTATGAAAGGATTCTATAGCTTTTCAACTCCAGTGTGGATTAACTTTGCAAAAAATAAAGGTCTTCCTATTAGCTGCTACGGTTCTAATATTGATGATTCTTTAGATAGTATTTTAAATGCTGCTAGGGAAATTGGAATGATGTCTAAAAATGGAGGAGGAACTTCAGCATACTTGGGCAACATTAGACATAGAGGAGCTGATATATCAACTGGTGGTAAGGCAGATGGCCCTGTACACTATGCAAGGCTATATGATACTACTATTGACGTAGCCAAGCAATCAGAAGCTAGAAGAGGTGCTTGTGCTGTATATCTACCTATTGAACATAAAGATGTGTTGGAATTTCTAGATATCGGTACAGAGGGGAATCCTATTCAAAATTTACAGTTTGGATTGACCATTACCGACAAGTGGATGGAAGGTATGAAAAGTGGGGATAGTGATAAAAGAAAAATCTGGGCTAAGGTAATACAGAGACGTAGTGAGTTTGGCTTCCCATACCTTATGTTTAAGGACAATACCAATAACAATACTCCATACAAAGAACTAGGTAGAGAAATTACTGCTTCAAATTTGTGTTCTGAAATACAGCTACCAACCAATTCTTATGAATCATTTGTTTGTTGTATAGGATCTATAAATTTATTGCATTGGGATGAGATTGAGAAAACTGATGCAGTTGAGATTTATACTCTTTTCCTAAATGCGGTAATTGATGAATTCATTAAGAAGTCAGAAACATCTCCAGGTATGAAAAGAGCTTGGAGGTTTGCTAAAGAACATAGAGCAATTGGTGTTGGGGTATTGGGGTATCATTCCTTGTTACAATCAAAACTTATCCCTTTTGAATCCCTAGAAGCCAAGCAGTATAATTATAAAATTTTTAAAGCTTTAAAAGAAAGAACTGAGAAGGCATCTATTGAATTACATAACTCAGACCCAGTAAAGTATAGATCCATTCGGGAGGGATATGCAAATACTACCTTAATTGCAATTGCACCTACTAAATCATCTTCATTTATTCTAGGGCAGGTTAGTATGGGTATTGAGCCGATTAAGTCAAATTACTTTGTAAAGGACTTGGCTAAGCTAAAGAGTGTTTACAAAAACCCATATTTGACTCAAGAATTAGAGAAGTATGGTATGAACACCGAGGAGGTATGGGAAAGCATTCTAAAGAAGGATGGATCAGTACAGCATTTGGATTTACCAACTAAAGAAGTCTTTAAAACCTTTTTGGAGATTACACCAAAAGAGATTATTCTACAGGCTGCCCAGAGACAAAAGTTTATTGATCAGTCACAATCTCTAAACCTAATGATACACCCATCAATTCCAGCAAAGGATATAAATCAGTTGTATATGTATGCATGGGAGGAGGGAGTTAAAACTCTCTACTATCAATTCTCACAAAACTCAGCCCAGGCATTTGCAAGGAATATTTTGGAATGCGTGAGTTGTGAATAACAGATTAAAGAGCCCTAATTTATTTTAGGTCTTTTTTTTAATTTGATTAGGAATTTAAAAAATAAAAGTAGATATTTAGCATTATGAAAACAGAGACTGAAATTCTAATAGAAATATCAGGCTTAGAACAGCAGATATCAGAGATTAAAAAGTCTGAGTTTAATTTGAGAAGACTGAATACTCAGCGAATTGTCCAAGCTAAGATTGATATACTAAAATGGGTAATAAATGATTAATACATCAATATCAGGAATTCCAATGGAGATGGCTTTGCAACTTATGTCAAGGTACATCTATGAGAAGAAGGGTGTAATAATTCATCCAAAAGCTCCAATTACCCCAAGAGAGATTGAACTATTTGAACAAATGATTGGCCCGGTTCTAGATTACTATAAGATTAATATTTAGGATATGAATTGGATCGATATTAATTACTTCTTTAAAAGAAAATACCATCAAATACAAAGAGTAATTGAGTTCTTACCCATCATTTGGAAAGGGTATGATTTTGATTACATGTATTCAGTAGAACTCTTTAAGAAAAGTTTGGAGAGACAAGCAAAACTCTTTGAATCCGATGAACTAAACTCAGATAGGTCAAAACAAAATGCATCTAGAATTAGAACTGCAATTCAGCTGATGGATAAAGTTTACAATGAAGACTACGGTGCAGAATGGATAGACATCCTTGAAAAAAAATATGGATCAGACGTATTAGACTTTTGGTTTGAAGATACGGGCGAAGGTGATGGGTCAACTTTTTTAAGGAGGGAATATGAGAAATGGGATAATTCAAAAGAAATTGAAGAAGTTCAGAAAAAATTATTATCAGAATCACGAGAAAAACAAAAACGAGCACATAAGTTACTTTGGGATTTTATAGAGCATAATATTCAATTTTGGTGGGACTAGTTATGAAACAGACAGCAATACAGCAAGCCATAGTACTGGTTAGAAATAGAATAGACTCACAAATTGATACCTTGATGGGCAAGCATACAACTCATCATCTTCAACAGATTGAGAGGGGGTTGTACGATTTGCTTGAGTCAGAGAAGGAGCAAAGAACAATGGATTACAATGCAGGTCATGCTGATGGCCAATGTAATCACATTAATGATGCAGATAATTACATAAATGAACAAAACTATTTAAAAGATGAAAATATCGATTAATGAAGTATGGGGTCAAGTTTATCTTTTACCCTTCATAAAACTAACACATACTCGCCAGTTAAATGGTGATTTAGAATTGATTATTGGTTGGTTAAATAAAGAATTAGTATTAAGCTTATAAAAAAATAAGATATGGGAACAATATTAATTATAATTGCAGTGGTCTTGGTATTTACAGGTATGATAGCTACCTTGTGGGTAAGAGGGATAGATCACATGGATAAGAACTATCCAGACTATAAAGGACACGATTTATTTGACGAAGAAGAGAAAGATGGCAAAGTATCTTAAAACCTGGTATTTTAGGGATATTCAAAATAAATTACACAATAAAAAAATATCCCAGGGTCGAATGCTGGAATTAATCCAGGATGAGGTAGTTAAAAACTATAAAAAGGATAATACCTTTGGTAAAAAATTAAAACGATTTTTTAGTGATATTTGGTTAGGTATAAAAGAATCAACTAGGATTAACGAAAAATATGGTAAACTATAAGTTATGGCAAAGAGATTAAGTAAAGAACAGAAAAGAGATATCTTTATTGAGAATGTGATCAACAAAATGTTTGAGATTGCAGGATACGATGTTACTTACAATGACATAAAAGATAGGAAGGATAATTGGTACACTCAATGGACAATGACTATGGAGCAAAATGAGGAGTGGCAAAAATGGGGCGTAGCTGAAATAAAAAAACAGTTTAAGTATAATACCTTAATTGCTGAAAGAGAAATGGGAATGATTTCATTAATGTGGGGGCTAAAATTTTCAGATTATTCTAATAATATTTAATATATTTATATCATGGAAACAGAGACTTATAAGAACAGGTATGGAGATATTTACACATTCACCGCTACAGGTGATGGCAATATCTTCTGGAGCGGTAGCTTTAGATATTCACGATTTGCATGGCCCAATGACTATACAGCTGCTTATAATGCCTACCTTGAACAAGGTGGTACTATGCCTTTAATTGAATTCAAGAAAAAGGTTCACGAGTGGGATGAGGAGGCTAAGGATTATGTTATGGGGAGGAGATTCATAAGTTTAGTCACCTCAGACATGTCTAAAATAGATATGGTTGATCCTTCAGGAGGACCTTATATTTGTACTGGAATGGAGTGGATGGGTAAAATTATAGTAGGTATTAAGCCACAGGATGGGGGATACATACTAGAAATGCAAGAAATTAAATTATAATTAATATGTTGGTTTTAGCAATTTATACATTAATGGGATTTTTATCCTTTGAGTTTTGGCATTATGTTTTTAAAACCAAATGGTTTGATAATGATCCTACTATAAGAATGTTGTTTAGTTTTGGGACTGGTATACTGTGGGCTTTTGCGCTTATAATGATTTTATGAAATGAATAAGAGTAAAGCTGAGAGATTAATAAGAGACCGATTTTGGAACTTTCATTCAAAGCTAGTAGAAGATTTTCCACGGTATAAGTTAAGGTTTGATCATATAGTATCTGAATCTCAGGATAGAGGAGTATTATGGGAAGTTTTAGAATTTGCACAATATCATTTAGAAGCTGATATCGAAATTCATGGATTTGAAAATATAGCTACTTCTCATTATAGTGCAGCATTAGAGTATGGGTATTTAGAATGGATAGATTAAATGAAAACAATTGCATCAATTTTATTAATATCCACTTTTACTTTTTTGATTTTATCAATAAAAAGTAGAATTTATAATAGAAAGAACTGGTAGGTTTAAAACAAATTAAATATATTATTACTTAAATTAAATATTATGGGCAAGTATTGGACAGCAACAGTTCAGTTTGAAACAACTGACACTAAGGGTAACACCAAAAAAATTAAGGAGACTTATCTAGTTGATGCAGTATCCGCCACAGAGGCAGAAACATTAGTTCACAAAGAATTGTCTAAAGCAGGAGAGTCTGACTTCCAAGTTGTAAGCGCAGCACAATCAAGGATTCTAAGAGTAATTGAATAGTAATTACTAAATTAGTAATGTTAAAATAAAAGCCCTTCGGGGCTTTTAATTGTATTAATATATTAAAAACTAAACTTGATACAAAATGATTCCAGAATTAGAAAAACACAAATTAATTATAAGAGAACTTGGAGATCTAGAAGTTATTCCATATACTGTAGTTTTAAATTACATAGAAAAGCTTAATAGTAATAATTTGGACGTATTTGAAAAGTCTCTTAAAGAATTACAAGATGCTATTGTAAGTTTGAATGATAGTGCTGATTAAATAATAATCGTCTAGTAAAATTACAATGCCAGAAAATACAAAAGGTTCTATACAAAAAAATTACATAACAGTAGATAGCATTGAAAAAGTTAATCTACTATTAGATCATATTAGTGCTTATGATATTTTAGCAATAGATACCGAAACAACGGGCCTTAATGTTAGAAGGGATAAGATAATAGGATGGTCTGTTTGCGGAAAACCTGGGGAGAGTTTTTACCTACCTACGTGGTACTGGGATACCGAGGAGGAACAACTAAAAGAGTTGTTTATATCCGGAAAATCATCTGAGATAATAACTAAAAAGATACTACGTAAATTATCAGGAAAGAAGTTAGTTGCACATAATGCATCTTATGATTTTAGGATAATCAAAAATTATTATGGCATAGACTTATTAAGCTCAGTATGGGTAGATACAGGCATGCTAGTACATACTGTAGAGGAAGAAGGTGCTTTTGGCTATGGAAGTCCATTTGCTTTGAAATCTATAGCTATAATGAATAAAGAAGCCCTTGGATTAGATCTGGATGCTGATGCAAACGAGGAGCAGATTAGAATGAAAGAGTCTGTTTCTAAGAATGGGGGATCTACAAATAAAACTAATTTTGAAATCTATAAGGCTGATTTAGAGATATTGTGTGAATATGGTGCAGCAGATACTGATTTAACGCTTAGGATTTGCAATCTCTACCTAGATAAGCTTTATAAGGAGGGTCTAGAAAAGTTCTTCTTTGAAGAAGAGGTTATGCCCATATACAGGGAAGTAACTGTTCCGATGGAGGATAGGGGAGTTAGATTGGATATAGATTTATTACTTAGCACTGATGACCAGATTTCCAAAGATTTAAAATCCTATAAGCAATCTGTAGTCAAAAGTATCTTGAGTTTAGATGAGGGTAAAAAGTGGGTTATAGATAAATCTTTAGAAACTTTCCCTCCTAGTAACAAAGGTAGTTGGGCTCAAAATTTATGTATTCTCTACTCTCTACCACTTCCTAGAACTCCATCAGGTAAATACTCTATAACTGTTAAGAACATAGATAAATTAGAGGATTCTCCTATTAAACAATTCTTAATGACTGGGGATGTGGATTTATTAAACTTCAAACATGTTGGTAGGATATCAAATCAAATGTGGAAAGAGTCTAATGGGGGGGATCAAATAAATATTCAATCCACTATGCACCTATCAGATTTAGTTTTCAACTATCTTAAAGAAGAGGCTAAGGATAAAACTGCATCGGGCAAAGATAAATTTGATTCTGATGTCATAGAGGAATTATCTAGCAAATATGAGTGGGCTGAGAATTTGAGGATATACAATAAGTTACTTAAAATTAAATCTACCTACATAGATCGCTTTTTAAATAATAATGATGATGGAGTTTATTATCCATATTTTAAACAGAATGGAACTGTATCTGGTAGGTATGGTTCTGACTTACAACAGTTACCTAAACCAAAAGAAGAGGGAGAGGATGTACCAATTGTAGTACAGTATACAAATCTAGTTAGAGCGTTTTTCATATCTAACAAGGGAACAAAATTTATAGATACGGATTATGCTTCATTGGAGCCTAGAGTATTTGCCCACGTTGCAAATGACCCAGGATTAAAAAAGATATTCACTGATGATTTGGATTTCTATTCTCATATTGCAATACAGACTGAAAAACTAGAAGGGGTAAGTGCGCATACTAAGGCTCCTAATTTTCTAAAGAAAGTAAATCCACTTAAAAGGCAACAGGCAAAAGCTTACTCTTTGGGAGTACCTTATGGTATGACTGGCTATGCATTGTCTATGGCTATAGGAGTAGATAAAAAAGAAGGTGCCAAGTTGGTAGAAGGATACTTAGAAGGATTTCCAGAGTTGAAAAAGTGGATGCAGGAGTCTAGAAATTTTGTTAAGGAGAATGGATTCATCAGAAACATGGTTGGTAGAACTAGACATTTACCTATTGTTAAAAAGGTATATGGTAAATTTAAAGACCAGATGATGGACTGGAAGTTTAGAAAAGAGTTATCAGAATCTTATGGAGCAGAGGCTATAGATAAAGTATATAAGGATTATAAAAATGGCCTTAACAATTCATTAAATTTTCAGATTCAGAGTTTATCCGCATCTATTGTAAACAGAGCGGCAATGGAAATAAATAGAAGATTTATAAAGGATGGGATAAAAGGATTAGTTATAGCCCAAATACATGACCAACTTATTTGTGAAGTATCGGATAGTGATATTGAAAGAGCAAAACCAATCATTCAATATTATATGGAGGAGACAACAAAGTTAGATGGGGTACCATTAATTGCTATACCAGAAGTTGGAAAAAATTTCCGTGATGCTCACTAATGTTATATACAATAACCATATTTATATTATATATTAAACAACATATAATATTAAAAAATGGCTACAAAATCAAAATCAGCTTCTGAGTCACGTAAAATTTCTTTTGGTAAGAAGAGATCTGGGGTAAGAAAAAAAGGTTACTCTAAATACGAACAAAAACCTAAAAAGTATGTAGGTCAAGGTAGGTAATTTGATCTTATCTTCGTATATTTAATAAACAATAAAATTATTTATGAAAGAACAGTTAGTTATGAAGCACGACAAAGTGCTTGTTAAACCCATTGATGAATCTGAACAATTGTATGGAAGTATCATTGTTCCAGATTTAGGTAAAGAAAAACCACAAATTGGAGAGGTAATTGCAGTAGGACCTGGTAGAACATCAGAGTTCGGTTCATTTGTTGCAATTTCAGTTGAAGTAGGAGACAAAGTACTTGTTCCTAAAATTGGAGTTATCAGAATTGATTTTGAAGGGGACGAATATTATATCTTACCGGACCGAGAAATACTCGGAGTTATAAAATAAAATAGTTTATGAAAAAAAGAATTGAGTTTTCGGAAGAGGCTAGGAGACAACTCTTAGCCGGAGTAGACAAATTGGCAGATGCGGTTGTGGCTACTTTAGGTCCCTCAGGTAGAAACGTTGTTATTGAGCAAGAGCAAGGTAATCCAATCTCTACTAAAGATGGTGTTACAGTTGCCAAAGCCATAGAACTAGAAGATGAGATTGAAAACATTGGTGCACAGCTAGTACGTCAAGCTTCAATTAAGACCGCAGATCAGGCAGGGGATGGTACAACAACTTCAACATTACTTGCACGTCAAATTTACAAGGATGGGTTAGATATGATAACCTCTAGTAGAAATCCTATTGAAATCAAAAAGGGCATTGATAAAGCTGTTGCTCTAACTTTGGATTACATAAAAAAGAATCTTGTTGAAAATATAAAGACTGAGGAACAACTAAGTCAAGTAGCTACTATATCTGGAAACAATGATCCAGAGGTGGGAACTTTGATTGCAACTGCTATGGATAAAGTAGGAGTTGATGGAGTTGTAACAATTGAAGAATCAAGAACAGGAGAGACTTATTTAGAAACTGTAGAGGGTATTCAGTTCAACAGAGGTTATAAGTCTCCATATTTTGTTACAGATAACAAGTCAATGCAGTCTGTTCTGAATAAGCCTTTGATTCTTATTACAACAGAGAGACTTCAGCAAGTAAAGGAATTACTACCCTTGCTAGAGACTTGTTCAACTCAGAATAAATCACTTTTAATTATTGCAGAAGATATTGATGGTGAAGCACTATCAACATTGGTTGTAAATAAGATGCGAGGTATTCTAAATGTATGTGCCGTTAAAGCTCCTGAATTTGGAGATAGGAGAAAATCAGTGCTTGAAGATATTGCTACACTAACAGGCGGAGTTGTTATATCAAAAGAAAAAGGAATGAGATTGGATAAGATTGATACCAAGTGGTTGGGCAACGCAAAGAAGGTAACTATATCTAAGGACTATACAACTATTATTGATGCTCAAGGCTCTTCGGAAGCAATTGAACTTAGAATTGAAGAAATAAAAGCTCAGATTGAAGAATCAAAGTCTCCATTTGAAAAAGAAAATCTTCAAGACAGACTAGCTAAGTTTGTTGGAGGTGTGGCTATGATTTTCGTAGGGGGTCATACTGAAGTAGAGTTGAAAGAGAAGAAAGATAGAGTAGAAGATGCTCTACATGCTACTAAAGCCGCTATTGAGGAAGGTATTGTACCTGGCGGAGGAATCGCCCTTTTAAATGCGAGCTACAATGTAAAGTGCCATGAGGATATTACAGGAGACCAGTTATTGGGATTCGCTATTGTAATTGAAGCCATTACTAGCCCATTTAAGCAAATCCTACTTAATGCAGGTAAAAACTTGGATGAGATTAAAGCAATCGATTTTAATATTAATATAAAATCAGATAATAACTGGAAAGGGTATAATCCAAAGACTGAGGAATATGTCGATATGTTTACTCAAGGGATTATAGATCCTTTTAAAGTAACTAGGCTTGCTCTTGAAAATGCAGCATCTGTTGCTGGAACCTTACTTACTACTGAAGCTATTATTGTAAATAAGGTAGACAGGAAGTCAGCGATAGACAATTCAGTTAATTTTGAAGATGGAGGAGATGGGCTTTATTAGGCCCTCTCTTTTTAAATTTTAATACTATGAGAAATCAACAACAACAAATCAACATAGGTCTAGAGCAGACAACGAACATATCTTGTGATAAATGTGATCACTTATACTTCGAACAGCAATTACGAATCCAGAAGGTCCCAGGATTGTTAACAGGCCAATCACAACCTTCATATATGCCCGTCCCAGTATTTGCTTGTTCTAAGTGTGGCCATGTTAACTCTGAGTTTGAAACTCAATATAAACAGGAAATTAGTTTTGATGACTAATTATATTTAAAAGTAAATGATTAGGTCTGTAATATTTCCAGCTTTAGTGGCAATTTCAGCATTAGCAGTATCTGCTACCGCCGCTTTCTACTCTGTAACTGGATTGGGGGATTTATTTGCAGGAGCTAGTGTGGCTGTTATTATAATGGCTAGTACTTTGGAGTTTTCAAAATTAATAATAGCTTCAGTATTGTACAGGTATTGGAAGTTATTAAAAATTTATTTAAAGGTATATTTAGCTGTAGCTTTATTTGTACTTGTAGTAATCACCTCAACAGGTATATATGGTTTTTTATCTTCTGCATATCAGCAAACATCTAATAAAGTAGGTGTTGTAGATGAGCAATTAAATCAAGTGGAGGTAAAAAAGAAAGGATTAGATGCTAAGTTTGAAATGCTTTTAACACAAAAGCAGCAGATTACTAAGAGTATTGGGGACTTACAACTAGGTTTATCCAATAATCAAGTTAAATATAAGGATGCTCAGGGTAATATACTTACTAGTACATCATCTTCAAATAGAAAGGCGTTAGAAAGACAGCTAGATGATTTAAGTGATAGGGAGGAAGATGTAGATTCTAAATTAGATATTCTTACAAAGGATATTGAAGAAATTAATTTCCAAGAACTTGAACTCAGAACTAATTTACTAAGTTCAGGTGAAGTAGGATCTCTAAGGTATATTTCAAAGGTATCTGGATTGGAGTTAGATATTGTTGTTAATTACCTTATCTTATTACTTGTTATAGTATTTGACCCATTAGCACTTGCATTAGTTACAGTATTTAATGTTATAACTTCAAATAAAGAGGAAGAGTCTGAAGAGGACTTATTAAAAAAAAAGGAACAAATAAATAAACCTTTAACACCATTTAAATTATTTACCAACAAATTATATAATATGAAAACCACAAAAGAATCCCTTAAAAAAACCACAACACACTCGGAAACTCCTGTAGAAGAAGTTGAACAAACAGAAGTTGAGGTAACACCTGTAGTAGAAGAGAAAGCCGCACTTGTTGTAGTAGCCCCTAAAGTTAAAGAATCAAATCAAAATCAGGTTAAATTATCTGATATTGTAAGAATTATTAGACAATCTCCCCACTACACTGAGGTACTACTCAAATCAGGTGACACCGCCCAATTCTCAACTTCAGATTTTAATAAATTGAGAAATCCTGAAGATGATACCAACGTAATTAGATACATGTAATAAATAAGGTTATGGCAGAATTTAGAGTTATAAAAGCATTGAGGGCGCAAGCTGTCGCAGATAGAGAGAAGGCATTAATGTCTCTTGAATTACTAACAGAGCATGCAGTAGGTATTGGAGACCATACAGCTAACGATTTCTTTAAGGATGCTCAGGAGGCACTGCAGAGATTAGTAGACGCTGATGACCACCTTGAAACCCTAAATCGTTATTTCCCAAATGAGTAAAATTGAGGATAGAGTTTCTAATAAATTACTAACTCGAGCTGCAACAGGTTACCAGAAGTATGGGGTAACTATGGAAAGAGATGATCTTAATAAAGAGGAATGGCTCATTCATTTGCAAGAGGAGTTGTTAGATGGTGCTGTCTATATCGAAAAGCTACTAGAGGTTTTGAGACAGGTGAAAGATGTAAGTTCTAGTAATAATTAAACTAGTTAGATAATAAAATTTGGATACTAATAGAGAGGCCGTAAACCTCTCTTTATCCTAATTTAGTTAATTAAAATGGTTGTACACGATACTAAAAATCAAATAACCGATAAATTTAACATCGGGTGATATGTCAAGAATAGGAACCCTTATAATTAATATATTATATTTCCTAACACGACAAACGTAAAAAACATAAATTAAAATGGTAACACAAAAATTAACTTCCGTAAAGGTTGATATCGACCTATTTGAAAACTTTAAGGACTTAGCACACTTGGATAGGTTTACCTTCCAAAAACTAGCAGACAGGTCCATGTATCTATACATAACTGATGATGAGTTTAGGAAAAAAATTCAAAATCAAATTGTTATAGAGTTGAATTCAAAATAAATCAAACTCATTTTGAATTTAAAATATAATTTAATATCTTTAGTTATAGATTTAATAAATTATTAAAATATGTTATCCGAAAAATTAAAAGATTTTAAATTTTCTTATACTAAGAGGGAGGACCGAAAAACTATTCTTTTATTGGCAGATGATATTAGGTATCATTCTGGAATCGCCACAATGTCTAGAGAAATTGTTGCAGGAACTTCTAGTAAATTTAATTGGGTTATATTGGGAGCTCTGTCGAGTCATCCCGATTCAGGAAAGATATTTGATTTATCTCAAAGTATAAACGATGCAATAGGCATTACAGATGCCAATGTCCGTCTTATAGCCAGCACTGGGTATGGAGATGCCGCTAAAATTAGACAGATACTAACTTCTTATAAAATTGATGGGGTTATGATGTTTACAGATCCTCGGTATTGGACTTGGCTTTTTGAAATTGAAAGAGAAATAAGAAGTAAAATTCCATTGATGTATTTGAATATTTGGGACAATTATCCAGCCCCAATGTACAACAAAAACTATTATGAGTCTTGTGATTTGTTGATGGCTATTTCAAAGCAAACTAAAAACATTAATGAGATTGTATTGGGGGATGTTGCTAAGGATAAGGTAATTAAATATGTACCTCATGGAATTAATGAGAATACTTTTTTCCCAATAGATAAGGATTCACTAGAATACGATAAAGTATTGGCCTTGAAGAAAGAGCTAGGTATATCGGATAAAAAATTTATTGTTACTTGGAATTCAAGAAACATACATAGAAAAAAACCAGGGGATGTTATTTTGGCTTATAAAGAATTCTGTGATGTTATTGGTAAAGAAGCAGCTTCAAAATGTGCATTGATTATGCATACGGTATCATTAGATGATAATGGAACTAATCTGGATGCAAATATTAAAGCGTTCTGTGATCCTTCATATGTTACCGTATATATTACAAATAGAAGTTTTACCCCAGAGCAGATGAATCATTTTTATAATATGTCTGATGTTACAGCTTTAATTTCTTCTAATGAAGGATGGGGATTATCCTTAACTGAGGCTATGATGGCTGGTAAAATGATTATAGCTAACGTTACGGGCGGAATGCAAGATCAACTTAGGTTTGAAGATGAAAATGGTAATTGGATTGACTTCACCCCGGAGTTTCCCTCAAATCATAGGGGCACGTATAAGAAATGTGGAAGCTGGGGCATCCCGGTATTTCCATCAAACATATCGGTAATGGGATCTGTACCCACTCCATACATTTACGATGATAGAGCTTCTATTGAAGATATTAGAGATGCTATTTTAGATGTATACAATATGCCTGAAGAAGTGAGAAATGAAAATGGTCTTAAAGCTAGACAATGGGTTACATCGGATGAATCTGGTATGTCTGCTAGAATGATGTGCAACAATGTGGTAGAAGCTGTTGAAACAACATTTAACCACTTTAAGCCTAGACCAAGATTTGATTTTGCAAAAGTTGAACCACAAATTGAAACTTTAATTCCCCATACGTTATATGAGTACTAAAAAAACATGCATCATAAGTTGCCCAATAGATACTTATTCAGGTTATGGTGCAAGAAGCAGAGACCTTGCAAAAGCTTTAATTAATTTATACCCAGACTGGGATATTAAGTTGCTTTCACAAAGATGGGGTAATACAAGATTTGGGTATTTACTAGATCATAATGAAAATGATTTGGTAAATAGGCTAATTGGGTCATTTGAAGGTAATCCAGATGTGTGGATACAAATTACTATACCTAATGAATTTAAACCTACTGGTAAATATAATATAGGTATTACAGCTGGTATTGAAACTACGGTTGCAGATTATACTTGGATTCAAGGATGTAACAGAATGAATCTTGTATTGGTATCATCTAAGCATAGTAAGGATGTATTGACTCAATATACTTATGAAATAAAGGACAATAATTCTGGTAAAGTTGACAAACTAAAGACTATTGCACCTGTTGAGGTATTATTTGAAGGGGTAGACATTACAAAATACTTCCCCCAGTCTGAAATAAAGGATTCTGAAATAAGCACTGCGTTAGACGCTATGCCAGAATCTTCTGCATTTCTTATATTAGGGCACTGGCTTCAGGGTAGTTTCGGTCAAGACCGTAAGAATATAGGGGGTACTATTAAGGCATTCTTAGAGGCATTTAAGGATAGGCCATCACCTCCAGCATTAGTTATAAAAACTCAATCAGCAACTGCATCTGTAACAGATAGAGCCAATATGTTGGAAAAGATTAGAGAGGCTATTTCTAAGGTCTCTGCGAAGACTTTGCCTAATGTCTACCTTATGCATGGAGAACTGTCTGATAGTGACGTGAACAGCCTATATAACCATCCTAAGATTAAAGCAATGATTACCTTGTTTAGAGGCGAGGGATTTGGAAGACCATTACTAGAATTTGCAGCAGTTAACAAACCTATAATTTGCTCTTATTGGTCTGGTCCTGTTGATTTCTTGGATAATGAATTCACTTATTTTGTAGGGGGTAAATTAGAGCCAGTACATAAAAGTGCTTTGGCTGCTAATATTATTTTAGAAAATAGTAGTTGGTTTACTGCAAATGAAGCAGAAGCTATAAAAGTTTACAAAGAAGTTTATACAAAATACAATAAGGCAATTATATCAGCAAAAAGACAAGGACATAAAGTTAGAACCAAGTTCTCTATGGAGAATATGGAGCAAGAGTTAAAAACACTTTTGGATAAACATATGACTTCTATTCCATTTCAAATGCCACTAACCTTACCTAAATTAACAAAAATATCATGACAGATAAATTCGTAGAGTGCGAACTATGTGAGAGTAAGCTATGCTACCACCTAGACTATTCAGAAACTGAATATAGTAAAACTTGTTTTAGTTGCGGGATGTCTACAAACACTCACATTAAAAGCGGTAGTGAGTTAGATAAAAAAACATTAAATACAACCCCAGAACTTTACAAGGACTTAAGAACGGTAGATAAGAGCGGTCTTGTTTGGTATCCAGCAACTATTACTCTCCCAGAAAAAGGGATGGTTTTCTTAGATGGAACTAGCAAGGAAGACATTGGGTGGGCTGCAGTTAAGTTAACATTGATTAAAAAAGACGAGAGGTCTAAATTTCCAGTAGGGCAATCTCACAAGCTTGACATGACTACCTATGTTAAGTTTGATAAAGATCAATTTACAGAAGCTGCAAACAGTATTGGATTATTTGGGTAATGAATAGATTACTAGAAAAAATATCTTGGAAGTTTAGAAGACATAATTTAAATATCATTCCTCTTCAAATCGAATGGAGCGGTCGGGATAGTTATTTTGTAATATTCGTAATTAAAGTAGTTTACAATTTGAAAACTTATTCTCTTTTAGAAATTCATTTGTCATTTCCAAATAAGACTACTACTCAAAAATTTTACTTATATTCTTGGGATTTCTTTTTTTTACATAATTATGTTTCTAAATTGTACTGCGAGTTAGAGGACAGGAATACGTGGAATCGCAATAGTCTTTCTACTTGGGATAAGTTCAGGTTAAAAATTTTAAATAAGATTATATGAAAATTTCATATGCCATAACAATCAAGGACGAATTAATTGAACTAGAAAGATTATTAAATGCCCTAGCGGAGTATAAAAGAGCTGAGGATGAGATTGTTATTGTATATGATAGTAAAAATGGGAGTAAATCTGTTGATGAATTTTTAAGGTCTAAAACAGTATCAGCTACTCCTTTCCGATGGCATTCTTTTGAATTTGAAGGTCATTTTGCAGATTTAAAGAACTATTTGACAAAGCAGTGCGTTGGGGATTACATTGTTCAAATTGATGCAGATGAATACCCCAATCAGCAGTTAATAAAGAATTTACCAATTCTACTAGAGGCTAATAATCAAGTAGATGTATTTTTAGTACCAAGAGTAAATACTGTTGAGGGCATAACGGATCAACATATTATGAAGTGGGGTTGGAACTTAAACAATGAGGGATGGATAAACTTCCCCGATTTTCAGTGGAGGATTTATAGGAACACGCCAGATATTTATTGGATAAATAAGGTGCACGAGAGGCTTCATGGTTTTAAATCATATGCTACACTACCTTCGGAAGAAGAGTGGTCTCTTTACCACCCCAAAGACATTAAACGTCAAGAAAAGCAAAATTCTTATTATGATACGCTATGATACCTAACAAACTACATTACGTTTACATAAATGAGAGGCCTTGGAAACTACATCATTATCTTTCAATAAAATCAGCAATAGAACACGCAGGGATAGATGATATAACTATTTGGTTGGATAAAGAACCTGATGGGGAGTGGTGGGAAAAAACAAAGCCTCTAGTACAGTTAAACTTCGTAGATCCACCAAGTAGTATATTTGGAGTTGAAATAAAAGAACCAGCTCATAAAAGCGATGTTATTAGATTACAGGTACTAATAGAGGAGGGTGGAATTTATGCAGATACTGATGTAATATTTGTAAAACCGTTTACAGACTTAGTAGATAATAAGTTTGTAATGGGTCAACAAGGAGAAGATGGTTGTGAGGGTTTATGCCCTGCAACTATGTTATCAGAACCCAATGCAGAGTTTGCAAGATATTGGCTGGCTGGATTTCAACATTCCTTTAAAGGAGGGCCTCCAGGTTCCCCCACTTGGTGTACTCATTCAGTAGCATATCCTAGATTCCTTTCAAATTTATATCCTGATTTGATAACTGTTTTAGACCATGAGGCATTTTTTTGGCCTTTGTACCACGACTTGCATATAAAAGCATTGTTTGAAGAAAATCATGAGTTTTCAAATTCGTATAGTCATCACTTGTGGGAAAGTAGTGGTAAGAAGTATTTAGATGAATTAACACTAGAAAAGATAAAAGAAGAGTCAACAACATTTACAAACTTGGTAAAAAATTTAATATGACTAAAGAAGAAAAAATTCAGGTGCTAAAGAAGTACGCTAACTTTAAGCCTGATGTTTATGAAGCACTTGAAAAGATTGGTTGTAAAATTGGTATTGAAATAGGTGTTAGAGAAGCTGGTAACCTACAGAATTTAGCTAAAAATCAAAAGTTTAAAGAGGGTAAGCTATATGGTTTAGATTGTTGGAGAGAGGACCCAGAAAAGCCTGAGATCAATGACGGAGGATATACTCAGTTGAGCTTAGACCAGCAATATAATATGTGTGTAGAAATGTTTTCTAATCGACCTTGGATTGAGTTGGTTAGAGATTTTTCTGTGGAAGGTAGTGCTAGGTTTGAAGATGGTTATTTTGATTTCATTTATATTGATGCAGCTCATGATTATGACTCCGTAAAGGATGATTTGGAAGCTTGGTGGCCTAAGTTACAAGACGGGGGTATATTTTCAGGACACGATTACTTTCCAGATACAAGAATTTGGAGGGGTAAGGCTTGTGGTGTTTACCAAGCAGTAAATGAGTTTGCGGAAAAAATAGGTACCCAAGTTCACCACGTTACTGATGTTAGAAGAGAGGGGGGTCTTGGTGTTGCTTGTTCAAGTTTTTTTATTGTTAAGTAATGAATTTAGTTGTATTCGCTTCAGATGCTAAAGGATTAAGTTCACTTAATTCAATAATACAAGAAGCTTCCAATAGTGGAATTAATCTATTTGTGGTAGCCTCAAGCTCTACTACACTAAAATATACCCCACATCAAATCTCAGAATTTCAAATACTATCTAATGTAGAAGATGCCAAGGTTCTTAAAAGCGAGAGCCTTGGTGTTTTTTTACCATTTAAACCTGATTGGTTGTTAGTAGCAAGGGAGCGATGGGAACCTGAAGAAAGTATAATCCACGAATTTAAAACTAAGTTTAACTGCAAAGTTGGCTTAGTAGAGCCTAATTCTTGGGTGCTAGGAAATATTGAAAGTAAACTCGAGACACAATCTAGAAATAGATTTAAAAATCTTATAGACGTATTCTTTACACATTCCTCGCATTCTAAACAAGTTCAAGAAGCCTTAGGATTTGAGGGTAATATGGTAGTAGTTGGAAACCCTAAGTATGATCACAATTTAAATCAATCTGAGGATAACATCCAGCCTATAAAGGAGTACTATAACATAGATGATAAAAAGGAAAAGGTTTTACTGTTTAGTCTAGTTAATTCAAATAGAACAGAAATAAATAGATATTTCAAAGAATATATTGAATATTTCCATGAAAAGCAGTTTTTCTATAAGCCATACCCAGGAGAACCCATTGACTCTAAGTTTCAAAATGATTATTATCCAGAGTTCTTTTTAAAAAATTGCACACCCATTCTTGAAGAAAGTCATGTTTGGCCTATGTTTAATATTTGTAATACTCATGTAGGTTGTATGTCCTCTATAGTACACTCAAGTTTATTATTGGGTAAGAATTACATAGACCTAAGTAAGTTTCTAGAAATAGATAAAAAATATCTAGACACCAGCGTAGTATTACAAGAAGATGGAGTAGGTCTTGAAAATAATGTTAATATGTGGCTTAGAGTATTTAGTTTGAATTCGAAGGAAGAATTAGAATCTATGTTGAATGGTCAAGTGGTGGAGTCAATTAAAAAAGTTAATGATATTGTATTTGATAGTTTGAATACTCCCAAAAATTTATTATATTTATTCGATGACTTTAATGATGGATTGTCATCTCAAAGAATTATTAATTACATAAAAAATGGAATATCATAATAAAAAATTTTTAATTACGGGGGGGACAGGATCTCTTGGACAGGCACTAGTTAAAAGGCTTTTGAGTTATGGTGCAAAAATAATTATATATTCAAGGGATGAGGGGAAACAAGCCCAAATATTTAATAATGAATCGGAAGTATTTAAAGTTATTGGGGATATTAGAGACTACTCTAAATTAGACACCACCCTTAAAAGATTTAAAGTAGATTATATTATACATGCCGCAGCCCTCAAGAGAATAGATGACATGGAGTTCTATCCAGATGAGTGCGTAAAAACTAATATAAATGGAAGTGATAATGTTGCAAGAGCAGCCATAGCCCATAATGTATCTAAGTGCATTTTAGTATCTACTGATAAAGCTTGTCAGCCTATAAATGTATATGGAGCCTCTAAGTTTATAGCAGAGAGATTATTTACGAATCATGATTACACCTCAGACTATACTGTTTTTTCATCTGTAAGATATGGTAATGTAATTGCATCAAGGGGATCATTTATACCTCTATTCATCGATAAGTTGAATAATAAAGAAGTCATATCAGTAACTTCTAAGGAAATGACTAGATTCTTATTTACTCTAGAAGATGCAGTAGATACAGTTTTAGGCTCACTGGAGAATGCTAAAGGTGGGGAAGTATTTGTCCCTCAAATAAATTCGTACACACTACCTACTTGTATTGAAGCATTAGAGCAAATAACAGGTAAGGAAGCAATAACTAAGGTAATTGGGTTGAGACCTGGAGAAAAACTCCATGAAGACATGTTAGCTGAAACAGAATTACCATTTACTTATGAGGTTCCCGGAATAAACTTATTACAAATTAGACCTCAATATACTCGAAGGGAGTATCAAACTAATTTCAGTAAGTATACAGGCCCTCATTTTAACTCTGAATTATGGGTAAAAGATGATATAGAAGAGGTTGTTGGACTAATAAAAAAAGGGCTTAGAGAATGAAGTTATTTGAAACAAGAATAAATAAAGAAGACGCTGATATAGTATCTTCGGTTCTTAAATCTGGTGAGTTAGGATTTGGACCTAATGTAAGGGTCTTTGAAGACGAGTTTAAATCATTTAGTAAAGCAGATTTTAACATATCCACAAACTCAGCATCCGCTTCTGCTTTTATGATATTCTCATACCTCAAGGATAATTTTGGGGAATGCGATGTTTATACAACTTCTTTAGGATTTACTTCTCCGGCATGGGCAGCAAAACATTTTGGGCATAATTTAATATGGGTTGATGTTGATGATAATCTACTATTTGATGTAAAGGATTACAGAGAGAAGAGAAGGTTTCTTTGTGAGAGATATACAGACGGGGGTATTAAACCTGTAATAATGCCAGTATTATATGGAGGAGTTTCCTTTATTCCAGGACTAGATACTATACAGAAAGATAACTATGGTGAGATTATTGTATTAGATGCTGCACACTGTGTAACTTCAACACAGAAAGCTCACTTCACCTTCTATTCATTTCATCCGTTTAAGCCAGTAGCGGCCTCGGATGGTGGACTAATAGCCACAAACAATCCCCATGCAGTAACCTACTTTGAAAAGTATAGAAACTTTGGTAGACATAATCTATCAGGAGGTGGGTATACTGTTGATATGGAAGGCTTTAAATTCTATATGAATAATCTTAATGCCACAATTGCATTAACTCAACTAAAGAGGTATGAAGATAATAAAGACTGTAGAAAAAGAGTTCATGAATTTTTACAAAGGTATAATCTTCCAGGAAGGCTATTGGACCATGATGACAACTCTTCTTATTACTTTAGCACTTTAATATGCAATAAAGAAGAAGTAATTGATTTATACAAAAGATTCCCCACAAGTAAGCACTATCCTATGCTACATAAAATGCCTTACTATTACAGTCAAGATACATTACCTAAATTAGAATCACTACATCCTTTAATTCTAAACCTACCTCTACATGACATCAACATTTATAATAGCTGAGGCTGGGGCGAATCACAACAGGGACTTTGATCAAGCAAAAGCACTTATTGATGTAGCTGTTGAATCAAAAGCGGATGCAGTTAAATTCCAAACTTATTCTTCCGAGACGCTTTATAGTAAATATACTCCTGATTTTGCAGGGTACACAAACATAAGTAAGTTAATAAAGGATATAGAATTACCTAGAGAATGGCAAGCTGACTTAAAAAAGTATTCTGATGAAGTGGGAATAGAGTTTATGTCTACTCCTTTTGATGAACAGGCAGTTCAACAGCTAGTTGATCTTGGAGTTAAAAGATTAAAGATTGCAGGGTTCGAATGTACAGACCCTAGATTTGTAACTATGGTGCTATCAGCAGGTCTACCAACTATTATTTCTTTAGGTATAGGAAGTAACTTTAGTACAATGTATCGGATAATGGAGATTGCTAACGCTAAAGGAGTAAAGGATCTTACCTTCTTGCATTGTAATAATGCGTATCCAACACCTGCAGAGGATGTAAACCTAGATACAATAAGACAAATGGCTATGGATAGTAGGTATAAGACTGGATTCTCCGATCATACTGCGTCCCCACTTACACCTGCCTTGGCAGTAGCAGCCGGAGCGACTGTAATTGAAAAGCATTACACCTTGAATAGAAGACTCCCAGGTCCCGATCACCCATTTGCATTAGAGCCTGATGAATTAAAAATAATGGTTGATTACATTAGGTACGCAGAAAGGTGTATGGGATCTAAGCAGGAAAATGTAATATCATCATCAGAAAGAGAATTCGGAAAAGCAATGAGATCAGTTGTAGCAATAAGAGATATAAACTCAGGAGAAATCCTAACCGAGGAGAATATAACAACAAAAAGACCTTTCCTTACAGGAAGTATTCCGGCTACGGATTACTATAAGATACTTGGAGAGAAAACAAGTATTTTTTTAAAAGAAGATTCTATTATATTTACAGAAGATATAAAAAAGTTATGATAAGAGCAGCACAGTTCTCAGATTGGGAACTTCTCCTAGATTGGAGAAACGATCCTCAAACAAGACATAATTCAGTATCTTCAGTAGAGATAGTTGAGGAAAGCCACAAATATTGGCTGAAGCATACATTGGAATCTGATATTAGGAAGTTATTCATATATGAAACAGATAAGCCTGTAGGTACTATAAGATTAGATATAGTAGACTTGGAAACAAAAATACTATCTTGGACCGTAGCACCAGAAGCTAGAGGTATGGGGATAGGTACTGATATGTTAAAATTATTCTTAGAAAAATATCCAAGCGCATACTTTGCAGAGATATTACCTGAAAATAAGGCATCTCGTGCTATAGCTAAAAAGGTAGGATTTAAAGTTATAAAACCTAAGGAAATGCCATCTTGGAAATCTTATAAAACAATATTAACTTACTACAGCAAAGTGACTGATTCACAAATTATAGATGCCATACAGCAGGTTAGAAATAAAAATAATGTAAATTGGATGGACATATTAAGAATAGCATTTAAATATGCCCCAGAAGAAACAAGAGATGTATTTAAAAAAATAACAGACAGTGATGATGAAATTGGTAAACTTTCAAGAAAACTAGCAAACAATGGATAAAAATATTAAAGATGTGGCGATACTTATTCAGGCTAGATTAGGTTCGCAAAGAGTTCCAGGTAAGATGTTAAAGCCCTTTTCAGGAACAACCTTAGTAGACATACTACTTACTAAGCTTAAAAGCTCTAAGATTATAGATCCATCTCAGGTATACGTATCTTTGTATGAAGATGAGTTGAAGGATGTAGCATCTAAGTACCCGTTCAATATATTTAATAGATCAGAGAAGTCTGCTAAGTCGGAAGGGGAGCCCCTGACTGAGATTTATGAATGGTGGGATAAGTTACCCCACAAGTACGTAGTATTGATTAGCGCTTGTAATCCACTACTAAAACTAGAAACTATAGAAAATTTTGTGGAGGAGTTTGTAGAATCTGATCGAGAAGGGGCTTTTGCAGTGTTCCAAAAGAAGACTTATTATTGGGATGCCGATGGGCTTCCGATTACAGATTGGAAAGGCTCAACTATAATGAATACTAAGTTTATAGAACCTATCTATGAAGCGGCCCACTGTCTATATGCAAGTAGGTTAGATATTATAGGAAAGGGTCATTGGATGGATACTAATTCTCCTCCACAACCCAAGTTAGTAGTTATGGAAGAATTAGAAGCATTTGATATAGATTATCAGTGGCAGTTTGAAATAGCAGAGAAGTTATATGAAAGTTTACGTTGATATAGATGAGACTTTATGTTTTTATGGAGATATTAGAGAGTACCACTTAGCTGAACCCTCTCATACCAACATAGAAAAGATAAATAAATTGTATGATGAAGGCCATGAGATTACTTATTGGACTGCTAGGGGCTCTATAAACACTGATAGGGTATTAGAATACTATAAATTAACTAAGAAGCAATTGGGAGATTGGGGATGTAAGTACCATAGATTGATAGTAGGAGAAAAACCAGCATACGACTTGCTAATTTGCGACAAAACAAAAAGAATTGAAGAACTATGAAAACCACTTATATTACTAAAATAAAAAATGATTCCCTACTAGCGGAGGGCCATATTAAACATATAGACATTCAGTACATAACTAAGGGGGAGGAAGTTATAGAGGTATACTCTAAGGATGAGGTTGAATTAGTAGATAGTTATGATGCAGAAACGGATATTGCTTTTTATAGACCAATTAAACCTGGAAGGAAGATTATACTAAAGCCATATGAATTTGCAATTCTTTACCCAGAAGATTTACACATAACTGGTTTAGCAGTAAATGATCAAGTAGAAGTAGAAAAAATTGTAATAAAAATCCCATATAACAAATGAAAAGAACTTATGTAATAGCAGAAATTGGAATAAATCACCAAGGAAATTTAAATATTGCAAAAAGATTGATCGACATTGCGGCAGTAGCAGGATGTGATGCAGTTAAGTTTCAAAAGAGAAATCCAGACAAGGCAGTACCAGAGGCTCAAAAGAATAAGCCTAGAAGATGGCAAGGACAGGATATGACCTACATAGAGTATAAGTATAAGGTTGAATTTGGTAAAGAGCAATACGATGAGATTGATAGATACTGTAAGCAGCAAGGTATTGAGTGGTCTGCATCCCCATGGGACTTAGACTCTATTGAATTTTTGTCTCAATATAATATTCCTTTTATAAAAATCCCATCAGCAATGCTAACTAATAATGAATTATTAGATGAGTGTGTTAAGAGATTCCCTAAGGTTATATTTTCTACTGGAATGTCTACTGAAGAGGAAATCGATGAGGCAGTTAGAGTTTTAAGAGAGGCTAAGTTAAAATATGGTAAGTCAGATTCTATGGGGCTACTACACTGCAACTCTACATATCCAGCACCAATAGAAGAACTAAATTTATCAGCTATAAAAACATTATCTGAAAAATATCCTGATTTTGAAATAGGATACTCTGGGCATGAATTTAGATTAGGAACTTCCGTTGCGGCTACATATCTAGGTGCTTCAATTATAGAACGCCACATTACTCTAGATAGAACTATGGAAGGGTCCGATCATATGGCTTCTTTAGAACCCCAAGGACTTCTTAAATTAGTATCAGGAATAAGAGAATTAGAATCTGCCTATGGAGATGGGGTTGTAAGAGTTACAGAATCTGAAAAACCTGTTAGGGAAAAACTTAGAGGATAATGCTGAATAGGTATGAAAGTTTGTTGCCTAAAGAATATCTGAAAGATAAAATAGAGGGTAAGAAAATTTTAGTAATGGGATCTGGACCCTCTGTTAATATGAGAAATTGGGCTGCATTAGATTTTGATTATATAGCTACTGTAAGTTTTTGGTATAACAGACAAGATTTATTTGAGAGGTCTGATATACTATTTACTTCTTATAGCAACTTGGTAGATTTATCAAATAGTAAACTACAGACATACCTAGATACTCATGATACTATTGTAGGTCTTGAAGAGAACTCTCATTCATTTTACAATACTCTTGGATTTAAGAATTTTAAAAAAAAGTATGAGAGTAGATATATAAATTTTTGGACCCGTCATCATAGTGAAGCACTTTATATAGGATTAGCTGGTAGATTAATATTTTTTATATTAAACTTTAATCCAAAAACTATATATTATATTGGAGTGGATGGAGCATCAAATAATTATACTCAAGACCCTAGTAATGCTTTCAGGCCTAATTATAAACTTGAAATATACCCAGGAGGATCTGGAACTCACAGCACAGCGGATATACGAAAAGGTAATTTAGATATGGCTAAGATTATAGACTTAGAATCAAAATCAAGAGGAATTTCTTTATATAATTTAGGTGAGGGATTACCCTTCAATATGTCCGGGGAATATTCTAAAATACATTATCCATTACCAAAAGAATATATAAAATTAATAGAAAAGTGATGATAACACTGACAATGTTAGATAAATACAATAGCGACCTCCCTGAAGAATATTTCAGAGATAAAATAGAGGGTAAGAAAATTTTGGTGATGGGATCAGGCCCTTCTGTAGATTTGAGGAATTGGTCTAACTTAGACTTTGATTATATTGCTACAGTAAGTTTTTGGTATAACCGAGAAGACTTATTAAATAGGTCTGATATATTTTTTACTTTTTATAGTGATCTTGTAGATTTATCAAATAAAAATTTAATAAATTATTTAGATACTCATGATGTTACAATTGGATTTACAGAAGC
>Ga0181358_1000059_pt1 | contig 44186 bp, 69 predicted proteins | sample Fa13VDMM110SD_FD_130096 | JGI IMG/M metagenome (GOLD analysis project Ga0181358, IMG submission 130096) | Freshwater viral communities from Lake Michigan, USA - Fa13.VD.MM110.S.D | ecosystem: Environmental > Aquatic > Freshwater > Lake | place: USA: Michigan | collected 2013-09-24 | reverse complement strand
TATGTACTCAAAAAATACAGCCAAAATATGAAATCTAAGGTATAGTTACCGATATAAGATATATGAAAGAAACACATTGTAGCGACGAAAAAAGAGTTAATGAACTATCCTTTGTACCGGGTGGTTATACCGTGACAGTACAATACAAAAACGGTGGTATTATACATTATGATAAGATCAAGCATATTGAAAAGTATGTTCGTGCCATCAACAAAGCCGATGTTGTAAAAATTACATGTGAAAATAAAATATACTATCAAAATGTTTAATCAGAAGAGTGAACCGACTTTCGAAAAGAAAATGCAGGATGCTGTAGATGCCTATGGTCAATTTGTTGTTGATGAGGTTTTACGTGCAATAGAGTTATCAGATAGTGTAAAAAGCGCATATAATCTTTTTTATGAATTTGACCAACACCAACACTGTGAAGCTTTAAAAATAATATACAATGAACGTTTTTAGTAAATATAGCAGAGCTAAATTCTATCTTAGGTTTAAGAAGGTTTTCCATTCCAATCTCTTCGCTGTTCAGAAATCTGATACAACACAGGAACATGTAATGAAGATAGCAAACAGCATTATTTCTAAACCAGAAACTGAGTTCATCGAATCTCATATAGAACATCTGGTTTATATGCATTGGGATCATATTACTATTAAATTGTATTATGAAGACAATCGTATAATAATGATGAACGGCAAATACTTTTACTATTTTACATTGTCGCAAAAAGATACTGAAAGGCTTAAAAATAAAATTTATCGCGTAATGTCGCATCGTGCAGATAAATGGGATAAAAAGTTTGCAAGTGATACACTTACAAATCTTCAAGTCATTTTAGAAGAGGTTCAACAAAAAGATAAATACTAAAAATAGGTATGTAAAATGCGCTTAGACGACCTTAAAGATGTTATCCAGGAAATGATAAAGGAACATGGCATAAAGGTCGTCAGAAAACGCTTTAAGTCGACTGCAGGAAGGGCATGGGTTCACAGTAAAACAATCAAGATACCCAGTATATTAGATTTTCAATCAGCAGGTACTGCAATACACGAAGTCGGTCATATCATATTAGGTCATGGCGATGAAGTACTAGATTACATTTGTGAATATGAAACAGAAAAATGGACTATAAATTTTCTGAAAAAATGTAACATGCACATTGATTACAAGTCTGAATTTGAAATATACATAGAAGGTGCAAAGTTAAACGTAGCAATGCACATTGAAAGACAGATGGCCAGAGATCTAAAAAAGGGTCATAAATCTAGAATCCGAAAGAAGATATTGAAATGGGCAGAACAGCCTGAACAAGAAATATATAATCCAAATAATACTTAAAATATGATATTGAAAATCGGATCAACAGGAGAAGAGGTTAAAAAACTTCAGGCAAAACTTGGTTTGGTTGCAGACGGTGGCTTTGGCCCTAAAACAGAAGCTGCAGTCAAAGCATGGCAAACACAAAATGGTTTAACTGCAGACGGTATAGTAGGTGACGGAACATGGTCAAAAATGTTTACAGAGTCTAGTGCACCAGTTCAGTCATCTAGTACACCAGCTTATACCGGTGCACTTAAAATAGACAAACTTAAAGGTCATATTCCAGATTCTGTATTGGCTCAAATTCCAGACACTGCAGCAAAATTCGGTATCACAACAAATCTAAGACTAGCGCACTTCTTGGCACAATGTGGCCACGAATCAGGAGGGTTTAAGGCTACAAACGAAAATCTGAATTATTCTGTGACAGGTCTTCTACGTACATTCAGAAAATACTTTACTGAAACTTCAGCACCTGTATATGCTAACAGACCTGAAAAAATTGCCAGCAGGGTTTATGCTGACAGAATGGGTAATGGAAATGAGGCTTCAGGTGAAGGATGGAAATTTAGAGGCCGTGGCTATATTCAGCTTACAGGTAAAAGCAATTATCAAGCGTTTAACAACACTGTAGAAGAAGATGTTGTAGAGAACCCAGATCTGGTTGCAACTAAATATCCTCTATCTTCTGCAGCATTTTTCTTCAATAATAATAAGCTATGGACTATCTGCGACAGAGGACATTCTGAAGATGCTGTAACACAGGTAACTAAAAGAGTTAATGGTGGTACAATTGGTCTTTCTGATAGAATCAAGCACTTCAAAGAATACTACGCACTTTTGTCAGCGTAATAAAAAAATCTTAATAAATGAGATATGTACTAACACTTGAACAGTATACAACTGTATTAAAAAATGAAAGTTTTGTCGGAGATACCATTGTCTGTGACAAGTGTAAATGGTCATGGGCTAAAGACGATGCAGGTGAGCATCCTTTAACCTGTAAATGTGGTCATACAAATGAATTAAATGAAAAGAAGTCTCCCTACGATAGGGAGACTCTTTTACATTATAAGGATGCGTATGAAAAGGGTAAAGAGATACCGTTCGGCGTTAAGTCAAGCTTGATTGCACAGGGTATGATCGCCAGAGAAGGTGGAGAAGACGAGGGTAAGAAAGTAAAAAGCCCAGAATACAGTAGTGAAGACCATGAAATGCAACACTATAGTGGAGTATGGGAAGAGAAAAAGAAACCAGGCCCAGATCCTTATATGAAAGGCTTGGACGATGAAACCGAAGAGGATAAAGAGGATCAAATGAAGAAGCAGGCTAAAATGGATGATGATAATCCAAGTGCATATAAAGAATTGCCAGGTGATAAAGAGGCCAGAGAGAAAGGTCAAGTCAAGACATCGACACATACCAAGAAATATCATGAGCTATACGGTGATAAAAAGGATGAATCTGTTGACGAGGCTAAAGATGATAAACAATCAACTGATAGAAGCCCTCTTGATGGAGCAATGGAAACAGGCATAAAGAAAAAAGCCGAGGAAAGCGGCGTACCAGTCGGTATTCTTAGAGCCGTGATGAGAAGAGGTTTAGCAGCTTGGAAAAGCGGTCATAGACCAGGTGCAAATCAACAGCAATGGGGTTATGCCAGAGTCAATGCATTTTTAACTAAAGGCGAAGGAACCTGGGGAGGAGCTGACAAAGACCTTGCAAAAGAGGTTAGAGGCGGCGGTCATGATAAAGACATGAAGTAAACCTAAAATAAAAATAACTAATCTTAAAGTGGCAAAAGACAAATCAACAAAATCTACGAATGCTAAAATTACATTCGGCTCTAAGAAAAGAGGTAAAGCCAAAAAGAAATTTGGACCTAAAGTAGGTAAACCCAAAGCTTACAGAGGTCAAGGAAGATAACAGTAAAAAGGCGAGCAATGCTCGCCTTTATCATTTAGATTTTATTATCTGGGTACCAGTTGTACTCGTCATAGATATCATGTCCCATTACACTTCAGTGATATGTGTTACGTCATAGTAAGATTTACCATCTTCGGTTATAAATTCAACCGTGTATGGTTGTCTTGATGAAGGAGATTGACCCAATTCAACAACAACTTCTTTAACGGTGCCTTTACCTTGTGATTTAGGTCCACCGCCCATTTGAGTTGTAATAAATTCAAGTTTTTTACCCTTGAAAGATTTGGTATATTGTTTTGACAGTTTAGAATAGAGATTTTCCATTACTTCATTTACGTCTAAACCTATGATATAGGTCATATCAATCAATTGATTCTTAGCCTCTTCAACCTGTTCTGCGTTTTGAGAGTCTTTGGAAAAGTACTCGTTAAATTTTTTAATTTGTCCCATGTTAGTTTTCTTTTAGAATTTCTTGTGCTCTTTTAACTATTTCATCTACATCATTTTTCTTGGCATGTCTTTTTATGTCAGGAAAGTATTTGAAGGCTTTAATAATCTGCTCATCAGTCCAAGTATCATCATCACTAGGTGTGTGATTTGGCATTGAATGGGCTATAGTTTTTGCAGCTGCTTCAATTTCATCAGGTCTTAAATTTTCATTTAAGAAATTTTCAAATAGTTTAAAGTACTTCATATTGTTTTCTATAATCTATTTATTGCTATCTGTAGGCTTCATATTTTGGCTTGCCATTAACTCTTACACATCTTAAGATCTGCTTTCTTTGTCTACCTGAAGACTCATAAGATACATGTACCCAGTCTGGGTTTGTACTAGTTCCATATTCCCAGATAAGCTGGTCAAAGTCTAGATTGTTTTTGATGTAATCGAAAACCATTTTGTTTGTGATGCCAGTATTTCTATCATCTTGATCTAGATCTAGAGCTTCGCCTGAACAGTGCTGTGAAGTAGCAGATGAACCAGGTACTGCATTATTTAATGCTAGACTTCTGTAACCAGACGAAATATAAATTGGCTTACCGAAATGATTACGAAGTGGCTCGAATATCTTTTCAGCCAGGCTTTTTAGATTATTCAAATGTGCTTCAGTTGGGTTATTATCGATGCCAAGTCTTATAGCAGTTGATGATTTGATAACCTCGTTTAGGCTTAAATGTTCTGAGAGTTGCATATTATTCTGATGATTTGTCTGATGCATATTTTACACCCATGATAGTACCAATGATACTGAAGGCGTTTGTAAGTAAGATACCAAACATGTTACTCCAGGTTGAACCTATAATCTGTGTATCTTTATTTGTAAACATTGCGGCCAGGTATAGAGCAGTGGTTGTTATACCGACACCTGCTATAACTAGTAGCGCTACTTTTACTATCAGATTGATTAACTGAAACTGCGTTTTCTTTTGTAAAAGATCGAGATCGGTTTCAGCGTGTAATTTAGCAGATTCTGCTGTATCAAGTGCCTCTTTAAGTTCTTCATTCATTCGAACGTTTTCCTCTTTTGAAGCCATCAGTTCAGTATTCTGTTGCTCCATTTGGGCCTTAGATTCTTCGGCTTGGGCCAAAGCGTCTTTAATTTCACTCATTAGACTCTCATTTGTATTTTGAGTCTCAAGTAATTCCCTGTTTTGATTTTGAATCTGCTTTGTAATGTCTAAGCGTTTACGCCTAATCTCTTTATCCCTTTCGGATGCATTCTTAACATAATGTTCAAAATCAGGATCATCACTGACATCTAAAACTTTAAGTATATTACCTTCTAAGAATATACTCCTGTCTTCAGCCAGTTGAATCAGAGCCTTTTTAGTGTTATCATCTATTTTTACCATAGATTATCTATAGACTTTAAATGAAGCTTTTCTTTTTTCGTACTCTGGATAGTCTTTTCTGAACTCTTCTAAACGAGGTTCAATATCGTCTGACTTGACAATCCAGAATTGTGCGCCAGCTTGGATAGCTTTTGCCTGCTCTGTTGCCTCATTGCTTGATGAAATTATACCAATTACTACGTGGTTACCATATTCGAAATTGATTTTTCTTATCAATTCGATACCATCAAAACTAGAACCTATTATATTCAAGTCCACAAATACACACTTTGGTCTGTCTTCTGTCTCACCAGTCTCAAACCAATTCTTGAACATCTTTTCTGCTTCATCTGAGCTGTTTACGGCATTTAAAGACAATGTAATATCTAACAGACTACATGCGTCTTCGAATACCAAGTGGAATAAATCCTCATCATCTACCAATAATATAGATTCTATCATTTTTCAGTTTATTTATTTTTTTATTTATCTTTATCGAAGTTCCTAGGTCTTCTGATTTTCATAATTAAAACTAAAATTATCTCTGATTAGATTATCTGTGGCGATAGATGATAGTATTCACTTATCTTTAACGCCATCTGATCAACTATTTGTATCTATTCTGCCCAGTGAGTATTTTCATTTTATTTTTATCATCATTATTGTGCCGCATTTATCGGCCTTTTTACATTTAATATCAAAACCATGTTCATGTAAAATTGCTGTACATATATTTAGGCCGAGACCAGATCCAGATTCTTTTTGATCCAGTTTTCTGATATAAGGTTTTGAAAGATGGTCAAAATCCTCTTGACTTAAACCTCTACCATTGTCTTGAATGGCCATTGTGTTTTCTTCAAGCATATAGATTTTAACCCATTTTGTGTCACTGTCGTTGTACTTCAGACCGTTTCTTATTAAGTTATCAACTGCTGTGCAAAAAAGAGACTCGTTGATTTCCATTTCAGGTAGATCTGAAATAACTATTTGATCCGAGTAAGAAGTAGATTCTAGATAATCTTTAAGAACTTTCTTAGGATCCATAAGATGTTTCTCTAATACAACATCTTTCTTTACAAGATTTGTAAATTCATATACACCTTTATAGACTTTCTGTGTATGTTTCAAGCCCTCTTTAAGCATTTTAAGAGGTGCCTCAAGTTTAAACTCCTTGATTGTTTCTGGCTTTAATCTTCTTTCTAGTGAACTGATACCTCTAGGGATATAGGTGTTGATACCACTATGCATATCATGTCTTAAGATTTTAGCAGCATGCTCGAGATAAGTGTTTTGTTTTTCAATCTCTTTAGACTTTTCAATAATTTCAGTTATATCTCTTGCGATTTTTAATACTCGATAGGTTTCTCCCTTTTCGTTTATAATTGGATTGTATGTAGCACTTAAATAGATCTCGCTGCCATCCTTTTTCTTTCTGACAATATCTCCACTGTAAAAAACACCTGATCTTAGTTTATCCCAGAACTTTGTATATTTCTTTGATTTTTTTTCATTGTCAAAAACAAAAATACTATGATGTTTTCCTATAATCTCTTCTGACTTATATCCCATTGCATCTAAAAATGAATTATTTACAAAACAGATTATCCCGTTATTATCAAATTCAATTACAGGACTTGATCGATTGATTGCGTCCATTCTATTCGATAATACCCTTTCCTTTTGTGTGATTTTTTCAGTCAACTTTCTGTTTTCTCGTTCATTGCGCAGATACTGACGTATGAAAGAAAACAGGAAATAAGATGTTAATAAAAATAGAAAATATTCAGAGCCTCCCGTGAATCGAGTTGAGGATATGATTTCTAATAGCAAGGAAGTTTTCAGAGCAAAGAAAACAGCCATTACGAAAGCTATTAGGTTTAGTTTTAGTTTCAATTTACACAGTGTTGATTTTTGTAACCTGTATTTTAAGATCGCCGGTACCCTTAATTATTCTGTGTATGACTCCCTTTTCAATAAAGATCTGGTTATTTATCGAAATTGGTAACTGATTATCAAACTGAAAAAGCCAGTCGGTTGGTCCAACTGGCTCTATAATTCTATCCTCTTCATCCCAGTGCCATTTTAATTCTAGCTCAGGGGTAGTTTCAGGGAAGATTCGGATAAAAGTGTTTTTTGAAACTTGTTCTTGTGTGAACGGTAGCATTATAATTTTTATTCAACAGGACGTAGTTTTTCATATCCTAGTTTTTTCATAGAAGCTTTAAGCATATCAGCAAGTTCTCCTAGTGTCAAACCCTTTTTCATAAGAGTAGCCACCGTAACATCACCGAGAACTAATTCAGAATCGTCAAAGTAAATGTTTGCTAAAAAGGGAGCCTTTTTGTCAGTGCCTATTTCATCACGGAGCCATTCGATAATCTCAGATTCTGTTGAGATTGATACAACTTCTGTGTCTGCATCCATTTTAAAATGGATATCCATTTTTTTTGCCTCATATAAGAAGCTTTCAAATGTTTTAAAGTATTTCATTTTTATTTAGATTTATTTAGATTTATTTAGTTCAAGTGATAATTGCTTAAGAACTTCCTCATTCGCCTTAATTCTTTTCATATTCTTGACGATGTTACCTCTGTTTCCTTTTGGCTTTCTCTCTTTTTTAGCTCTGCCCATTTTAGTATGCTAATTTTATTTCTAGTTCTTGACGCTTCTGTAAGAGAGTTTCTATTTCACTGTCGATTTTATTCAACATATCTCCATAACGATTTGCATCCTTATCTGACCAGTCATTTCCCTTTTCACCTGCTTCAGCTTCCATATCATCATATGTAGTACGACGATCAACATAGGCATCTTTCAAATCTTGTGCAATATCCCATAGCTGGTTTTCAAGAGCTTCACGCTTTTTACCGTAGACTCTATTTTTCTTCATTTCAGCTTGATCTGCCGCTGATTTTTTTCTGGCCTCTTTTGCAGCACGATATGCAATTAAAATAGGATCATTCATACTAGTTGATTCAAAGATACCTTCAAATCTGGCGTTAATGCCATGTCTTCCAAATTCCTTGTCTAATTCCTTTTCAAGTTCATCGTACTCAATTTCATCGTCGGCAGGAAATAACCAGTAACCTTCTCTTGGATTCCATTCGGCATGAAAGTCAGATTTTTGCAACCACTCACCGATCTTTGTATTATCAATCGTGCTTTTGCCTATAACATAGAGGCCGAGTTCTTGCTTCTTTTCATTTACATCTTGACCGGATGGGCTATTTTCATTATCCCATACTCTACCACCAGCATTCAAATAATCTGATAAGCCAGAGCCCTTTTGATCTTTAGAAGGTTTAAGATCCTTTTTAACGTCAAGATATGGATATGATTCTACACCGTATTTTCCGCTATTTTTACCTTTACCCTTGATGTCTACAAGAAATTTCCAATGCTTAGGATCAGGTGAACCGCCGGTTGATATGTAACCCTGTTCATCTGTTTTAGAATTAATGTATAAAATACCTAATTCTAGTTCTTTACCCTCATTCAGGAAGTTTTCAAAAGTTTTAATGTGCTTCATGTTAGTTAGTTTTTCTTATAAAGAATTTCGGTGACCACATAATTTCCCAGTTGCCTTTTTTATCACCGTTTTTAGGTGAAGTATTAGCTACTTTGCCAGTTGTTGTTGGACCGTATTCAATCTTCTTGATTTTTGGATTTTTCTCTACAAACTTGTTGATAAATTTTTCAACGTCTACTGCTAGGTCTTCAAGTTCAGGTGTACCCTTTTTATTGATTAGGGTCAAAATAGCTTTAGTATCACCCATTGATTCATTATAAGAGAGAAAGAAATCTCCATTCATTAGAGCATCAGAAAGCTTAAATTCTTTTACAATTGCGCTTGTAATAATCTCTCTGTAGTCGGCCATATTTTTCTTGACCTCTCTTGTGAGATCATGTGGGTCACCTGTCAGCGTTTCCATTGATTCATTTAAGAAGCTTTCAAAATTCGGTACATAATTTTTCATATTCTTTTTAATTGTACTTATCTGCTTCGATTTGATCTTCAGTCATTAGATCTACTAAGGACCTGAAAGCAGCAAATGTTTTCTTAGAGTATTCTAAATCTCCCATTTGTCTATCAGCATAATCATCTAAATGATTAGCTAAAGGAACTAGAATTTCGTCAAAGGTAACAGAATTAACTCGTGCATCTTTGTATTTTGATGTTACATATCTAAGAGCTTCATTGCTTCTTGAAGCTTCATTTAAGAACTCTTTGAATGTGTGTAAGTTTTTCATGTTCTTTTTAATTGTATTTATGTGTTTCATAATCTATATATTTTTACCATGGTTCATCACTAGATAAACCCAACTGTTTGTTATCATTTAACATCGGGTATCGGCCTTTTGCGTTTACGGAGCTCTGCTTTTACCTCTTCAAGGTCTTTTGCCAGCAGTTCGGCTTCTTTCTTTTTTCCACGAGATTCTGCTGCATTTTTTTCATTGGATAGCTGTATTACATAAAGTGTCAACTCATTGTTTGAATAACTGCTGTAACTCTCGTTCATAAAGCTTTCAAAAGTTTGAATGTGTTTCATAGTTATATTTATTTTATTCCTAAATCTTTATGTAATACTTCCATAAATGGCGCAAAATTATGTGTACCATATTCATCTTTAAGTACTTTACCTACTGCTAATGCGAAATCTTCGTATGATAGTGAGTCATCAATTTTGACGATTGCTTTTTCGATTTCTTTAGCTAATAGATCTGATTCTTTAGATTCATTTAAGAACTCTTCAAATGTGTGTAAGTTTTTCATGTTCTGCGTGTTTTTACCAGGGTTCATCACTGGATAAACCTAATTGTTTATTGAACAGACTTGGGCCGTAACAGGCCCAAAAGCCTTTAGTCAGTGGGTCCATTTTCGCCTTTGTATCGCATTGTTGTCTCGCCCAAAATGAAGCCGAAGCTTTCGGATCATCATTCTTGATACTTAAACCACTGCTATCACCCCATTCTATTTTCTTGGCCACTATGTTACCGTCTTTGTCTTTACGACCACTGTTGTGATAGACAAGAAATTTCCGGTCACCGCCTCTAGAAGGAGTATCTAATTCAACTTCACGACCATCATAGATGGCCTTTTTACCAACTTCAAGATTTTGAACTATCCAGGCATCCTTATCTTTTAGGATAATGTTGTCCTCGTCCCAGTACTTTTTAGCCTCTTCAAATAGTTTCTTAAACGCATCACTACCCAAACGGAAAACGGAATCAGATAACCCAATCCCGTTGTCCATGTGATACTGAAAATGTTCAGATACTTGAAATTCCTTGAAGTTTTTTAACTTCATTTTAATGTAAGTAGATATTTTAATTTATCTGTTTCTGCTAAGATTTCTTCAACGATGTTTTCTATTTCAGGATCTTTCATTGGATCTATACCTGTTGTGTAAATTTCTTTACCAAAGAACAGGTTAATTTCTTCTATAAAAGACTGTAGTTTTAGATTTTGATAATCTGCAACCTGTACACCATCAATTCCGCCTACAAAAATACGGCCATATTTGCCCTGTATTGATTCGATTAGTTTATCGAAAAGATCATCAACTGCATCATAGTAACCGCCGAATGCCATATGTTCAGCGTAACTAGCAGTCTGCCAATGTAGAAGTCTCATTTGACTCTGTACTTGAAAAATTTTCAAAACGATTTTCTTCATCGTATCCATTTATTTATAGTATTTATCACTACTTAGAACCGAAACCTAAAGACGTCGACTTCTTATTTCTAGGCTTAGTCTTTAAGTTTTTAAGTTTATCGATAGTCTCTTCATATGTATTACCAAGAACGACTGTAGAGATTATCAGTTCACGAAGATGGGCAATCGACATCTTTTCAGTATCTTTGACCCATTTTTCGATATCAATTTTAGTTATATCTGAAGCAGGTATCTTGTGATTGAAATAGGCCAGACGCATTTCTTCGTCAGGTAATTGAACTTCATATCTACGGTCAAATCTACTTGGCCTATCTGTAATACGTGCTTCAAGTTTCTCTGGGTAGTTAGTCGTTGCAATATACACAACGTTTTCAATTTGCTTGATACCGTCAAGTACATTAAGAACTCTTGAAGTAGAATAACGATCTTCACCTACAATTGAATCCAGATCTTCCATGATTACAATCAAGGGTCGGCTAGGTTCAACCTTTCTGAAGTTATGAATAAATGACAGATAGTTATCTACGTCATCCTCATCTTTGACATTGATAACAATACCATCCATTTCTTCAACGATGTGCTTCATACAAAGCTGAATGATACTTGACTTACCACAACCTGGCTCACCATAAAGTAAGATACCTCTTTTATGTGCAAACTTATAGGTTTTGAATGTTTCAATTTGGCCCCAGAACTTTTTAATATCCTCAATCACCTCTTGTATTTCAGGCGATGGCAAGAAGAAAAGTTCATCGGCGTTTAAGTGTTGATGTACCATAACATAGGTACCCATGCCATTATCAAACTTAATCTCGTATAAACCTGCTTTAAGTTTTTTGACAGTATCTTGGGCTGGTGCATATACCCCGTTTGGTAATATAGACCATTGTGAGAAATTATTTGATTTTTCCGACATATCAAGTGTATTTTCTGTTTCTTCTAATGCTAATAAATCTTTGTAACGTTGTATCGTATATGAATTTTTCATATTATAGTTCTACTAAATTTAGAATATTGTTTACGTATTTCTTTGTTTCACTTATGTTTGGTATATTATACCCTGCATCAATAACTCGGCCGATTCCGGCATTATAAGAAGAGAGAACTAATTCCCATTTCTTGTGTTCATCATATTTGATAAAGTTTTTCTCAAGTTCAGAAAGCAACTGTACTGAGATTTTAATATTGTTAGTCACGGTTTTACCGCCACTTAGACCCATCTTTTTGTACCAGGTACTAAAAGTAGCAGGCATAACCTGGCAATAACCCTTGGCACCAACTCTAGATGTTGCAGTTGAGTCAAAATTACTTTCAAAGTGTACCATTCTAAAGAATATTGAAACTGGCACGTCTTTCTCTTGGCATTGATCGTACATCAATTTCAAATGCGCATATGGCACTACTTCTGGTATTGTTATACCACATTCGTCTTGGATTACTGCTTTCAACAACTCATAATCTGCGCTTTCGTCAAATATAGAATTATCTGATTCTATACCCATAAATTTATAGGCCGAAGCGATAACCCTAGAGTCTTTAGATGCTGCCAAGAACATAAATGAACAGGCAGTAATTACCATTGGTGTGTAGATAACTGCCTTGATTCTTTTAGCAAATCTAGGGTCTCTAAATTCTGGATAAATTATATGATCTGTCAGTTTGATTAAAAAAGCTTTTAATCGTTTACCCCTTGGGGTTTCGGGCGACCACATAATAATTCGGCTTTGTAGTTTTTCAGTTTGTTTTTTCATGATATTTGTTTTTAGAACAACTCGTCTATGAAGTCGATTTCCATCAACAACATATTCATCATCCAGATATCTGGAATAAATGAGAGCTGGCACATAATTGTTTCTATTTGTGTGCCAGACTCAATATCATCTTCAACTTGCATGCAGCAGAAGAACCCGTCTGCTATTATGATTTTTTTATCCCTGTTTATATAGGCATGGCCAGCTGTCAGCTTAAAGCCAATAAGGTCCATATATTCATCAAGGTCAAAAACAGGTGGTAAAACAACTGCAACATACTTCTTTTCTCCACTCATACATCTATAAATTCTAGTTGGTTAGTATCTTTATCCCAGTCAATAGTAATTGGCTTATGGGTATAATTGTAACTTTCATTTAAAACTGCAGCATTGAGAAAATAGGTATGCTCATTCCAGGCATATCCATAACCGGTGTGAATATGACCGCAGCAATGAATCTTTGGCTTTACGTCTAAAATTCTAAACAGAAGGTCTTCGCAACCTAAGCGATCTGTTCTACCTGTCACAGTATCTCTGTAACCAAATGCAGGACCATGTGTGATTAAGATATCTGTATCATCTGGTATTTTATTCCAGTGTTGCATGATGTCTTCACCGCGATCTACATTAAAAGCCCAGTCACAAAAACGAGGTTGCCATGGGCTACCCCATATTTTCACACCATCTATTTCAACGCCACTGTCTTGGAGATAAGTGATGTTTGTGTAAAAGTCCAAGATCTCTTTAACCTTTTCAGGATCTTCTTGAAAACCCCAATCATGATTACCTGCAATGAATATCTTGGTCTTGTAATTATCTAGACCATTAAACCATTTACAAAACTCACGAATTTCATGATCATATCCCATAGACGAGATATCACCAGAATGAATAAGTATATCACCGCCTGGCAAAGCATGCGTGACCTGCTTATGCTTATTGTGGGTATCGGATATGAATGTTAATCTCATAGTGTAAATATAAAATGAAATAATAAGATATGAAAGTCTATTGACGTTTTTTCGGTTTAAACATCGCAATCATCTTATTACCCTCATGTTTAGGTTGACTTTCGATTGTACCAAACTCTTCCGTCAAGTCCATAAACTTAAGCATAATGGTACTGCCAAATTCCTTGTGGGCATTCTGTCGACCCTTAAACATGATTGACACTTTAACCTTATCACCCTTTTCTAGAAAGCCACATGCTGCTTTTGCCTTGGTACCAAGATCGTGATCTGAAATGGTCGGTGATAATTGCACCTCCTTCAATTCAGTTCTGTTCTTTTTGTTTTGCTTGTCTTGTAGTTTTTTCTCATAGACAAACTTGCCAAAGTCCTGTATCTTACATACAGGTGGATTAGCGTTTTGTGCGATTTCTATTAAATCTAGACCCATATCACCGGCAAGAGCCAATGCATCACCTAGACTTATAATTTTAGGTTCAATACCTTCTCCGGTAATTCGAACCTCTTTTGCCCTGATCTGGCCATTGATACGGTTATCTACCGTAAACTTTTGCTTTTTCACTTTTTATCTACAGTTGGGTTTGTGCTTATATTACTGAGCTTTAAAATAACTCGGCATGTTGCTTCAACGTCTTTTTCACAGTACTCTACAATTTCGGAAAGCTTACCACTGTAATATGCTTTGCCGACATCTTTGCCCTCCATTTTATCTTTAGGAGTTGGCACATCCAGGCATTCACATATTAAATCTAAAGATGCAAAGCCCTCTTGCCATGCTCCAAATGACCAGATATCACCAGTATCTAGGAATGGTATCTCCCAGCTTTTCATTTTAAACATCTGGAAATTATTTGGAATTGGCAAGCCATTTATAATAAGCCTTTTTGCAATAAAAGGCACGTCGAAACGTTTGATATTATGACCACAGTAAGTAGCTCCTGGTATCTTACTTAAGATGTTGGAATTAAGCTTAAGAAAGTCCGTTAGAACTTCTTTCTCAGTGTGGCCTGAATAGCTTTTAATAACCACTGACTCACCATCGCCTTTTATCTGGGCAATACTAATACAGATAATTTTAGAAAATTCTGGATGCAGAGCCGCCTTTTCAACATACAACTCATCGTCTGTCATGTTTGCGTTTTCTGGGTATCTGTTTCTGAGCCATGTGCAGCGCTTCTTCCAAAGATCTACTTTATGTGGGCCTTTTTCATCATGTAAAGCCTCAAGTGATTCACATTCACTTGCAGTTTCAATATCGAAGACTATAAGTCTGTTAAAATAATCGTGTAGCATATAGTTTATAGTAAAAAACAGACATTTGTTTAGTCTACACGTAAAAAAAGCGACCGAAGTCGCTTTTTATTATCTTTCTGAGTAATGTTTTATGAAATTACCTAGGCCTTTACCGCCCATATGCATCCCTTTGTTATCGGTAAGCTTCTTTTTAAGAAGCTCTTCTTCGGGCTCCTTTAACTTATCGATAAATTCATTGTATTTGTTAACAAGCTGCTTCATTGATTTTATTTTCAAGAAGCTTATCAGATGGTACAAAATATGTAATTTCAGTTCCGCCGGCGGAACTTATTAAGACATTAATCTTTCTGTTATAATATAATTTAGTTTCATCAGATGGGTTATTCAGAGGAGCAAATGGGTCATTCTTAAATTCATCCTGATAATCTTTAAAATCTTTGTCTTTATTTGTAATTACTGCGATATCTTTAGGATTAATGCGTAGTTTGCTAGCAACTAGATCAAGCATTTCTGCATAATTTTTATTGCGCTTCATATCACGCATAAGATCTTTTAGCGAGTAAGAAATTTCAGCCTCGTTTACAGGTTGATTGTTCTCTGTAACGAAGTTTTCGAATAGTTTAAAGTATTTCATTTCTGATTTTATTTTTATAATCTATATATTATAGATTGAATGGTGAGCCTTTTGACTTTCGAAGCCTAACTGCCTCAATTGGAGCCATCTGTAGGTTTTCAGTTGACTCTTTGTACACGTCTCTAAAACTAAGTTCAGGGTTCTGCACACATTTATTGATAGCATAGTCTGCAGAAACTATATCCCTTTCCAGTTTACTTTCAATTGCCTTGAGATCTGGTTCAATATGACCGATTGCCAGTTCTGTAATTTTAAGGCAGTTTCTTGTAATGTTATAGGCATCGACTATACAGGCTTTAATCTCTTGTAGATCCCTGTTGTAACCACTTGGCAAACCTTTAATAATAAACTTGACACGCTCTTCAAGTGCCATAACGTCCGCAGTCTTGGCCCTGATTAGTTCAAATACATCAGGGTTCTTTTTCTGTGGCATCATACTGCTACCCTGTGAAAGACTATCTGACATTTTGAATAGACCGTATTCTCTAGAAGTATACAAAACCATGTCTGATGCCAATCTGTTTAAAGAAAGCATCACCTGTGTCATAGCCCCAATATAGAGTAGTTCATATTTGCCTCGACTGTTTTGGCAATACAGGCTATTCTCTTGTATGTCTCTAAAACCGAGTTTAGTTGCTATAGCCTTTCTGTCAATATCTAGAGGTGATCCAAATCCAGCACCTGTACCCAATGGGCAGACGTTGATATGTTCTCTAACATTTCTTATATGTGCAGCATCATCAATAAAAGACTCACAGTGTGACATGAAATAGTGACCGACGGTAATCGGCATTGCCTGCTGAGTATGTGAATAGCCTATGAAAATATCCTCTGACCATGGATTGAAACGCTCTTTGATTTTGAAGTTTAATGCCATTGTTGAGCCTGATATTTCATCAAGAGCATCTCTCATAAACATTCTGATCATGGTTAAAGACTGGTCATTTCTACTACGACCAGTGTGTATCTTTTTACCTAGATCGCCGCAGAGCATTGTCAAGTATCTCTCAATGGTTGTATGACAATCCTCGTCTGACTGTTCAACTTTTCCACCGCCCATTTCATGCAGAGATCCTATTGTAACCAGCTCACTTTTAACCCGTTTCAATTCATCTTCAGTATAGATGCCACACTGGGCTAATGCTTCAGCCCAGGCTTTGCTTGCTTCTACATCATATTTGTAAAAATAGATGTCGTCTAACTGATAGTCATTGCCTGTAGTAAATGCACAGAAGATTTCAGCATCAGTATCTAAAAAATCTTTCTTTTGCCAGAGTTTACTCATTTTAAGTTGTATGATATTCTTTGTGTATAGCCAAAATGTTCAATAAAGCCAGCACTTGCGTTTTGATTGAAGTTGTCTTTCATGAAAGATGAGTTCTCATTGTTTAGAGAAAACTTAGAAGATATAGCAACTGCTTCGCAGCGACCTTTGTATATTCGCATAGTAACAACGCCTTCAACCTTTCTATTCATAACTCCAGCAAAACCTTTAAGAGAGTCCATCAAGGGATGATAGTAACGACCTTCATATACAAGCTGTGACCATTGGCGATCTACTTGTTCTTTGAAAAGTATTTCCTCTCTGGTACAAACCGTTTTCTCAAGAGCTTTATGGGCTTTAATTAGCAATTCTGCACCAGGTTCTTCATAGATTCCTCTTACTTTAAGACCGATTACCCTGTCCTCAATTAGATGTGTAATACCCAGTCCATGTTTACGACCGATATCATTTGCTTTCTTAATCAGTATTGATGTTTTAGCATCTGGTTCACTATTCTCAGTAGACCTTGAAACTATAGAAACAGGTATACCACCTACAAACATAATGTCAACATATTCAACATCATCAACTGCAACTTCTGGTTGTTCCGTAAACTTCAATATTTTATCCAGAGGTGGAATCTTCTTGAAGTCTTCAATTTCACCGCCTTCTGCTGAACAACCCCATAGGTTTTCGTCATAACTATAAATCTTTTCAAGACTGGCCGTAACTGGTATGTTATGCTCTTTGGCATATTCAATTTCTTCCTCACGTCCCATAGCCCATTCACGTACAGGAGCCAGAATTTTGATGTTAGGTGCCAGGGTTGTAATGTAATTATCGAAACGAATCTGGTCATTACCTTTACCGGTGGCACCATGTGCTATTACATTTATACCCCATTTCTCAGCATATTCTACTGCAGCACGTGCAATTGCAATTCGACCAAGTGGACAGAATAGATGGTAACCATCTTCATAGTCTGCATTAAAGATTATGGCCTCATTCAATAGATTCATTGCAAATCGATCAACCATTCTGGCCACTTCACATTTCTTTGCACCAAGATCGATTGCCTTTTTAACGATTGGCTCAAAATCTTCACGTTGACCGATATCTACACAGAGTGCATAAACTTCGGCGTTATACTTATCTTGAATCCACTTCAACATAACGGAAGTGTCTAAGCCACCGCTATAAAGCAGTAAGACTTTATCGAAGCTGCCCTCTTGAGCCTCGTATGTTGCTACCTTTTTGTATTCCATAGTTATTTGATTATATCCGCTAGTGTTGAAATTGTACCGGCGGTGCTACTGTGTAAAATTCCTATACCACCTGCTGCTTCCCATTTCTGGATTTTAGCCGGTGTATCATCGATCAAAATAGATTTGACATTTGGGTCAGGCATAACATATAGATGCTTATGGCTGCTAAGAATAATTCTGGTTGATCTGTCCCAGCCTTTACTTTTAGTTGTAGGTGAAGACTGTGAAATACCAAGATTGGTATTGATCCATTTCATTTTACCCTTGATACTACTGTACTCACGACTAGGTGATGATAGAATAGTAGGAGCTGAAACAGTATTCAAATAACTCCAGAGTTGTAGACCGTCTGGCATCCATTCAAGTTCAGACCAGTACTTTTCACCCCTTTTAGCAATAATAGACCAACCAGTAGTTTTACCGTGTTTTTCTTCATATTGGTCAAAGGTCAAACCCTCATCATTTAGATCTTGGAAGCCCTTATTAAAGTTACATAGGACTCCGTCCATGTCACAAAAAATTCTATAGTCTACTTCAGACTCATTGATAAATTGGGCAAAGTTTTTAATCATTAGGAAATTGTTTACGAACTTGTCTTGTCAACATTTTTATGCTGTACTTCTTCTCAAGTTCCTTGGCTAAACGTAAGTTTTCTGCATCATCGTCGAAGAATTTGAAATTCTTAAAACCCATTTCGATGAGCTTAATAAATGCCTGTTGTTTTCTCTCCGCGTTGTTACCGGTAAAACCAAAATCAGATGAGTTAACGGCAAAAATAAAATCTGGATTGATTTTGACACCATGGTGATGTAAAAAGTCAAGTATCAGGTCTTTACTGTCGCGTGCTGTAATGATACCAACGGCTCTTTCTACGGCCATTGTCTTTTTCAAAACATTCATTACCCAGTCTATGATGCGACCTGCTTTCAGGACATCAGGATTTGTAAAGTCACTAAAGTCGAGAACATGATTGGGATCCCTTTCATATTCATTATATTCCTTTGGTGTCATTTCATATTTTTCACCAGTAAATGGGTCATGCACTTTTATCTTAGCAGCAGTTAATACTAACGTATCATCTACATCAAAGATAGTAATACTATCACCTGTCCAATTTTCTGTTATAAATTGGCTATACTTTAGAAGCATCTTACGCTTGATTTATTACATTTAGAAAGGCTGTGGCTATTTGTGTCATTTGAACTATACCCATCGGTCCTTGATCCCATTCTGTACCCATTACCAGGCAAAATATAGTAGCTCTACCTGAAAGGCCAAAAACACCGTCGTCATCATAACTACCTGACGTATCTGTTAGATGTGTAAGACCGTCTGAGTTTCCTCTTACAAGTATAAGATGTGTTATAATTGGATCCTCATTGTCAGTGTCAGTATTTGTTTTTGTAAATAGGGTCCACGCACCGCCTCCTGTTTCTATAACCTGTGTTTCAATATCAGCATCGCCATCTGTTCCTATGTTTCCTCCTATTGAAAACTGTTCTATGGTTATGCCATCTGCTGCTAAAACAAATAGGCCAGGGTACATATTTGTAAAGTACTTAGAACCACCGCCGAAGTAATTTGAACCATCCTCAACCTGGCCGTCCATTGGTGGATCTAGGTAAGGTGCATCGTCAAGGTTGTCTTGTGTATGAGTGTAAGGTATATTAAGATAATAATCCGCATTATCATCGATGATGTCTTCCCATGGTTGGGTTAAATTTGTATTAAAATAGTTAGCACCGTCATACATATCTGAGTTGCCGCCGCCATCTTCTATTAAATTAGATCCACCGCTGCCATCGTCTGAAAAATAAAATAAACGACCTGATTCAACAACGTCGGTAATTGTTGAATAACCCGCATTTAGTAGTTGCAATACAGCATCTAAGTCTAGTGTACCACTGAAACTACCACCTGCTACAGATCCTGAAGCAGCTGCTGCCTGCTGATTATTAACCGGTGTATTTTTAACAGCTTCATGTAAAGCTTTGCGCTGTGCATCAGCCCATACTTTAAGGCTTTCTTGTCGTGTTTGCTCTAATGTTTTTCTCATTATATCTCGTTATTTTCGATTGTAAATTTACCTTTCTCTTTTTCCAGAGTCTTTTGCTTTAGCTCAGTAGATATCATCTCCAGATTTTTTTCAGATTCTGGATCTATTTTTCTACCGTAGAAATCTTCAAATATGTTCTTGTAAAGCTTAACTGTAATATCAAATGGCATACCTGCCTTTGAGTTTATTTCAATTACATAGACTTTATCATCTTTACCTTTCATAATATCAAGTGTCATATAGGGTAGATCAGGAAATAATTCAACGAATTTTTTAACAACGGTAACATACTCTGATGGTAGCTGATCAGTTGTTTTATATTCATAGGCAAAGTCCATTTCACTGTCTTTATCACCTTCACCCGTTTGTGCCTTTTTATTTATAGGCTTTCTTTGCATCCAGGCCATCAACTGACCGCAGAATATCATAAATCTATGCTCTTCTTTCTTATCTACAAATTCAGAGTACACAGCAAAGTCTTCGCCACTGTCCTGTAATTCTTCAGCCTTTTTAAAGACCTGTATTCCTAGACCACTATGATTATCACTTGGCTTTGCAATTACTGGAAAGTTAAGATATTTTAGGGCATGGTCTCTGGTGAAAACGGATAGAGGTACATTCTCATGTTGACCCACAATCTGATGGAATCTTTCTTTCTTGCTAACCTCTTCAGAGTATTTAGGAAGATTGTAAATATTGTCCCTTTTGATTTTGTCCCAGAAGTGATTGATAGTATCATTTGAGTAATTCAAAATAGGCATATCGACATTAATCTCTGTTGTAGATTTAGTCAATGGTACAAAAAAGTTTGAACTACAGAACTTCTTATATGAAAAGTCATCACCCTGTAAATCATCGTCGTCAAGGGCGATGTATATCTTGTTAAAGTCGTTTTGTTCTTTGAGATCACTCTCAAAGATAAATTGCTCAAATGTCTTTAATTTCATTTAGAAAATTCTGTATTTTGTATCTTTCGGTGCCGCTTACGGCATAGTCATTTATATCAATCTCATAAGACTCCTTAAACCTTTCTGCAAGTATCTTGGCGGCCTTTTCCTTTTTGTACTTAAGTAAGATTTGATATCCAGCCCAATCTGCCTCCTTTTCAACCTTCTCTAGTGATTTATTTATCAAACCAATATGATCTGATACAAAATGGCCAATTTCATGGGCCTCTATTGCATGGATATGGTGAACCGTTAGATTTTTATTTTTAACCTCTTCACCGTCTATGACTATAAATTTGTTTTCAAGATCAGCGTATGCTAAACCAAACTTTTCAAAAAGTGGTTTCTGCATTTCATATAATGGATTACTGTTGTCAGATATCATGACAAGCCAGTCACCTTTGAATGTGCATTTACGTACTGTCATATCCCTCTTAGTTTAGAGTTTACTTCATCTAGCTGATTTCTGATTTCAAACATTCTGTACTCATATTCAAAAAGAGTATCTCTATCCATTTCGCCTTTCTTAAAAGACTTTCTGGCTTTTTTCAAATCGGCATTGGCTATAGCTAACTCTTTCTCAAGCTCAATTTTAACCATTTCCAGATCTTTATTTCTATCAGGTATATGAATTAGTTGGGCTTCTTTAAAGATTTCACTTATCTCCTGTCTGATCTTGCTTGATATCCTAAATTCGATATCTCCACCAAAAAACTTCCTAAGCGAATCTAGGGTTGATTTCTTCACCTCTTTTTCTTTTTTGTATTTATTCAACCAATTCATTATGATATTCTCTCATCTTTTAATAGTTCAACAATTTCGGCGCACTTTTCATACAGCTCGGCTTCCTGGAAATTACGTAGACACTTATTTAGAGAATCGTCAAAATTATCGCGTTTTACCGTAATTACTGCAAGTGGTAGCTCATGAACTTTAATTTTCATGACTGGTATATACATCAGATTTTCGTCCATTGCCTTTTTAATGGCATCAAATGTAAGAAGTGAGATCTGAAGTCGATGTGAATCGAAAAAATCTTTTAGATCTTCTGGATTTGGTATTTCAAATTCTGGTAATTCTTGTATCATATTGCAATATACTCTTTAAGTAAAGACTTATTGTTTTCTCGGCGTCTGTAATCCAGAACTGCCAATTCTTTAGCCTTTGCCTCTAGTTCTATATCCAGATACAAGCCATATGTTTTTACTTTTTCATAGATCCAGTCGGCGTGTGCTTGCACTTTTGAACCAGGATCTTCAAACGTTCTTTTACAACTTGAATAATGGACCAGTTGTTTTACAGGCCAGGTTTCTGCAGCCAGTTTAAGAGCCTGTTCTTCGGTTAGGCCGCCTGTATTAAATCGGTGATGATGATAGTCAAAAGTAATGGGCACACCGATGATCTGATATAGACCATCATAGATGTCTTTTACATTGTACATTGAAGGACGATCATCGTTTTCGATGATTAGTCTCTTTTTTGCGGATTCGCCTAGTTTTTGAAAATTTTCACAAAAGCGATCCATGGTATCTTCTTTAGAACCATAGGTACCGCCGACATGGATATTGATTGGATAGTAGCAACTGGCTTCAAGACCCATCAAATCCAAGATTTGTGCATGCTGATTAAGTTCCTTGATTGTTTTTCTGACTGCTGCTTCGTCTGGAGAACCAAGAACATTGAATGGGCCAGGATGCATTGTGATACGTTGACCTGTAAGATTAGCTAGACTGCCGCAATCAAAAAGCGCTTGCTTTATCTTTTCATAGTTGGGCAAGTTTGAGAGTTCATATTCACTCATCCAAGGAAATAGGTCACTTGTAAGACGATACAATTCTATATCATGTTCTGCATTCCATTTAAGAATTTCATGGATGCCATGTATATTCTTGAGAGCCAATTCACTTGCATATTCTAGACCCTTTTCATCAAAGGTCTTTTTTATCATGCGACTGTTCGCCGAAATGCCTTTGTAAGAAAGCGTTTCATTGATACAGGCATATCCATAACGGTTGTATTTTTCCATGTTGTAAATATACAATGGAATTAAAGAATAAAAAAGTTTATTGCTGATTACCTTATGGACCGCTCCATTTTCGGAATAGAATCATAGTACTCACCCCAGTCGGGATAAGTATTGATAACCTCTTCAAGACCCTGTGATACTGCAACAAGTACTTCAATGTCTAAAAGCGTTGGGTAATATCGTTCCAGGAAAATGGTTGTCCCATTGTCAAATTTCTCGATGATTGCAAATCCTGGATGATTATCGATTTGCACATCTGCTGAAAAAATTCTACTGTTTTTCATGGCTGAAATATATTTTCTGACCCAGTTCGCCAATACTGGGCCCTTTTATAAATCTCATAAAGGGTACATGGGTTCCAATGTAAACCTTCTTGAATCTATTTTTGCTAACGCCTTTTATAGTTAGAAAAAACTTATTGCGTCTGATTGCTACTTTTATCTCATAATCTGTATGTGGAACTACAGTAAATGTTCTTAAATCTTTGTTATCAAAAACTTCAATGGCATTGTTTTTAACCAGCCACAATATTTTGATTTGTTCGCCGAAAGGTGAGAAAAAAGAAAGAAGCGTTCCCGGCTTTTTATAGCTAAGAACGCTTCTGTCAAATTTAACACGGATATAGTAGTCCTTAAAAAGTAATAGGTTTAGTCTTCCGCCTTTAACTGTATCAATAACCTCATAAGCCATAGCATAAGCTTATTTTGATTATATATTCGAAGATTACTCTCCCATAAATCCACCTTCTAACTTAGAACCTTTATCCACTTCGGTGTCCTGATTACAGACAAGTTGGATCAAAGCATCAATGCCGCTGGATTTCAGTACACCTTCAACATCTTCTCTGTTTTCTTTTCCTGAAAAGAAAGAAGTCCACTTATCAGTAGGTACTGCATACCATATTTCTTCATATGAATTGTACCAAAATGTGTAACGATATAAAAGTTCCATTATGTTAATATCAATTTATTTTCCTTTAGATATTTAATGACATCTTTATGGATAGACGAATCTACAACTTTTTTCCATTCTTCATTTCCGTCTTTGATACCATTTCTAATAGAAGTAGCTGATACTGCTGCAAGATCTGCAGGTGGTACAAATTCATTTAATTCATAACCAACTCCTCGGCCCCAGTTCACGCTTTCAATATCTGGAATAACCATTACTGTAACATCTTGACCTTTGAAAACTTTGTTTAGCATTTTCACAGTCTGTGTTGTAGTAAATGGGTTGCGTTCATCTGGTTGTAGATCGCGAACCATAATCAAAAGTGGAACACCTGCATCCAGTTTTTGACGGAATAAAGAGATGTGGCCATTGTGTAATGGCTGAAAGCGACCGATAAAAATAGCATGTTGCTTTTCAGTCAAGCCCATTGGTTGACCACCATGATTTGTAACTGACCAACCGTTACCTAGGTCTTTTAATTCTTTGCTCATATTATTTTGCTAATTCTAATTGTTCATTCATTATTTCAATAATCTCATCCATTTGATCCCAAGACTCGAATTTAAAGCCTCTGTCATCAATGTATATGGTTGCCGGGAATTTATGGTTCGAAACTTCACTGATAAGTTCGGTCATACCATGCTTTTCTAACCAGGCTTCAATAACTGGAGCAGGACGGCTTGACATAATTTTCAACTGGAAGCCTAGGCTTTTAAGTTTTGTAAGTGCCTTGAATGTACCTTCCATTGGTTCGTCATATGCATTATCAAGACCTTTAAAGCCATGTGAGTACTTATGAATAACACCATCAAAGTCGATTGCAATAGTCTTACGCTTATCTAGATTTGTAACCTCTTTATTGGCAAAAGAAACTGTGTAGAATGCGCAGATGCCTGAAGCCAGTGCTTCAATATCATTTACAGTTGTATCAACTTTAAGCTCTGGTTTAAGAGGTGCTTCATAAGGAGAGTCAATACCCGTAAAGCCTTTAATCTGACCGGCTCTTGCCTTTTTGTAAAGTCCTTTAGGATCTCGTTGTTCACATATATCAAGTGGCGTATCAACAAATATCTCAATGAAGTCATCACCGATGATTTGTCTAGCAGCGTCTCTATCAGCTCTGAAAGGTGAAATAAATGCAGTCAGGACTATAGTTCCAGATTGTGCAAACAGTTTTGCAACTTCGGCGATACGTCTGATGTTTTCTTGACGATCAGCATCTGAAAAGCCAAGATCTTTACATAGACCCATTCTGATATTATCGCCATCAAGAACCATGGTCTTATAACCAAGTTCATGTAGTTTATGTTCTGTTGCATTTGCCAGGGTAGATTTACCAGAACCTGAAAGACCAGTAAACCATAGGACTTTGCCCTCCTGTTTAAAGAGCTTTTCTTTCGCGTCACGACTCACTGTATGTTCGTGCCAATGTAGATTTTCCGCCATTATATTTTGATTTTTAAGTTATTTTCAATGTATTCCTTAGTTCCACTTAGTATATCGTTAAAACGTTCCTTTGTATCAGAATTGTAGAAAGATAATAGTGCTCTGTAGTCTCCGTGACCATCTGTTAAGATTTTAGCCCTTTTTCTAATCTTGCCCTGTTCGCTTTGAATAAACGCAACCTGTGTCCATGATTCCTGATCTGGTTCCCAGCTAATATCAGCATGTATTTTGCGTGGTCTTTGTAAACCAAACGGAATATAGAACCAGACACGTTCGTGAATGTAATAGGTGAAAATTTTCACCGAAAAGTCAACAGCTCCAATCGACATGGCTTTATCCAGGTCGTCGGATATCAGATATGCTATGGTAATTGTAATACAGGTTGAATAAATCCTGTAACTAAGTGATTTAAGAATGTGTCGAGCTTTATCGAGTGTTGGTCTAAGCTCATACAGTTTTTTGATTTTGTTCTTCAACATATTGGTTAACTTTTAAGAGATCTTTATCAGTATCTACGGAAATTAAATGATTGTTAGTATATGAACCGATAAGTTTAATGCCATGATCCATCCATCTTATCTGCTCTAAGTTCTCAGATACCTCGTTATTGGTTTTATTCTTTAACTTAGAAATGTTTTTAAGACTATTTTTTGTAAATGCATAAATTCCAACATGCCTTCTGAAAATATCAGCATCCTGTGTCTCATAATCATATAAACAGCTTCTGGTAAACATGATTATTTGTGAATTATTTCTTTTGACCGCTGCTTTTACACAGTTTCTATCACAGGCTTCATCTTTATGTAGATTTGCAAGAAGCGTACCGACTATATTTTGGCCATGTATTTTCTCCCAGTGTTCTAGAGAAATAATCATACCCTTGATATCAGCCGACTTAAGCAATGGTTCATCGCCTTGGACGTTGATGTAAATATCGGCATTTTTATATTCTGGCATTTTAGAAACCTCAACTACCCTTTCAGTACCAGTAGCATGTTCAGATGATGTCATAACCGCATTCATGCCACGGCTCTGGCAGTAATCGAGTATACGATTGTCATCTGTGGCGACTACTAATTGATGTTCTTCTTCTAGAGCGGTCCAAACCGCATTATAAACCCATTCGATCATTGGCAGACCGCCAATTTCTTTAAGTGGTTTACCAGGAAGTCGGCTTGAAGACCATCTTGCTGGTATAACACAAACTATTTTCATTGTAAAGCTTTTCTGATTTTAAGACATTTTTCAAGTATCGGCTGTAGTTCGTCTATCTGTAATATAGATCCTGCATCACTTTTAGACCGATGTGGCTCAGGATGAACTTCTATAAAAAGACCATCAGCACCTGCTGCAATCGCTGCTAGGGCCATAGTCTCTATCATTTGTGGATCGCCACCTGTAATACCATGTTGATTTGGCTTTTGTACAGAATGTGTACAGTCCATAATGACGTTATCATTAAAGATTTTCATTTTTGGAATACTGGTCATGTCAACTACTAGATTTTCATAACCAAATGTAGTACCACGTTCTGTAACCCAAACATTGTTATTGCCAGTAGACTTAACCTTGTCTTGAGCATATTTCATGGATTCAGGTGACATGAATTGACCTTTCTTGATGTTAACAGTTAAGCCTGTTTCACCTGCTGCAAGTAACAGGTCTGTTTGTCTACAGAGAAATGCCGGTATTTGCAAAATGTCAACATACTTTGCCGCCATTCTACAATCTCGTGTTTCATGCACATCTGTAAGAACTGGTATATTATTGAATCGTCGAACATCGTCTAATATAGAAAGTGCAGCACTCTGGTTAATTCCAGTAAAGCTGCCCATTGATGTCCTGTTTGCTTTCTTATAAGAAGCCTTAAAGATAAGCTCTATGTCTAGTGATTTTGCAAGACTGGTTAAGTATTCTGCTATGTCGTAGGTAAGTATTTTATCTTCGACTACACAGGGTCCTGCAATAAGTTTTAGTTTACTCATTTGTTTTGGTATTACCCTTTAGGTATAATGGAATATATGGACAATGTCTGCATTTGTTTCCACAACAAAAACCTCTTTTCAGATGTAGAGATTCAGTCATGATATACTTACCATTTTCAATATAGAAATCAGGACTCTCCTCTGGCCTTTGATCCGAGGTACCCTGAGTGGTGTCTGAGTGCATAATCTTCTTTAGTAAACTTTATTCTTTCCATTAACAGTGTAACAAGTATATCACCGATGACTGTCATAACTGTAGTCGATACAGTTGGCGTAAGACCCAATGGGCAGATCTCCTTTGTAAACCCAGTATGAAGAACATAATCTGAATGCTCGGCCAGAGGACTATCTGGAATACCAGTTATACATATAATAGGTATTTTTGGATGCATGTTTCTAGAAAGAGCAATAAGCTCAACTATTTCTCTTGTTTTACCAGAGTTAGAAATTAAGAGCAGGACATCATTATCTCTTAGAATACCTAGATCACCATGTTGTGCTTCACTTGGATGAAGATACACCGAACATGTACCCGTTGAACTAAAAGTAGTGGCCATGTTTAGGGCAATCTGCCCAGCTTTACCCATACCTGAACATATCAATTTACCCTTATTGAAATGTACGCGATTCTCAATTACATCGATTACATCTTCATATGGGTTATCAGCCGGTATATTTAGAATGGCTTCAGATTCTCTTTTAAGTATATCGAATATTTCAATCATTATCGTGTAGATTTTTTACCCTGTAGTACATCCATCCAGTGGTCGCACATTTCATGCATCATCTCTTCAAAGGTGTAAGTAGGTTTCCATCCAAGCGCCTGTCTTGCTTTAGTAGAATCACCCTTTAGATAAGGTAATTCTTCTGGTCTTAAATACTTTGTATTTTGAACCACATAATCATTATAATCTAAATCTAGATATTTAAAAACAACGTCACACATTTCTCTGACACTATGTGTTTCCATGGTAGACACAACAAAGTCATCGGCTTCATCATGATTAAGTATAGCATGCATTGCTTTAACATAATCTTTAGAATGTCCCCAATCTCTATATGAATCCATGTTACCCATTTCAAGCTTATCCAGTCGGCCTAATTTAATTAAACATGCAGCCTTTACAACTTTATTTGTTACAAAATTTGAACCTCTTCTCGGTGATTCATGATTAAAAAGTATTCCATTACAAGCATGTAAATTATAAGCTCTTCTGTAATGTCTTACTATATTATAACCAAAGACTTTGCTGCAGCCGTATGGTGAAACAGGGTTCATAAGTGTAGTTTCTCTTTGGAATGCATCTTCATCTACAGAAAGCCCAAACATTTCACTTGAACTGGCCTGATAGAATTTAGCATTAGGTACAATTCTTTTATACGCTTCTAATAGGTTAATCACACCTACTGCATTGCTTTGTACAGTGAATTGAGGAATATCAAAACTAATTCTAACATGACTTTGTGCAGCCATATTATAAATTTCATCAGGTTTAATATCAGAAAGTAATTTTTCTATAGAAGTCTGATCTAAAAGATCACCGTAATGTGTATGGAAATCTGGATGATTTTCAATATTTTGCAATCTAACAGATTGATTTTCAGAAGTCGATGATCTTCTAATCATACCGTGGACTTCATAACCTAGTTCTAGTAAATATTCTGAAAGGTATGATCCGTCTTGACCGGCAACACCTGTAATAAATGCTTTTTTCATATTTTATTATTTTTAAAGACGCTCATCTGTGTTAAATCTGGCCAGTCAGTAACTACCCATTGTTTTGGTTTTGCGTCAATTGCGTTTTGTAATTTTTCTAACCCTAACTTTGCGGTTTCTGGTGTCATATAATAGTGAAATCCGACTGTGTCAATATCCTGCTCTCTCCATGGTATATTCGGTAGCCTTCCATCGTAAGACATTTTTTTAAGTTCGATGAAGTCGTTTTCATTATCTAATAAAATAATACCGCCTCTACCCAATGAAAGATGTTTTTGATATTGAAAACTAAGGCACATGAATGTGTTTGGGATATAGCTATCTTTTCTCCAAAGAACAGCAGCGTCTATTATTCTTTTATCACCAAAGTTAAGTGTGTAATAATCTTCCCAGTTTTCATCTCTCCATTCTCTTTCTAAACCCATTTTTTCAGCTAAAAATGGTACTGACAAATATGTTCTTTTGGGAACATTTATTTTAGTTTCTTTAGTATATCTTAAACACAATTCAATACCATGTGTGCAACTATCAACAGCAACTGCATAAGGTGCGCCAAAAAATTCAGCTATCTTTTTTTCAAATTCGCTTACTGCTTCGAAATTAACAGGTTTAAGTTTCACGCTAGGTTTTGTTTTATTTTCCCGATAAACTCTTTTTGTTCATTAACTAATTCATAATAGCGTTTATCCCCGACGTCTATGATATGCTCAGTATCAAAATGATTAAATGCTTCAGTTAACATCTTATCTTTTATTTTTTCGCATTTTTTAAAAATTTTCTGCAATTCAAGTGCATCATTTTTATCCCTTGTTACAAAATCATTGATACCTACTCTAATAGCATAATTGTAACCGGATTCTTTTATAAATCTTTCAACAATTTCAGGAACTTCTGATGTTTCTAAAATCATTATCCTTGGCTTCCATCTTTCAATTGAAAATTTTTCAAACACAAATTTTTCGCTGCCATCAACGTCTATCGATAAAACATCTATTTCAGAATTTATATTATTTTCTAATATACTGTCAAGTGTTTCACATTCTATTTCAGTTCCATTATCTGATATGTGGGAGTGGCTTCCTCTATCAGCTAAATGCATTCTAGTAGTGCCATTAAGATTGCCGCATGCTTTTTGTATGACTACGCTTTCCTGTCTATTTTTTGCACAAACTTCACCTATTACAGGATGCGCTTCTACTAAAATAGACTTCCAGCCCAATTGACTTAATAAAAAAGAATTTGATAAATGGTAGCCATCTAGTGCACCTACGTCGACTATCAAACCTTTATAATTTATACCAAAAAAATCTAATAATATTGAGTCTTCACCGTACTGAGCGTATGAATTAAATTTTGTCATTTTAAATATAGTTTTGTTTTATTTTGTTTAGGTCATTTTTTACTGAAGCCTCGTCAAATTTAAGTGTTGATTCACTTAATGTTTCTAGATGCTTAATTTTTTCGAGATTAACCAATTCTGGATTTACCCACCAGTCTTCAAATTGATGGATGTTTTTTACTAATAAATAATAACCCTTTTCTTGTAAAAAATTGCGCTGTTCATGTCTCTGTTCTCCTCTAGAACCTAAATACTTATTGTGTTCTATTGTAATGCATCTAAATTTATAATTGTCGAAATCTAAGATTTTCAATGCATCTATAGTGTAGTCATCTATATCTAAAGAAAGATAGTCTATAACAATGGGCACGTTTTCAAAGCAACTCATCAATTGTTTTTTATCAGTTGCATCTATCTTATAAAATTTATTATTTTTAATTTTATTGTATTCTTTTGACCAGTCTGTCATGTCAATTGATACACCGGCCCAGCTGTACTCGCTTCTCCTTAAAAGTTCAGTATTACTACAACCTGGTTTACCATATGGGCCACCGCATCCTATGTCTAGATAAAAGCCATCTTTTTTAAATTCATTTATAGTAAGAGCAAAAACGTCTTGATACACCTGCGCGCAAGATTTACCTAATATACTTAATTTATCTCTATAATCTATCATTTTTAAAAATTTATTTTGTTGCTTCTATATTTAAACTAATTAATGTCCCATTCTCTTTATCCATGTGAGGAATATAAGCCTGCGAGTGATCGTCAAAATCGGAATGTTCTGTTTCTCTCCAGTTATATCTTTTAACATCGGTGAAGCTAATTTCTTCAAGTAAAGATCTAAGACTTTCGAAATCATAAACCGTTTTATGATATATTGAAGATTCACCCATTTTCATTTTTCCGTACATAGGTCCTAAAGCCTGCTCAACTTTTATATCGCCATTAGCATATAATTTAGACATTGCCTCAAAATCTGGTGTAGCAATTCTTAAAATACCACCTGGTTTTAAAATTCTATACCATTTTTTAAAAATATCAATAATTTCTGTTCTATCAAAATACGCTATAACATGTGAAGCATATATCAAATCAGCATAATTATCTGGCAAGTCTAATTTTGAAACATCGCATTTAATATCTAAGTGTTGATAGTCACCATCATCAATATGAATCCAGTCTTCGCCAAAATTTCTCCAACCACACCCTAAATGTAATTTAATATCTTTTTGTATCATATAAATGTTTTATCGTTTTCTTGACCTTCATAAGGACCTGTTTTATATTCTAGAACTTTAGTATCATCTTCAAGAATTAAATAATTATGCCCACCTTGTAATGTAAATGAAGTATCTCCGGCTTCTAAAATAGGTTCAGCAATAATTGTGTCATCAATGTCGTAGAAAATACATTTTACTCTGCCACTGATAACATGCCAGCTTTCTTGAGCAATTATTTTCGAATTTCTATCTTTCCAGATATGTTTATGTGGTTTAAATGTCTTGCCATTTTCGAGCTGTAACATTGAACACTGTATAAAATTTTCATCTGAAATTAAATCAATGCGCCCTTGTATAAAATCAGATTCTCTGACGACAACATGTAACAGTAAACTTGGTTCTATATTTGAATAAAATTTTTCCATTTTCTATTTTTATGTATTCATTGTATTTTACTTAACTTTAATAAGTTGCTGTTTTTATCTTCTATTGCCATTTTTATTGTAGGCCATATATTGTATTTTTTAAGTATTAGATCTTTTGCTTCCTTTAAAGATTCTAAATTTTCTTCAGCATAATTGCTATTTATAAGATTGTATATTTCCTGTACTGTGCCTTTTTTAGTTATATCTATGTTATAATAAGACCCATTAGGAAAAAACTTATCGATTTTATTACAGCCATAATAAATAGGCATGCTTAAACATAAAATAGGATCTACAAACTTTTCTGAAAAATAGTTATCCGTTTTGCCATTTTCTATTGAAAGACTATACTTATAATCTAACAACCCTTTAGATTTATCTCTTTCAGGTAAAATATTGCCATTAATCTTTCCATATAAATCTGCTTGGTTTGGATATGTTTTTAGAAAGCTTGAAATAAAATCTAAGCGTAATGAATGTCCACTCTTACCATTTTTACCGGAATCAATTATACTGAGATTTTTACTTTTATTGTACTCAAGTGATATAATTTCATTGTATGATAGTCCAACCCACCAGGTTTGAGGTAACCAGCTGTTGTCATTTTCATGGTGAAATACTTTATAACATTTTTCTTTGTCCCAGCAATAGTATTTTATATGCCTTGGCTCTCTACCGAAAAATATAACATTTTTCAAATTACTTATAGCCTGATCTGAACCGTCTTGAACAATAATAAAGTCTGCTTCTTTTATATCATTTGTTAATTTTATATTATCCCATAAGCCACTGCTATCGGGTGTTTGTTTTTTGAGATAGTACATGAATTTCTCATGATCTAAACCCCAATTAGATGTTATGAATATCTTGTAGTCCATCTTCTATTTTTGTGTAATGTATAAATCGTTTACTGTAATTTTCAAACATAGTAAAAGACAAACATGGGGTATAAATAACTTTATTTGGATTGATATACGCAAGAATTGTTGAAAATGTACTCTGGCCTGTAACTAATATGTCTGCTGTTGCAAGATTATAGAAAGCATTGATATCACTTCCATTTAACACTAAATTAAGATTATTAAATTCTTTAAACTCGGTAAAATCGCCTGGTGAACCCTCTGAAAAAATGTAAAATTTAGCATTAGGTATTACTTTATTGATGTCTTTTACTATCTGTAGATAATGGCTATTGTCTTTCCATCTACCATAAGTTGGATGCGCAGGATCATTTATTACATCACCTCTTCTTATATGTATGGCAACATTAGTAAAAGACTTATCGTAAAAACTATTTTTTCTAGAGTTAACAGACCAATATGCTTCAGAAAGGTATTGCACTAAAAATTCAGATTCTTTTATAAGATTACCTGGGAATTGTCGACCGTCACCCATTACAAATACTGTGTTGGGTTTACCTTCTTTCACAATTTTACCTATTTCATCTAACTTTACATTTAACTCGCTTTTAGGTATTTCAGATATGTGGCCAAAATCTACTGTTTGTATTTTTACAAATTCCGGATTCTTAACCGATTTTATTTTTGGAAATCGATTACACAATCCTAATACCCTTTCAAATCTTTCAGCATCGTGTGTGAAAGGCTGATGTATAAAATTCAAATTAAATTTATGGGCTATTATCAAGGATGTTATGTAATTGTACATAGCATGACCTATAGAACTACGCTGATTCTCGCTTTCTCCGAATTTTACTAAATTTGGTGTAATATATGCCATGTTATACTTTTTTATACCAGATATTTTGCTTTCTATCACTTTCTACATTACCTAATAATTCATCTACCGCAGACTTTACACCGGGTGATGTAAAATAATCATGGCCGCTTATTATACCGCCCTTTTTAATTTTAGGAAGCCAGCTATTAATATCTTTAGTGACTGATTCGTATGAATGGTCTGCATCGATAAAAACAAAGTCAATACTATTATCTTTAAATAAATTTGCCGCATCCCATGAAATAGATTTAATATCAGAAATAATTTCTCTGACACCTGTATTTTTTAAATTAGTATTGTAAATTTGATTTATATGCTTAACATCTTCTTTTACAGATTCATTTTTATCCCATTTTTCAAAAATATCAACAGCATATACTTTAATATCTTTTTTATCTTTTAATAATTTAGCCAAATAGCTTATAGAGTGACCTTTCCATACTCCTAATTCGACAAAAATCTTATATTCATTTATTGATGCTATTTGGCTATAAAAATCTTTAAAACTAAACCAATTATTAGTATGTAGCATTTTATCTATATTACTCATATTTAAAATTAAATTTTTTAATGTCTTTTTGGTATATTTCAGCTACTTTTTCCACTAAATCATGAGTATAATAGCTTTTATATTCTAATCTTTTACTTTTATTTACAACTGGTAATTCTACACCAAATCTAGATTTTATTTCATGATTTACGTTATCGTATTGTATTAAAAAGTCAACACATATATTGCCGGCATTATTTATTATATAGTCATGTTGTAAAGACCAACCTTGGTGTTTTAATTTTATACTTCCGCTAAAAAATAAATCTACAGTTTCTTTAAAGCTTAAATCTTTTAAAGTCTCGTAGTCCGGATGTACGTTATATCTGGCTTTACCAGTAACAGAATGCCAATAACTTTCCTGCATTCTAGCGTATTCATAACATGATACAAACCTGTCCCACGGGTTTCTGATAATTGCAAATTTTTGATATGCGGACCATTGTGCCGGATATTTTTCGACATAATAATTGTAGTAATGATGCCCGAAATCAGACATCTGAAAAGCATCAGTAATAGATGTGCCCGCATTTTTTGGTACATGTATAAAAATAACTTTATGTGCTTGGCTTATCGGCATTATTTTCTAATATTTTTATAGTCTCTGTCACCTTTCATTATGTCACTAAAACCTGGTCGCTGATAGGATAAATGCGGTCTTATAACATAGCAATTATAATTTTGCTGAATGTGTTTCCTATAAAATTCATCGATAGGTTCTTTAAGTTTACTGGCGCCGTCTATAATCTCATCATATATCGCAGAAGTAATAGCATAAGAATGTGTGGTGTATGTAAACGTTGTTTTATAAAAATATTCATTAATCTTCGATAAATTATCTGGCTTTAAATTGTTTCCACTCAGGTAAAACATGTCCCAGTCTTCTGGCAAGTGTTTAATTTCATTTGTAAATCTTTCTATAAAATTTTCTTCAAATATAATATCATCTTCAAGGATTAATATTTTAGAGTAACCCTTTTCTTTTGCATTCTTTATAGCTTTAACATGGCTCAAAACACAACCGACATTACCTGGTATGCTTATATTTTTAAGCACATTCATTTTAATATTTGACACATCGATTTGACTACCATCAATGGCAGAAATTCTTTCAACCTCGAGATTATATTTTTTAAATTCAGATGATGCCTGTGCCCATCTGTCACGTCTTTCATCTAGATTAATACAGTAGATTTTATCGAAAAAAACATTCAGTGGATTATTGTTGACCATATTCTTTTATCTTTTGTGCAATGATTCTGTTTTCGTTTGCCTTTGCAGTAACCATTAATTTTTTTTGAACGCTTATTCTATTAGAATGTTTTCTGTAGAAATATAAAGGTTCATTGATTTGACCTACTTTAATGTCATTATTCAATAACATCCATAACCATATGACATCTTCACTACCATATCGTAGATCAGCGACAATTTCAAACTGTTTTAATGATGATCTAAAAAAAGCTGTAGCACACGTTGTGTTATTTTTAAGACTTTCGTAACTTTCTTTATCGTACTTAGATGTATCAACTTTAATAATATCTAAAAGACTGACATTACCATTTGATCCCGCGAATCTTTGTAAATATGTGTACAGTATATCTATATCAGGATTCTTATCCATAAAATCTATACAAAGGCTTAATCTGTCACTTCTCATTAGGTCGTCACTGTCTAGCCATACACCAAATTCAGTATTTAGATTTTGCAAAAGAGCCTGTCTTGCAAAACCTATACCCATGTTAACTTTACCTTTGATATATGTTAGATTAGGTATTCTACTCTTAATTTTTTCGACAACCTTTGATGTATTATCAGTACTGCAATCGTCATAGACTATAATATCAAATTCTTTATAGGTCTGTGATAAACAATTTTTAAGAGTTTCATTTAGAAAATCAGCCCTATTATATGTAGGTATAAGTATAGTTACTCTATTCATACTTTGTTTTTATATTTTCTACTTGCCTGGAAATGTTCAATCACAGGCACGGCATTTGGGTACATTTTTCTCATTGAATCAAATATGAATGTGTACTCAGCCGGTAGATTTTTACAAACCAGATTATCTGTTTTAGACATTTGCTCGATTGCAGCACCTAAATTCCATTGTTCAAAAGTTTTGGCACTAGGGCCTTCACTCTTGTTTATTTTACCCCATATCTCACATAGCTTTCTGGTTTTTAGATTGTTTTCCATGTATATGGTACCACTAAGGCATTCATTTTTTCTCCATCTAAAATCCTGGAATCTAACCGCAATATCTGCAGAGTAGTTCATAAAGAGAGTTGGAAGCCTATGGATAACTGCATCACAATCTACATATAAGAGCTTTTTGCCAGGATGCTTTAAAAGCATATCACCCATGAATTTGGCCTTATATCTAGTATTTGCCTGCCAGTTACCTAAATTATCTACACCTATGATATCATGGTTTAAACCTAGTTTTTTACATGAGGCGATTAGTTTTTGCGCTTCTGTCTGGTAAGGTGTGTTTACTGTATAGTAACCTACAACTACTAGATCGTGCATGTTGTTTTGTTCAGTCATATCATCAATTACTGTTTCTTTATTATTGTCTACAAATTCAGGTACCGCGATATCGTTGTAGTTTTCATATTTTATAAGTTCATTTAGTCTACTAATACTTGAACAACTTATTATCTTTTCTGATTCTTTAGTTAATCTAAGAGCGTATTTTATATTTTCATAATAGCTCATGATTTTTCTTTTTATAGAAGACTGACCTCTATAGGCATCGTGGAAATGCGACTTTGTTTCATGATTGGTTAAAGTTAAGTCCATGCCTAGGAGATAAATCTTTTCATAGCCTAGTATTAAAGCCAGTTGTATAGCACAGAATCCGCTGTTATCGCCATGTGCAAAATGTGAAAGGCTTTTACCAAACCCTGTAGAAGGATGGATAATATGGCTTGATTCAATTAAATAATTAAATTCATTGAGCCTGGTGTACTTAAGATTAAATTTTGTGTCAACATATTCACCCATGTTGTTTTTAGAAACACTTCCGGCTTTATTAACAACAAATACGGTACTTATACCTGAATTGGAATAAGTTGAAATAAGCTTTTCTGTTTTGGACATATAGGTATAGTCCATTGTTATAAAGTAATTGGGATTAGGCACAAAATCAACTGCCTTGTTTACCACTATAGTATCTTTACCCCTGAGTGTGTTAAAATCAAAACCTATTAGTGACGGACCGCCACCTATAATAAAAACAGTGTCTGACCTTTTTGCATCACCTAACTGTGATATGTTTTTGGTAAGAGATTCACCTTCATACTTTTTCTCTGGTAAAGGACCATGTTTTTTCCTATAGTTAATTTCTCTTATCTCAGCCAGCTTCCTGTCCCTATCGCTTTGACTGACATCCGACCAACCTTTTACGACTGTAGGCCGTTGGGCCTCTTTTTTTTCAGGTTTAACAATCATAGGTTTAATCTTTATATTGTTTTTCATTGAGTAGACTGGAAAATTTTTCTATGACTATTTTAGAGCAGATATCATTTCTAACTTCAGGTCTTTCAGGGTGCCATTGGACAAGTATGAACTGATCGTTCTCGGCTATTTCTATGATACCATCTGTTGCAACGCCTGTTGCTAATAAACTGTCTGCTAGTTTATCTATAGCCTGATGGTGCCTTGAATTTACTTTTATGACAGTATTTTCAAAAAAGACATCATGGAAACTAGAAGGCATAGTTGATATTCGCATACCTTCAGTTGCAAGAAGTTCTCTGTCTAGGCCATGATTACATAAAGTTTCTTCAATGTCTTCGATTAGGGTACCACCCAGATAGACATTGACTAATTGCATACCTCTACAGATACCTAAGACAGGTATACCCAAACAAAGAGCGCGATCAAGATATATTTTTTCTATCCTGTCGCGCTCTTGGTTCTTGCCGATATCTGCACCGCCTGTAAGGACTAGACCCTGATAAGGTTCAAGGTCTTCGCCTGGCTCTAAAACGCTAATAGAGAAGTGTAACGATAACCAGTCTATGTAATCTTGTAGGCCAGATTTAGGTGGTGCGATAGCAATTCGCATTAAAAGTGATTAGTTACCACTTTCTGTAACCTCTTGCTCAGCAGTTACTTCAGATTTTACCTCAGACTCTGGGTTCTGAGCTGGTACAAATACTGCCACTGCTTCGGCTACGATTTTTGCATCCTCTAAAGTAAATGCTCCTTTTGCTTGAGCTACACGAGCTGCTTGAACTAAAACTGAAAGTGCTTGATCTTGTGTCATAATTTAATTTATTTTTGATTTATATTGTTTGTAATAGATTTGTTTCTAGTAGATAGTTTATTTTTCTATAAACATTCACTAAATCTATAATTATGATTATCGTCTATTATATCCTGCTCTGTTTTCTTTGTTACTATGATACAGTTAGGAGCAAATGTTATAGATTTTATGTTTAGATTATTTATATGTAAACTATAGTGACTGTTTACAGAATGGTTCAACTTTGTAAAATAATCGATTATATTAAGATGCCCTGTTTCATAACCATATAATTGTGTTTCAGGTCGCCAGTAGCTACATTCTATATCTTCAATGATGTAAACTCCACCATAGTCTAGTAGATTTTCAAATAAGTAATAAAAAGTTTTAAGTTGATGTTCAGGTATATGGCTACCGTCATCTACTATAAATTTACATTTACCTTCTATAGTATTAGCAATTCTTTCAAGATCTTCCTTTTTACTTTGATCTCCAATAAAAGTCTCGCCTCTTTCATTTTTAAAGTCGACACCTATATCCATACCATATATTTTTGCATATGGGAAATACTCTTCCCAGAGTTTTAAAGATTTGCCCTCTTGTATTCCAATCTCAAGCATATTAAATTCTTCAGATCTTAAATACTCGATAAATTGCGGATATACTTTATGATATAAGTGATATGTTGTTTTATCACTACCAAACTGGTTAGAAATTTCAAAAAATGATCTATTTTTAGTATTTATGTCGAGCATATGTTTTTTAGTACTTGTGCTTTTGATTTCTAGGCTATTAATGTTTGTAACTATTGTATAGTCATAAATCTCACAAGTTGAATGATGTGTGTTTATATCAAAGCTATCGTAGAAGCCATATTCCGGTATGATTATTTCTACCCTTTCACCATTTATAACTAAGTCAGTTATCTGTATAAGATTATTATTAAAACACGATGGATTAAATATAAAAGTTTCACCCTGTGCTTTAATCAAAAGCGTGATATTTTTTTCAGTGTCAGGTCTTAGATACACATAATACTGACCTTTTATATTGTCTTTGGTGAAATAAACATGTATACAACTATCAATAACATGTTTTAGTATAGATTTAGAGTTTATAGTATTCCCATTAAATAAAAGTTCTTGGTTTTCATTTTTTACACTCATTTTATTTTCTACAACATAATGCTGATATACAAAATGTTCAAATACAGGTTGGCCCTTTTCTATAAAGGATTCTATTGAATTTATCTGATTTGAAATTTCTAAAAATCTTTGGATCCTAACAGAAAATAAACCCGTATTGATATGCTTTCGACTAGGATCAAATGGGTCATAATAATATGAAAACATTTCATATTCTTCAAGTGCAGAAGAATGATTTTTTAATATATTTTCATTTATAACATAATCATAATTAACAAAATGGGCTATTTCATAACCGTTAGAATAAGCTAGACCCACAGAAGATTTTATAAGCTTTAATACGGCATATGAGTGATTTTTTTCTATTGGATACGAGTGGCGTATCTTATCATCCTGATACCATATGTGTATGGATGACATATCTTTAAATTCGCTGTAAGGAATTAATGGATTGTCTTTATCGTATACAATGTAATCTACCAGATCATAATACTTGTCTGGGACTTGTATATGGGTTGACAAAATAATAGGATATCCTTGCTTCTTGATTTCACAAACACACTTTTCTAGTATTTCAAGCTTATCTACTGTATCAGCATGTGAAAGTATTACAACTACTTGTTTGCTCATTTTAATTCTTTGAGTTTATCAATTACCATTTCACCGGTGATTGTTTTTGTACATTCAAACATTCTTTCGGCGCCTTTGTGAATCGGACACCAGTTCCAGTCGCCAGCATCCAATCTATGTTTATTGAAACATCCGTTACATACACTCTTATTGATAATTCTGATAACGTTTTCTGATGGCTCTGAATATTCTTCACTAAAACCAGAAATTAAAACAACAGGTATACCAACAGCCCATGCTAACCAACTTAGACCTGAACCGATGCCTATGAAAAATTCACATGTGGCCATGTCCTCAATTACACTTTCAATAGATCCATTTGGAAACTTTACAGCGCCTTTAGGAAACTTATTACCCATGTAATCATCACCTTCTTTAGAATATATGACAACTTCGTAGCCATTAGAAATAAGATAATCTGTAACCTCTTGCCAGCCAGTTGGGTTGTTCCAGTACTTGGCCTGGGTGGTTGAATGTATTCCTAAACCAACTTTCTTTTTCTTTTCAACCTGTGGCACTTTGATCCTTGGCTTTACTTCCTTAAAGTCTAGGCCAAGTATTTCTGTTGCAGTCTGCTGTAAAGGTAAAGCCCTGAAGTCAGCTTTATTTCTAGAGAGGTCGGGCATATCAGTTGAATCATCATAGTACCAGCCTATATTATACATGGCATATAAGCCTGTTACGTTAGTTCCTGGATTAACAAATTCAAGATCAGGGTATTGATCTTTGAAAAGATGATTCATGAATGTAGAAACAACAACATGACAATCATGCTTTTTTCTAAACTCTTCGGCATAAGGAAACCATGCCAGTGTATCGCCTAAAGAGCTTGACCCAAGGGCAATGTAGACCTTTTTACCTTTCAGGTTAATTTTCTCATTATAGATTAGAGCGCCGTTTTCAAAGATTCTTGTGGTATAATCGTCATAGTATTTTCTATTTGAACCTGACCACATATTACCCGATATTTCTGATTCATATATTGTGTTTAATTTACCGTCTAAGAACTGGACTTTAAAATTTCTATCTTCGCCGCCTCTTATTTCTAAAAATGGGCCATCAACATAATGGTTAATAATGAGCGGCTTACTTTTTTCAAAAAATCTATCTCCTGTTATTTCAAGATTATCGTAAAAATCTAAAATTTCTTCACTAAAGTTATAGCCAACTTCTTGTTTATAAATATAGTTGTTTATCCCTTTGGCAACTTCAGGATCTTTAACACAATGGAAACCGCATATAGTCTCTGATTCATAATTTATAATGGATTGTGATAAAAGTCCTAAATTATAATTATTCAAATCTGCCTGGTAAATATATTCTTTCTTGTTGTGATAAAAGAATTTTACATCTTCTATATTTGAAACATTTAGGGTTAAGAAATAAAGTTTAGGTTTAACACCTTTTTTCCACATAAGACAATTTAACAGAAGCTCATCATGTAAAAACTCAGCCTTTCTTATTCTTTCTATGTCTTTAGAGAAACATATCTTTTCCCATTCTGTGAATAGCTCCTTATGGTTCTGATTAAATATGACTATGTTTGTAATTCCCTGTGGTGCAGTTTGTTTTTGTATATCCATTGCCTCACTGAGCATCGGACCTGGCACATACATTCCATTTACCAGTGAAAATTCATGCGGCGATTTATGAAGTACTGGACCATCTTCTATTTGACCTATGTAATTAAAAAGATCATCGACGTTGCTTTTTACTTGAATATCGGCGTCAATAAATACAGCAGCTTTATAACCTCTGTTTAAGACATCCAAAAATACTGGTGGTTTTGCAAATTGCATATACTGTGGGTCATTAAGATCTCCCTTTAGGTCAAATTCAATGTTCCGTAAATACCTGTAGTTAAGATTTGATTTATAGCCTATAGTGTAATGTAATATGTCAACATTAGAATACTTACTTAAACCGATGATTAACTGTTCTGCTATCTTTTCAAATTTATCGTTTGATATAACGACAAAGCATTTTGTTTTATCATCAAATGTTTTAGAGTGTATAAGCTTATGGTTACTATAAACCTTCACGCTTTTTTGCCCATCAGACCATTCGTCCCTGAATGTTGAAGGACCTGCAAGTTCAAAAACCTTCTTCTCGCCTGGCAAAAAACTTGCTTTTTCAAATGTTAAAGCACCTGAAAATATATTTCTTACACTAACTATACAGTTCTCTAATAACTGTTCTGTAATGTTTTCAACTTCAATAGAGTTGCCTATTTTCTTAGATTTTACCTTATCTGTATGCATAAATTATACCCATTTTATTTTCAATAATGTAATCGGATGATAAACCCCAAGGATAGAGTTTATAATTAAAATCGCTTTTCGCAAGTTTTTGTATGATTTCCATGGCACGATAATCTTCATTACCATGAAATTCTATCAATATCCTTTTTATTTTACGAAGCGTATTATCGGATGCAGCCCTAAATAAAGCGTATTCTGCACCTTCAATATCAACTTTCATAAGATCGATTTCTTCTTCTTCTAGATATTTAGATAAGAAGGTGTTGATAGTTATAGAAGGTACTGTTGTTTTAATTCTATTACCATTGCCACCATGGCCGATTGGGTCCATGCTTGATACTAAAGTATAATCTTCGTCATGATAAAAATCTATAGTGCCATCGATATCAGATATTGCGTCGCTGATTATTTTTATGTTTTTGTTTTTACCATAAATGCTATTTAATAAGTCGATATTACTTTTATCGGCATCTACTAGATATGTTTTTATACCTCTTTCAATGAATGGTAAACTAACAAAACCATAATTGGCACCAATATCTACAAAGTTTTTTATATCATTTATATTTACACCAAGATAGCTATAACCTGAAAACTGATCAAATTCCAGATACTCTGCATATTTCTCTTCACCTTTCTTAAAAGCTTTAAACTTCTTAGAATAAGGATGCTTAAGATCAAAATCTTTAATAAGTGTGTTTTTTCGAACAACGCGGTCTCCTATATAAAATTCAGCATAGAAGCCATTTTTACAATCTGGTATACTTTCTTGTCTGTTTGGAACAATCCAGAAAGTTGAGTTTTGACTAAGGTTAAAATTACTTCTGTACATGCACAGGTCCGTATAGTAGTCAAAAAGTTTGACATCACATTTAACACCCTGGCCATTGTTCTGAATATAAAATCTACCTTCTTCGGGACTATACCAGAATTGGAATTGATTATAATCATAGAAGAGGGCATCTATCTTGTTTGGGCCAAAGAACTCCGTTTTACTGGGCCATGAATATACCTCATTTTTAATACCATTTCTCTCTATTGACATTTGCCAGCATGCTTCCAGTACCGTATTATCACTGAACATGTCTTCTATATTTTTATAGAATCTTATGTTTGATAATAACCAATCAACATTACCGTAAAAAGAATTTGTACAAATATAGTATTCACCCCAGTTACATGTTACAAAATTATAACCTTCTTTTATCCATTCTTTGAAATGGTTTACGTCATTGATCTGAACATCATAGCATACTTTGTAGGTCCATTCTATTTCCTTGTAGGCAAGATGGAGAAGGGCTAAATCTATCAGGTTACTTTCTGCTACACCATGTGAGTATTTTCTATCATCTACAACATTTAGTTCCTGGTAAATATAGTAATCACATTTTGAATAGATTTCAACTGGAACCGGAGAGTGTGCAGCCAGGACCAGATAATAATTTTCAGTCGATATTGTGTCAATCAGATCCTTAAGCATAGACTCGCCCTGATCTGATGTCTTAAAATAAGTAACTATAAATCCTTTTCTAGTATCTGTCATTGGTTTCAATTTTATCAAGTATAGAATAACCGGCGGCCTGTAAAGTTATAGGTCT
>Ga0181358_1000057_pt1 | contig 44603 bp, 76 predicted proteins | sample Fa13VDMM110SD_FD_130096 | JGI IMG/M metagenome (GOLD analysis project Ga0181358, IMG submission 130096) | Freshwater viral communities from Lake Michigan, USA - Fa13.VD.MM110.S.D | ecosystem: Environmental > Aquatic > Freshwater > Lake | place: USA: Michigan | collected 2013-09-24 | reverse complement strand
TGTTGCCGTCACTGAACTCAAAAAACCAAGATATATAAGTTGGAGTTGGATTAAAATTAGAACCGAAGAAGAAGAAATGAAAAATTTAAGAGAGTCAATAAGAAAAGTTTTAAAAGAAAATAAAATAAAAGACCAACTTGAAAAACTAGTTGATAAAGTAGGTTTACCCCAAGCCTGTAGGTCAGTTGGCGGGATGAATTTTTTGGTAAAAGCGTTAGGTGTTGATAAGGTTGAACTACTCCATAGATATTATGTTGGTAAAAAGTTATCAACTCAAGATATGGAAGATATTGGTATCGGTGTTGGAGGATACGATTTTGAGTTTACAATTGAAGATATTATAGAAAGAGATGATGAAGGGTTAATTTTTGAGATTGCAATAACAAAAGGGGAAGTTACTTTAATCGCAGGGGATGATGAAACCTACGACCTAATGGACGGTAAAATAAAACGTACAGATTTTTGGTGGGAGATAGAAATTGAAATTCTAGACCTATTTGTAAATTATACCTATTCAATATTAGAGAATTTGAAATATGAAGAAGATATTGAAGAAATACCAAGTCCACAGATTCACTTTTATTTTTTACCAAGTATATGGAAACAAGACAAATTATAAAACAAATTTTGGCTGAGGAAACGAAACTTAGTCCATACATCAGAAGGAGATTTTTTATTGAATCTAATGAACTTATTAGTCAGTTTAAAAAAGAGGCATTGCGGAATGTAAAATCAGACAAGACGTATTTGGAAATAATTGTTAAATCATCAATGGATACCGCATATGAGTTTTTGAATTCAATTGATGAATGGCGTGATTTACCACAAAAAGAAGCAGTTATAGTTTTGAAAGATTTAAGTAAATTGATTTACGAAAAATATGGTGATATTGTTAATGAATTTCTTAATAACTTTTTTGATAAAAAAAATGATAAGAATGATGGGTACAGATACATTTTTCACAAACATGAAAATAGTAATGGAACAGGTAATGGGTTTGCAGATTCTTTCGATACTTGGAATGAACTTATCAGAAGGTTTGGTAGTTGGTTTACAGATTTGAATTGGAATGAATTTAAATCAAAATTGGATGAAAAAGATGGTCAAGCAAGTATACTTATAAAACAGCCAGGAGAATTAAATAATAATATGGGATATTATTTCAGCGTAAGAAAACAACCAATGAGATGAACTTAAGAAACAATATAAAGAAAGTATTAAACGAGGAAAACAGATTCCTCAAAACCATCAATAGATATGTTGATAAGTACGGCATTTATAAGGCTCCAGAAATAATTGGAATAAGTCTAACCGAAATGGTTAAACTTTCAAATCACCCCATAGACAGTAAGTTGGCGTACCATTTAATTTATGAAAATTTCATAAATGAAAAACTCAAAAGAAAGTATAAAGAATTTAAGTTGAGTATGGAATACGGAGATTTAGTAAGTTGGTTTGGTCAGGTAGAATATGGACACTTCGGTCCTGAAAATGTAGAGCAATTTTCTATTTATGCTACACCATTTTTTGAAGAAGGAGAAACTACACCAATTGAAATTTCGTGGTATGATTTATTATTAGCCGATGGTAGTATTATTAGTATTGAAAATGAAGGAAAATATTACTATGAATTAGAACACAAAACAGAATTTGAATCAATAGATGAATTATTTGATTGGTATGATAATTTTTATTTACCGAGAACTTATGATGTCTTAATTACAGATTTAATTCCTAAAGCAAGAAATCAAATGGAAGAATTATTGGACGAATGAAGACTCAAGAAAAATTAAGAGAAAAATTAAGATTGATGACCAATAAAATTGGTTTAATTCAGATGGTAAAATCAATCGGGTTGGAAGAACTATTCAAAAAAACAGAAGGATTTGATTTCTTAACCGAAGAAGAATTAAGAAAATCAATACAAGAATGTGTTGATATTGTGGGACCTATGCAATATGACGAGTTGGGAATAGAGCCGATATTATGGAGGGAAGATGAAAACGAAATACACCAACTAGAATATTTTTCAGGAAGAAGAGCCGTAGCCCAAGTATGGGAAGGATATAATTACGACACAGATGGTGGAGAATATCATGTAACATATGAAATGTTAAATAAAGACCAACTAATGTTAATATTATATGGTTTTTTAGATTTTATCGAAACCGAAATGATTTTGCAATAAAAATTTTGTATCTTTGTCGTAAATAAAAATTATGACAAGTATGAAAGACTTCATCCCTTACGAACAATCCTTAGAACTCAAAGAACTTGGATTTGATGAACCTTGTTTTGGTTGGTATTCTAATATGGATGGGAACGTATTTAGACAAGGATATTGTGAAACATACTTAGGTATAGAAAATTGTGCTAAAGCACCACTTTACCAACAAGCATTTAGATGGTTTAGAGAGAATTGTGATTGGCCAATAGAAACATGGATACAACCCTATTTATCTATTAACCCCAGAACTTATGAAGGATTATATTGGAGAAGAGGGGAAACCGAATCTGTAGGTATATATGATACCTACGAAGAAGCAGAACTTGCGTGTTTAATAAAACTTATTGAAATTGTTAAAACAAAACAACAATGAAAGACATATTCATTAAAGTAACTGCAAGCGGGATTCCTGTATACATCAATATAAGAAATATTGTTGATATATATCTTTTTGATGGTAGTACAGCAATACAAACCGTAAGAGGAACTTATACAGTAAAAGAAACCCAAGAAGAAGTAATGCAAATTATTAACAAAGAACAACAACGATGGTTATGATTAAAGATAGAATTCAGATAGACGGAGTTTGGTATGTCAGAGAGGAAAACCAAAATGATGAGCCAATTAACTTGGACGTAGTTGAAACACAAGGGTTTCTTGTGGAAAACGATAACTTTTGTTATGCCGCAACAAGGATTGGAAATGATAAAGGTGGTTTTTATGAGGGTGTTGATATTAAAGTTACCGATAAAAGACAAAAACCTTGGAAAGAAGACCATTGGGATAATAACAATTGGATGAGAGGTATTTTAGAATACGATTCTCAATCTTGGAAAGAATTACCTGATTTGGATGGTAATGATATTAGGTTTTTACAAGCATTTTTACAATACTTAACAGATAAAGAATGGTTATGAAAAACAAAGAAGAACAAAAGCAACATCTTATTGACATAATGAGAGGGGATGAAGAGTTGGGTATATACTGGGAAGGGGTAGAAAAATCTAATTACATAATGAGTATTGACCCTCACGACAAACAAGAAACACTTGAAGAACTAGCAAAAGATTTTTATTCAGATGAAAACCAATTGATGGAAAGAATCGCTTTTAAACGTGGTTATACAGAATGTGAAGAAAGAATGTATGGTAAGGAAGATTTAAGAACTGCTTGGATAGCCGCAAAAAACTCTTCTGATTTTAATGAATGGTTTGAACAATTTAAAAAGAAATAGAAAAAATATGAATCAAACCCCAGTTGAATGGTTGATTACAGAAATAATAAAACATGGTTTAGTACCTCAAGGAACTCATCCTGATAATATATTGTTTCATAAAGCCAAAGAGATGGAAAGTGCTCTGATGGAAGAATTAAAAGACTTTGAAAAATGGAAAGAATGGAAAAACAAACCGCAGTAGAATGGTTAATTGAATGTTTAGAAAAACTTGAATACGATTTAGAAAAAGGTAATATTTCTCTTGATGATTATATTATCAATACAAAGTGGTTTAAAAACCGTGCCAAAGAGAAGGAAAAGGAAGAACATATCAAAACCGCAACTCACTTTTTCCCTACCACATTAAAGAGAGAACATTTTGAACTATATTACAACAAAACTTACAACAAATGAAAGGATTTTTATATCAAAGAGAATTAGGATGGTTTGTCAAAGCGACCAATGATATGTCGGAGGTCATTTATCTACTCCACCCAAAAGACGCAGAAATGATGGAGTCCGCCTTTACCGATAAATTCACAAGAAATGTTGAGTTTGAAATCATCCATGTAGATGAGGTAGTTAAGGAATACCTAAGTAATAAAGTTCCCTATGCTAAGTTAGTAAACATAACACCTGACAAAAGTGATAGAGAAGTAAAGACATCCGATTACCAAAAGATGGCGGAAAATTCTTGGGAGGGATGTGATGGATGTACAGAGGATGATAAGTATTTCTATATCAAGGGATATATGGCGGCGATGCTTGGAAAAGAAATAAATAATTCAGAAAGTTGGGGAAAAGAGACGGGATATTAAAACTTTTTTCTATCTTTGTATTCCACTAACAACATAAGATATGAAATTCATTAAACTCACGTCAATTGTAAATAATAAACCAGTCTTTATCAATCCCACAACTATCGGGCATATGTACGAAGTTGATGAAAAGATGATATACACTCGAGTTGAGAAAGTCGCTCATACTGTGGTTGGAACAACATGCCACAATAACGGTGGTTTCCAAGTCGCTGAGAATATTGATGAGATATTGAAAATGATAAAAAAATAAACTATATGAAGGTACTTAAAAAATTTCATCAGGAACTTGAAAAAGGATGTCATCCACTTGACCCTATAATCATTTACATTTTTGGTAGTACCATCTTAGCGTATTCACTAATCCAAATCCTGTCCTGACTACATTTTTTTATAAGTATGTTTGGTATATTCAAATGTTAATTGTATATTTGTATAAATAAAAACGACGACACTATGAACGAGACAGAAATGGTAGATAATATTCTTGACGAACTAAGAAACATTTACGGTTATGTTAGTAATCCAAGAGAGGTTGATAATAGGCAATCGTTATATAGCCCAAGACATCAAGTAATTGTTACCCTCCATAAGGTTACAAAATCAAATGTTATTTTCTCAGTATATGATGTTGTGGATAATGGGATGAATTGGGGTAAAGGTTATACCAAATTCGCAGGGACTAGTACGGGAACGCAAATTAAGTTTGACTACACTAAAAGAAGTTTTGGGAGATTCGTTTGTACTACGTTAATAAATAGAATTAGTAAATTAAAGAGTTTCCACAGGGAAATAATGAGAAAAGGATTATAGTCAGGTGGCGGAATTGGAGAGACGCTACTCTATTATGGAGGAGAGGTGAAAGAAACTCATACAGGTTCGAATCCTGTTCTGACTACAACGGCAGGTGAGGTGTATTATCCTCTGAAATAGGTTAGACTGCACAGACCCCCTAAAGAAGGGTGATGAGGTTGGTGGTACCGTGACAAAAACCATCTATACTGCACAAATACAGTATATCAGGATACGTCAGAGGCTGAGAAACACATCTACGGGTGTAATAGTGGAGCCGACCTTGAGATATGACGATACTGGTGCGGTTGAAATTTGACATTACCAATTAATAATATCATATTTGAGATATGGAAGAACTTAAAATTTGGTTGGAAGATTTTATTAGTCATACAGAGAAGAAAATTGAAAATATGAAAAATGTAGTTCCTGACCATAGGAATATTAAAAGATTTGAAGGTGAAGTTATTATGGCCAAAAAAACAATAGATAAACTAAAAGAAATAAATAAATAATATGAAAAAACTAGCATTTATTGCCCTAATCTTCTTATTTTCTTGTAAGGTAAATAAGATGGATATCCCACGATTAACTGATAAAGAAGTGGCAGAATACACCATTCAAAACGATACCGTTTATTTACGTAACGAAAAGGTTGCTTACCTTAGTTTAATTGAGTGGGAATATTATAGAGGAAATCTTGTACAAGAAATCTCACTCGTACAATATGATATGTCAGCGCAAGATGAAACGTTAAGATTAATGGCGTTCGTTCGTAAGAAACATCCGAAATCAAAAATTGAGGTTAAATTTAAAAAAGAGAACTAATCAATATGAAACTATTCAAATTATTCATTCCTAAAGAAAAATCGCAAGTAGTTACAGAACTTGAAAGTTGGACAGTTAGATGGACTGTTGCACAATCAATTCAGTGGGGTGAAGGCAAGGTGTTTAACAAGGTATTCATAAAAGAGGAGGACGCCAAAGAGTTTAAAAAACAACTTGAAGAATCGGCATCATTTATAAAGACTGAAATAACAACCAAAATTGTCCGTAATTAACATATATAAATTTAAATAAATGATAGAGGAACTAAAAAAATTTATTATTGATAATGAAACAAAAATTAAATCATTAGATGATAATGAAAAAACAGAATTGGCAGGTGTTTTCTTGTCGGGATTTCAAATAACCGAAAACGTCAGAATTGATGAAATGATATTACAAAAGTTAAATTACGATGTAACTTTTAACTCGACATCAACAAATGTTCGTAATTAAAATCAAAAAATATGAACAAATTTTGTCCAGATGCGATTAAAGATTTTATTGATAAGTTATCATTATTAATCAAACATATTAAAGAAAATTATGACAGAACTGAATTTGATTTATGGGAAGAACCATCAGAATCATATTCAATAGATTCGGTTAAACATGATTTTGCTATTGTTTGTTCAAATTTTTTTATCTCTGATAATACTATGATAGAATATTTTGATGAGTATTTATCAATTTTTAAAGAAAATCAAATAAAAGAGTACGAAAATGATTTAGAGCAATTTATAATAAAAAAACAACGTGAAAAAGCACTTCAAGAATGTATAGATAACGAAAACTATGAATTGTGTGCCAAATTACGTGATTTATAAATGGAACACGAATGTAGTATTGGTTATAACGTCCGATGATAAACAATCGTTTTAATGTTGTTTATCATTTGTTAGATGTAGTTTTTATTTAAAAAATTATTTAAAATGATTGATGTATATAGAATAGAACATAAAAACTCTGGATTAGGTATTTTTTCACATAAGGAGAATGATGAATATCATTTTTTGGTTGATAATCTCAGTTCCTATTATGAAGAATTAAGAAGTAAAACAAAAGAAAAAACATACAGAACGATAGGTAATGATTTAACCATTGATTTTAATGAGAATATTTTATGTGGTTGTTTAACTTTAGAGGATATTGACTATTGGTTTGGTCCTTTTCTAAATGATATTTACAAAAATGATTTTATGTTAGTTAATTATAAAGTTACTTATATTATTGAAACTAAATCAAAAAAACAGGTTGGGTTTTATAAAAAAGATATTTTAAATAAAAATTACATCTAACTAGCGCATACCCGATAAAACATTGCGACCATACAGAAACTAATTAGTTTTTCTATGTGATTCATAACCATTCCCACAATCAAAATAAGAGTTAACGACATATTCAGTAATTATGGGATTACCGTCTTTAGGAAAATACTTTATTAATGTTTTGGTTTCATCATCAATCTTTTGCATCATTTCTTCAGGTAAACATTCATCCGTAGTATAAAACACTTTATAAGAATAACCATTAAAAGGATAACCCCAATCTTCATATCTGTCCTCAACTCTGGCATCAGTTATAACGGGATACTTTTTCAACATAATCTTACGGATTAGATTATTATATTTTTCAGTCATAACAATAAATATATGGTGGGGGTTATTTAATATAAACCATTATATTTATATGTAAAACAATATTATGGATATTATTAATGAATACAAAAACAGATTTTATAACCTATTGGAGTCAACAATGGGTGATGTTAGACCGTTAATTACAGAAGATGAAACCGTATCAGGTTCTCCTGAATTTAATCAGATTGTAACTAACTTGGGGTTAGATTTAGAATATGTAGATGAATATGATTCTACTATAAAAAATGGTAATCAATTATTTGGGGGCAATGGTGGTAGATATTATTTTGCTTATAAGTCAGAAACTAAACAAGGAAATATATTAATCGGCGAAATAGATTCAAAATTACCCAACAATGAATTTAAAGTTGGTGAAGATGGATACTCTGGCTCTTATTTCCTTATTGGTGGTATAACTAATACAACAAAGATTGAAACCATTAAAACCATAGTTCAAAATGTTATTAACGGAAAACTTGATAAAAACCTTGTAAATAAAGGAGTTGATGGAAACTTCCCTAAATTTTACGAGTTCTATGAAAATAATAGTTTAGATGGATATGACGCTTATTTAAGTAATTTAGAAATAAATTTAGAAGGTGGCAACCAAATCAAATCAATTAACCCTCAACTCCGTTTTATGAGTAAAAATCCTGATAACAGAGTCAAATTTATTAACGTTAACCATTATGAGGGAGTTAAAGCATCATACGGAGGAGGTTCATTTAAAAAAGAATATGTATTAGACGGCAACAAAATATCCTTCGAAAAAGATAGAAAATCAACCAAACCCACAGGAAGATATAAATCCGATTCACTTTACGATTTAGCGGATACTGATAAATACGTAAAAAAAGGAATGAAAGGTGAAATTGTTAAACAAATACAACACAAATTACTTAAAAGTGGTCAGTTAAAAAACACATATAAGTTAGCGGTGGACAATCAGAAATGTATCGAAGATTATACATTTTGTCATGGAACTTTCGGTAACATAACTCTCGCCGCAGTAAAAGAATTCCAAGATGCGAATGATTTAGTTATTGATGGATTTGTAGGACCTGATACTGCAGAGGCTCTCCGTAACGTTTGATTTTAAGGTAAATCATTCACTCACCCCATCTTCGGTAGTTGTTCCCCCAAAAAAGGGGTCACAAAACCTCGTTTAAGTTCGTTCATACTTTACCTTAAAACCCCCACTATATTACCACACCATAATTAGGGGTCAATATATAATATATAAGTAAATCTCCTGTAATGGTTATTGGTACCCTAACGGGTATATAGTTAACCAAACTTACAGATTTAATGATGAACGGGTATAGAAATCCCATATGAGTAATTTATATGTAAATGAATATAATTGTAACCAATAATGGTTTTTTATATGTAAATGGATATAGTAAATTAATTGGGGGATTTATTTACAAGACCAATTAAGTGGTGTATTTTTAACCCTGATAACAAGGGGTCTCGTTGAATATTATTAATTTAATGCTTTAACAACACATAAATGTGTCTACCGCCGGAGTTATCTATAAACGTAATTTTATTTGCTGGGAAATAGATATAGTAAAAAAAGTGGTCCTACAACTACCTACAGACACAATAAATTGTCACTACTCATTCAGAAGGGTAATTTCATCTATAAATGGTGGGAGAAAGTGGTAAGTAAATAGTGTTAAAAAGTTGCGAGGGGGATTATCCCACCTATCAACCCCACCTGACATTATGACATTTTCAAGAAAAATAGAAGAAAGTTATTAACAAAATACCCCCTGACAATATTAATATCAACAATATGAGTAAATTTATCAACAGACTAAATGACATGTTTTCACACGTCGAATCAGAGTACCCACTTTTTACCACCATTTATGAACATAATGGAGCAAGGGGTGAGGTTAATTACGAACTAACCCATATGGTGGGATTAAAGAAACCTATTAAGCAGGAGTTTCTAATTACGTTGTCAGCAAATATGACACGTATTATCGATGAGATTAATAATGAGTCCCCACTGTCAGAAGATGATATGGGGGAAATCAGTCACGATATTATGGAACATTCAAAGAATATGGTAAATAATTATCAACTCAATAATCAAACCACGTAGTTCTATTATGAATCCTTCAACGATTAGGGAGTATTATTACGAATAATGGAAATCTTCTTATATACAATCTGAGTATTTCTATCACTCCCTGAGAACATAAGACATTTATTTCTAACTTCAGGGGAAAAATGTTGCTCAATACGGTATTTCAATACACTCTTAATACGTTTGTTATCTGAATATCTGAAAGCAGATGGGCATCCCTCATATGTGGGAACGGTTGCCTGAATGTCAATCTCAAATGTATACTTGTAATTTGCATGGGGATGATTGTCAACATACATCCTTACGTTAGTAATACTAACGGGAACAATACAAACACCGTGATAGTTCATATCAGATGACGTGGACATCTTAAGTGCCCTGTTCAATACCTTACGTACTTTTCCTTTAACGAGTTCCATATACAAATATAACAATAATACTTGAACTAACAAAATAAATGTGGGGGAATTTAACCCCCACAAATAGTTGGGACCGTAAAGGTCGCTCCACCAATCTGTTATACAGATGTAGTCAGAACAGGATTCGAACCTGTAAAGTGATGTGTGGTCTCCGTACATCAACGCTAGAGTTGCGACCTCTTCTTCTTGCGTTACCATTCCGCCACCTAACTAGAACACAAAGATAATATAAATTATCATATTGACAAAGGATTCCCCATATTATTATCACTATTTTTTATTTAGTTATATGTCAGGTTATTAGGTTGCTAACAAACGGGGGGATTTATTATTAATATAATAAAGCAGGTTGGAGTATACGCTCCAGCGAACATCAACGTCCCCAACCCTTGACTGAACTTAATCATTATCACATAGTAAAGGTAACTGTTTTCCCCCACACTAACAAACAAAATAGTTTCTAATAGTTATTCACAAGTGTTGTATATATGATTTGGTTTACATGACATTCATATGTGACATATAATAAAGGGGAGGGGGTATATATGTTTTATGGTCGACAGGGGGGTATTAGGTCCCCCCTCCTACGGTATATGGGTATACTACCCCCTCCCTCCCCCGTATCCCCCCTCCATATAGTGACAAAATGACATGAAAAGGGGGGGATAATCCCAACTCACAAGTGTGTATACCATATTCCCAAAAAAAATTCTGGAAAAATTTTTTGGAAAATTTGAGTATTTATATATAAATTTATATTATGAAAAGATTTATAATTACTGAAGAAGAAAGAAATAGTATACGTGGGTTATATGAACAATCATCTGCCGTGACAGGGGCAACACCAAACACTCAATATATGGTTGCGGGAACAAAGTTTTGTTTTTTTGGGTCATGCAGAGTCGACATTAAGGTTGTTAATAAACAAACAAGTCAAATCATGACAAGTAAAGGCGCTGAGGGAAAAGATGTTAATCAATTATATCCTCAAGTTATAAAATTAGTTCAGGATGAATTAGCGTCACAGAAAATAACAGGTGTTACTTTACCCACATTAGAACAACTTCAAGATACGAGCCCAAAATAATAATTGTATCTAAGAATAAAATTAATCCCCCCTCCCCATAAAGAGGGGTTTTTTATTTTCCTGGGTATTTATTTGTAAATTATATTATGGATATTGCTATTGAAAAATTAATTGACAGGTTGGGTATACTATTAGAAATTAAAAGGGTTAGTAAAATATACTACGTAAATGACGGTCCAAGTGTTTGTATATCAATAACTGCTTATTATAAAAATAAAAAGGAATATGAGCAACATCATTGTTATACTTTTAATCTGAGTAAAAAACATGTTTCTTATGAACAGGGAAATAAGATAAGTGAAGGAATATTTCGTTCTCTTGGTATTGGTCCTGAAGTTGATAAGTATTTTGAACGTAAGGCTAGGGAATTTGCAAAAGATTTTTTTATGGAACAATATTTTTAATATTTATTTATAAATTTATATTATGAAAAAAGTTATAAGATTGACCGAGGATGATTTGGTTAGAATAGTTAAGAGAGTATTGAAAGAAAACGAAACCAAAACATTAAAAGACATATTAAGAAATAAAGAAACCTTATCTCATTTGAAGGGGTTGTATGTAAAGGTGATTGATGGTCCGTTCGCAGAAGAACATCCTGATTATTTGGGTATGGGTGGCACTTTTTTATTTTGGGATGCTAGAGATGGTCATGTCGGTGTTGAATTGACTGATGGTAATTCTGTTAGACTATATCCTGATGAATTGGTATTAAATGCCGAAAGATTTAATATGAGATAATTTTCATTATGAAAAAAATTACCAAGATATAATATATTCGGGGTGATTGACCACCACCTATCGGGTTTTTAATTTAGTACCCCCTATTATATAAAAAAAAAATTTTACAAGAGGATATAAAAAGAATTAAAGATATTATAAGATTATTGAAATCGTAGATAATTATAACTAAAACTATATTATGAAACTAAATAGATTTAAACAATTATTGGAATCAACGATGGGGGATGTTAAACCATTAACTGAACAAATAAATCCACAACCAGTATCAATACCAACATCTGATGTTGTTCAGTCAGGACAAACTCCGTCAGGAGATATAGACATTAAGTCATTTGAAAACCCCAATTTACCTGAATGTATTGATTTTTTTTCAAATGGTGCCAGTCCTGAATTAAGAACCAATTATGATAAAGATAGTTTCCCACGGCTTCGTCCTTTTATAGATGACGTTTCAATTAAGACTTCTCAACCTTCACCTATAAGATATATTTATATGTCAAAAAATAATAAAGCTTTTTGTAAAACTGAACTTAAATAGAGTTTGGTATATTTATAATTAAAAATAAAATATTATGAGAAAAACAGTAAGATTAACAGAAAATGATTTAATTCGTATTGTAAAAAGGGTGGTTAATGAGCAATCAACTAATGAAAATAAAACACTTTGTAGTGAAGATAATTTTAAATGGGCTAGGGGATTGATAAAAAGTGGTTATGATTTTACGGTGTCAATTGACCCAAATGATAGAAAGTATATTTCAGTTGCTGATAAAAGTGGTAGGAATTGTGGGTGTACTAGAGAAGAACTTTTTATATTATGAAACATCTATTAAATGACTTAACGGAGAAAGAGAAGAACTCCATACGTGAACAACATACGGGAGGTATGAAGGTTGTAACTGAAAACTTCTCAAAATTAATTAATACCAAATCAGGTGATGTTAAACCATTGGTTAATGAACAAGGAGAGGAAGAATTTCTTGATAGAGAGTCCAAAGACAGAGCAATAAGAAACGTTGTTCAGGGAGAACCCCACAATTCAATGAGTAAGGGTACATCTAGTGACTGCGAAGGATTAATTCAAACCATGAAATTTATCTCCAATGATTATATGGAGTCTATTGAGACATCTGCAGATGAAATAGATGAGGCGGAGGCTGAAGACATTTATGACCAATTTGAAACTGAACTTGGTGGGATTCTTGACCACGCCAATCAAATGGATTGTGATGATGAAATTATACAACACTTAGAAATATTATATAACGAATATTTATCCGAAATGGCCAATAAGTTAGGTCTAAGATAATTAAAATAAGAATACATATTATGAAAAAAATTATAAGATTAACAGAATCCGATTTAGTTAGATTGGTAAAAAGAGTAATTAATGAACAACCATCCCAATGGAGTAGAGATTCTATTAATCGTCCAGGTAGTTTTAGTAACTATATTGAGGGTCCTGGAAGTATTGGGAACAAAGATTATGACCCCGAAGAAAAAATATCTCGTCAGAATAGAGAGGATGAAGAAAGGGAAGAGAGAAAATATAAACTTGGATTTATGGACTTCAAAACAGGAAGAGAGTGGACTGAAGACGGATTAAGAAGTTACGTTAAGAAAAAATTTGATGTTGACTTACCCGATGAAGTTTTTTCAGGTAAGGGGGCCATATGGGCAAATGCTTCAAATTATTTAAAAAATTATTTTGGATAAAAAGATAACCCCACCCAACAGTGGGGTTTTTTGTTTTCCTGAGTATTTATAATTATGGAACTATATAGATTTAAACAACTTTTGGAGTCACATCTCGGCGATGTGAAACCTTTATTGACTGAAGAGGAAAAAATAATAACCGATTTTGATAAAGATTATGACTATAAAGAAGATGAGGGTAAATTCTATTTTAAATTAAAAGATACTCCCAAATCAACAAAGGCCAATTCTTTAAAAACGCAAGGTAAATATATTGATTGGACTGAGGCGACAGGTTCTGGATTAAGTGCCATAAAAACAAAGGTTTTTAAAATGAATCCTGCCGGAAGTGGCGGCGGTGAGTCATCGCTCGAACCCCAGAAACTAAAAGAACCTAAGAAAACTGAGAAACTAAAAGAACCTAAGAAAAAATCTGGTTGTGTTTGGGGTAATTGCGAAGGAGGGAAAGGAAAACTTATACTCTCAACATCCGAAATACAACCTGATGCTAATTATGTAGGGGATTGTAAAGGTAATGGACCGAGCGGAACCGGCAAATATACTTTTCCTGATGGAAGTTACCAAGTTGGGTCTTTTGAACATAATTATTCGACATTATTCCACATGTATGGAAAAGAATTCTATCCAAATGGTACTATAAAATTCGTAGGTAAATTTTATGGTATGAGGACTCCTATGATTGATTACGTTTTTCTACCACTTAGTGGTTCAAGATATTACGCGAATGGTAGATTAGAATTTACTGGGTCATTTATAAAAGATGGTTGGAGATTATTGGAAGGGACTGAAATGCTTACCAAACTTAAAGATACGGACCTATCAAGTAATGTCAAAATGGAAACCGGAGTTCAGATAATTTATGACGGAAAAGGAAATGTAACAAGCCGTAAAAAATGGGTAAATGGAAAATCATAACCCACCCACAAGTGGGGTTTTTTGTTTAACATCTTCTTCCTCTATATATCCTTAATAAGAGTCTCTCAAATTTATCGACAATATAGTAATATAAAGCGTCCTTTGTTTTTGGGTCCGTATCTATACGTGTGGTCATAAGAAAGTAATCCTTTACGTAGTCACACATACTAGAAATAAATTCACCGGCATCATCCCAAAAACAAGGATTATGTTCTTCCTCGTTTAACATGTCACTCATGTATTCTTCTAATTTATTATCGTTAAGTCTTCTAAGAATCCTAGAATCTAGTTTATTTCTATCTGTCATAATTGTATTAATTTAATTTATAAATAGATTAAATTATATATTTATAATATATGAAAATATTAATTACCGAAAACCAATCCGAAAGTATAATGGAAAAATTAATGAAAAAATTAAAAATCCAAAAAGACCTTTTGTATTGGCAAGATAATGGAAGGGATATAATAGAAGGAACGGTTTATCTTTATAAGGATGAAATGATTTTGGGTAATAGAAACGGTTATGAATTTGTGTATAAGTATGATTGGATATCAAAATCTCTTACATATAAATACCACGCACCCCTGATTGAAAAGACGAATGTGTTTTCCGCTCTTCCTCCTGAATTTGTCATTAATTACTTTTCAGATAAAATGAAAACTTATTTGGAAAATCAAATCGAAAAAGGATTTACAGGTATTCGAGTAACCAAAACTCCCCCACCAAATATTTACATCATATGAATCTAACTGAATTATCTACCACTTTAGAAAAACTTTATAATAAGTTAGGTAATAGATATCTTACCAAAAACTTTATTACCGAACCATTTGAATTTGAGGTAAACATAAAGTATGATAGAGATGATGAATTTTTTGATTATATCATTGAGATTTATTCTAAACCTCCAATGCCCCAATCATTAGACTATAGACCTGAAGTTAAGGAAGAAAAAAATAAAACCTCTAACGGTGTTCACATCTCCGTAATCAGGGGTGAGTTTAAAAAAATGTTTGAGTACATTGAAACTAACAACTATAATAAAAGATATGTTGGTGTTGTGTTTATGAATGTGGTATAAAAAAAGAGAATTTTTATAAAATTTTTAACGAGCAAAGAATCCCCAACCCCTTTTTTATTTTCATAGGTATTTATAAATAAAATTATTATGAAAAAAGTTATAAGGTTAACCGAATACGATTTGACAAGAATTATCGAAAGGGTTATTAAGGAACAATCATCCGTTTCTAATCCATCAAATAGTTCGGTAATTGCGATTTATAACCAAATTGTTGATGCGGTAGAAGGTTTTGGTACCGACCCTCATAAATTACTCTCAGCCATAATAAGATTGAAGAACCAAAATGAGTTCAAATACCTATTAACATTATTTAAAGATAAAAAAACGGGATACTCCGATTTTTTTGAGATGATTAACGAAGAATTTGAATTGGATAATTGGAAAGATGCCGAATTTCTGATGTCGGCACTTAAAAATATAAATGTTTTTACCACTGCTTTTATTCCTACAAATCATTTTGGTGTAAAAATTTTTAAGGGCAATTTCAAATTAATTAATTATGGATATAATAATGAAATTCCAGAAACCCCTGAAACTAAGAAGAAAATGGAATCATGTAGAACTCTTTGGGGTAAGGTGTTACCTAATGCAATAAAATGGTGGAGGGATTGGTTATCAGACCCAATAACTAAAAAGAAATTTTTGTCAAATTATAAAGATAACCCAAATACTGCCAACAAATACTATTATCCAAAATACTTTGAATTACTTAATAAAATTAAATTGAATTTTTATAACAATAATATGATATCAGTTAATGGTATTGAAGTAGAAAAAGACGCAATAGCATTTGTTATTGGTTCTGATGGAAATATATATGTAAATTGTACATTTAATAAAAATCAACTAGAAATTGAAGAAGCCTTGATTCATGAAATACAACATATGATTTATGATATAAAACCACTTAATCCGAATAAAAAAATATCGTCTGTTTTTGGTAAAAATGATTCTGGAAAAGAATCAAAGGAACAAATTAAAAGTGAATATCTTTCTTACAGTTTAAATAAAAATAAAACCAAAAAATATTCACCTGAAATTATTGCTGCCTCAAAAAAGTTAAATATTGACCCGAGGTATTTATGGACCTTAAAACGTAGGGCAAATTCGAAAATGGCCAACTCAGATGACCCTGGATACATTTGTAGAGAAACTGAAAAAATGTCAAATATTGCATCCATTAGAAGGACTCTCGGAATAAAACCAGGGCAGAACATAACTTTTAATATGATAAGACCATATATGACCCAAGATATGGAAACTACAGATTTCCATTGGTTCCTTTTATGTTGGGCTCAAAGAGGTTTTACTGATATAAATAAAATGTTGCAAACCATTAATCAATTGGCTCTAAAACAAAACAATAAGTTACAACAAAATAATACACCACCCACAAATCCAACGGCGTAAATTCTTTTCAGAAAACGGGGTGAGAGACCCCTTTTTTGTTTTATCATATATTTATATAAAAAATAAATTTAAATTTTAAAAAAAATGGACATAAAAATTAATGAGTCGGAAAAAATGAGAATTTTGGAAATGCATAAATCCAAAAACACAAATAAATTATTTGAACAAGATGCTCCGGCGACAGCTACGGCTCCGGCACCTGCGGCTGCTACATCCCCCCAAGGTTTAAAAACTAACACAGGTGGTTCAGGAGGTAAATTGAGAGGTCTTGCAAATAGAATCGGAACAGGTTTGAGTAACGTTAAGTCTGCGGTAAGAGGTGGTACGTCGGATATTAAAAATCCAGAATTGGAAGCGGTTTTAACAAGAGTTAAATCAAACACCACACAAATGCAGAGACAACTTTCAGATACATACAATGCTCTTAATCAATTAAAGTCAACTATGAATGCGTCAAAAATACCTGCCGAAATGCAAGATGAGATGGGTGTTTTACAACAACAAATTGATGCATATGTTAAATCGTTGGGAACTTTTATAACACAGACTGATGCTTTCAACAAATATCAAATACCTTATAGTAACAAACAAGTTTAATTAAAAAAATATATTATGAAAAAAATTATAAGATTAACTGAGTCTGACCTAGTTAGATTAGTTAAAAGAGTTATTAAAGAAGAAGAAATGTCAGGTGGGTATGACACTTTGAAGAAGTGTGCGACCACTTCTTTCCAAAACAAATATAAGGTATCCGATACGGGAGGTAAATATGCATTTTCTATGTATAGAAAAAATCAGGTTGGCGATTATATTACAATTGATTCACAACAAAATCCTGATATCGTCAGTGTTAGACGTGTAACAGGGGAGGATAGAAATGAACGTGTAGTTTATGGAGGACAGTTTAACTTCAAAGGCAAAAGTTGTTTGGAGTTAGAAAGAGAAATTAATACTTTGTTAAGTAAAAGAATTACACCAAACTAATAAGATAAAACCCCACCCACAAGTGGGGTTTTTTATTAAGAGTAATATTTACCTTTATAGTTTGAACAAGGGCGTTTGTTACCCTTGTCTTGGGGGAAGAAAAAAATATAATTTTTAACGGACCAATAACCCCAACCCCTTTTTGTTATATTTATATTTAATATGGAAAATGTAATTAAACGAATTGTTAAATATGTTTTGGATTCCAAATATAAGGAGTTTGAAGATGTTATTGTAACAAAACACCAACCTACCTATGCGGACATGGACGATGATGATATTTATTATAATGTTTATTGCGTGATTGATGAAAAAACATATTTTGGGGGAGATTTGGATTGGGCGGTCGTAAGAGACTCAATTCTTCGCACAACTAAAATGTCAGGAATTAGAAATAATGTTAATGTCTATCTTCGTTTTTCTGATAGCGCTTCTAACAAAAAATAATATATATAAAATATGAAAATAATAATAACCGAATCAAAACTCGTAAATTTATTTAAACAAAGATATGGGGTTGACCTTTCCGGTCGCGTGCAAAAAATAACTGACCATAGTGAGTTACCTAACAAATTTAATTGGTTTAGTAAAAAAATTTTTGATACTTATTTGAATTTTACTCCCGGACAAATCACTCCTTTTTATGTGATTGAGGTCGATGGTAAACTATATTTATATCAAAATAAAAAGATTGATGCTAATATGTATGAAGATATGCATAGTGAGGAAATGGTTGATGAAAGGGGCCGCATAGTTAATGTGGAGACTTTTAAGAAAAATATTAACATACCAAACATTGGAATATCTCTTCCAGATTTTTTTGATATGTACCTTGACAAACCAAGTGATGATTTATTATGAAAGTAATAATTGATGAATCAAGGTTTGATACAATCTTTAGGGATTATATGAAAAAGAAAAATATTAAATTTAATTTTCATTATAATGGTAGTGCTTATTTTGGTAATAATGGTTTACATCATACTCTTTTACTTTTGATTTATAAGGATGGGAATTGGTTATATGAGATTAACATGTCATTTGGGGGAACTAGAAATAATTTAAAATATGCCGCTCACCACCTTGCTTTTGAAAAATCTAATTTATTTAGTTTCTTTCCCTCAGAAAATGTAATTAATTTCTTTTCTGAAATTGGAAAAGAAAAACTTAAAGAACTAATTGAATCGGGTAAGGTTAATACTTGGTGATATTTTTTTATCCTTTTTATAAAAATTTTTCGACAAATTTCCCCCTACCCCCTTTTTTATTATATTTATCCGTATGGAAAAAATTATCATAAAACTTGTTAAGTATATTATTGAAAAGAAATATTCTGGATTTACTGATGTCGACGTAACAAGTGAACGTGATTATAGTAGTTATTTTGTAGATAAGAAAAATAATATAAAATACAATATTTTTTTGACGATTGATTATTTTGAATTTGAACCCATTCGTGATTCGGGTAATTGGGAAATACTTAAATCGGAAATTAGAAATGTGGTTAAAATGTCAGGAATTGATAACTATGTTAATGTTTATCTTAATTTTTCTGACGAAGCATAATATTTATATATTATGAATGATAAAATAATTAAAGTAACGGACCCAACTTCCTATTCAGAAACACTATCCGAAATTTATGAGGATTTTGATTACGCATACAACAAAGTTAATGAATTGTATAATGATTTAAAATCAGGAAAGATTTCCCTTTTGAGTAAAGAAGATAAAGAATATAATATATTATATAACACTGCAAGTTATCAGGTCTTGTTAGCAAGAGAAAGACATCAAACAGATGAGCCTGTCACCGACATTCAAAGAAAAACCATGAAACAGAAATTCAATTGGGATGAAAGAGAGGTGGCTTACGACAAGGGTAACAGAATAGCACAGGGAATGTTTGCTAAATTAAAATTTTTGTCAACAGGTGAGGAACAAGCACCGGTTGACATTGAAAAACTTTTAAGTTTGGGAGACAAAATTCGGTCACAAGGTAATGACCTAAAAAAAGACCAAGAACAAAATTTGGATTACATCCAAAATAAACAAAAGGATGAAAAAGATTACACCAAAGCAGAAATTCAATCTATGATGGATATTGCACTTGATAATGAAGATTATCAAGAACTTGATAGAATTAGAACTAATCCTAGTTTTTCTTGGTTTTTCGAAGATGGTAATCAACTTTCAGAAGAAATCACAAGAATAAAATCATTAATGAAAAAAATTATATTATGAAAAAAGTTGTAAGATTAACAGAAAACGATTTGGCCCGTATCGTAAAAAGGGTGATTAAAGAATCCACAAAACCAACATTTCCTATTTTTATAAAACTGTTGCCGATAAAGAATGAAGAAGAGCGTTGGATGTTTTTTAAAGAGTATACCAATCTTGATTATATTGCAGATGCATCTTCACCTATTTTGGTTAATGTTGTATCAAGAAATCAAGGCACCTCATCAGGTTGTGTTTTTGATTTTTATGTAAAGGGAAGTGCAAAGCGTGGTAATTTTGAAATTCAATGTTTTGAAAGCAGATATTCGCAAATTAAAGTACCGTTTAAAAGTTATGCAGGAGACAGAACTAAAGAGCTGTTTAAAAATTATAGAGGGGACACGAGATACCTTCTATATAATATTTCTCAAACTGCAATGACTAAATTAAGAACTGCGTGTGGATGTCAAGCATATGTTTCAAACCAAAACAAAGATACCGAACAACCTGGAGGTAACTCATATGTATAACACATATTTTTAATAAAACCCCACCTTAATAGGGTGGGGTTTTTTGTTTTAATGAAACATTTTTTTATATTTGTAATATGAAACTTAACAAACAACAATTAATCAAGGTTGAGGAAACACTTAAAGATTTTATTTGTTTAGTACCTCGTTATTTGGAGGTTAAAGACAATCCATCTTTATATGATATGTTCCTATCTCGTAATCGTAATCCATTATTTGACCTTACTTTGAATAAGTTTTGGGAAACAGGTTTATCCTCGAATGGTTTTAAATTAGGTCAAGGAAAAAAAGTCAAGGACCACTATATCCCACGTAAATTGGCAATGGGTTTTATTATGCGAGTATTATCCTTAAATCCAAACATTACATTGGATGAATTTATTAACCTCTGTAAGAAATATGCTTCTACCGTAAACCTAACAGAACAAGAACATAAACTTGTCACACAAAAAGCAAAAAAAACGGGTAAACCAAATTACGAGTTTTATGAAAGTTGTGGAATTGTTGTTGAGGGAATCGATGAGTTAATTTCTAACTTTTAATATATTTATTAGTAAAATTATATTATGAAGAAAGTTGTAAGATTGACCGAATCGGATTTGGTTACATTGGTTAAAAAGATTATAAATGAAAGAAATGAGTTTGAATCCGAAGAAAGTCTTATAAGTATGTTTGGTCACTGTAAGTCAAGACCTTGTGAATATGAAGAGGGAGATTGGAGATTTGACGTTATAGATAACGACCCCGATATTGCTATAAAATTTAAACGAATTGGATTAAAAATCGGTAAGGGTTGGAATTTTTATAAAGTTAGGGATATTAATTGGGGAAAAGATAAACTTGATTAATTAAATGATGCCCCCACCCCACAAGTGGGGTTTTTTGTTTTTGTTATATTTATTTTATATAACGGACCAAAAAATGAATTATTGTAAATTCATATTATTCTTTATCTCATTATTAATTTATTCTGATTTATCAGGTCAAGGGTCGAACACTTGTGCGGGTGCAGCGTCAAATCAAATAACTCTTCCTTTTTTCACAAACAACCAAACCACTTGTGGTGACTTAAATGACTATAATGGTTTAAATGCTTGTGTGGTTCCTAATACAGGAAATAACTATGGGGGTCAGGATTGGATTTATAGTTTTACACCAACACAAAATGGTTATGTCACAATTACATTAAATGATATTGTTGCGGGAGGACAAGTATACCCTACCATTTCTTTATTAAGTGATTGTCCCGGAACGTCAGGTGCTTGTTTGGGATTTTTTCAGTGTAGTCCTTTTTTTGGTGGTGGATTTTTAACCGAGTATGTTGAAGTAGGACAAACATATTATATATTGTTGGACGCTTATACTTGGTCAAATGTTTTTAACAATTGTTATCGATTCGATTTAAATGTAACTTTCAATCCTGTTGTTGTTCAATCATCTTGTAATAATACTAATTTCAATAACGGTAATTTTACAGGTTGGTACGGAACCACAGGACTTTCTTTGGTGGGACCTGTAAGTGCAATAACACCTGACTATATAGCAACCACATATGGGATAGTTAACGGTCGTCAAACAATTATAACTAATGGTAATGACCCTTGTGGTGGGTTTCCCCGTGTTGACCCTTTGGGTGGACCGTTCTCAGTTAGATTGGGAAATAATAATGTTGATTCAGAGGCCGAACAACTTATGCAAACATTTCTTGTATCGTCATCAAATAGTAGTTTCACATATCGTTATGCCGTGGTTTTGGAAGACCCTGGTCACGGCTCAAATGAACAACCATTTTTTAGGGCATTACTTCGTGACCAAAATGGGGACGTTGTCCCTTGCTCTGATTTTGTTGTATCGGCCGGAAGTAACATACCAGGATTCTTTAATTCACCAAATTGTGCCGGTGTAGTTTATAAACCTTGGAGTACAGTAAATGTTGACCTTACTAATTATATCGGACAGGAAGTAACTGTTGAGTTCACAACAGGGGATTGTAGTCAGGGGGCTCATTATGGATATGCTTATATTGATGCAGGATGTACTCCATCTCTTTTAGATATGATGCCTGACACTATTTGCGTTGGGGAGACAATTACATTGCAAGCGCCATCGGGGTATCAATCTTATTTATGGACGCCGGGAGGTCAAACGACACCATCTATAACGGTATCTCCGGCAAGTAGTACTGTTTATCAATTAAACTTGGTTGCGTTCAATGGATGTGTTAATTCAGTTCAAATACCAATTACGGTTGTAACATATCCTTTCGTGGATGTTTTTACAAATTAAAATTCTTTTTACAATTTACACATAGTTTTTTTTTGTCTATTAATTTAACATAAAAAAAATTACTATGAATAAAATGACTATCGATTACACCCACTCTGAGATTGGGTTTAAAGTAAAACACCTTATGATTTCGACAATTAGAGGAAACTTCGGAGCCTTTGGTGGTGAAATTAACGAAAATGGAGACTTGAATTTCTCTTTGGAGGTTGACTCCATTAACACAAACAATTCTGACCGTGACAATCATTTGAAGAATACAGATTTCTTCGATGTAGAAAATCATCCAAGAGTTACCTTTATTGCAAAAGATGTTGATATTACATCAGGTTTAATTGCTGGTGAACTTACAATTAAAGGTATCACCAAAGAACTTATTATGACATCTGAATATAACGGTGTTAGCGTTGACCCTTGGGGAAATACAAAACACGGTTTGGAAATTACAGGAAAAGTAAATCGTTCTGACTTCGGTCTTACTTGGAACGCTCCTTTGGAAACAGGTGGAGTACTTGTTAGTGACGAAGTTACATTTAACATCGACCTACAATTATTAGAATCAGTTGAGACACCTGTTTCAGAAATGGCTCAGTAATCGTATTAGAAAAGATATTAACCCCATCCCTAAAAGGTGGGGTTTTTTGTTTTATGTAATATTTATAAAAAATGAAAGTATTAATTAGTGAAAACCAAAAAGAAAAAGTCAATAATTTGATATATCAAACAATTGATAGTATGTTTGATATTGATGAAATGATTCCTGTTGACAAACAAGATTATGCAGACGCACCAATAGAAGTTATTGACCCCGACTATAATCTTTTTTTTAATATTTATCTTCCTCAATATTGGCCTGAAAAAATGACTGGAGGTAACGCTCTAAAAAATCGTTCTCCAATTTTACAATTAGAGGGTGATTATGAAGACAAACTTAATCGATTGTTTGGTAGTCTATGGTATGAGCCAATGATAAAGTGGGTGGAAAATAACTTTCCATTTTTACCTAAAATTAAATCCGTAGGAGTTTAACTATGAAATTAGAAGCCGCCTTAAAATTAGAAAAAATTGTAGAAAAACTTATAACAAGTAGATTACAATCTCTTGACGTACCGGATAATTTTGACAGTGTGAAAGTAGACATTTATCCTGGAGAATATGGTATATATTGTCACGTTTCATTTTTAATGAAAAAATCATTCACAAGAGAAGAATCAGATTTTCTTGATAACATAATTTACAAACCATATATTAAAAGTGCTTTCGGAGATGTATTTACAAGAGGAATCGGAGCAAGTCAGTCCACTGTAAAACATTATGAAGACACAAGTAAGTGGTACGATATACAAAAAGAAGGTTTTGATTAGGATATTCTTTTGAATAATTTTTATTATATTTTCCATAAAACATATTATGACACATCAAGAAAAAGCGGTAAAGTACGGTGAACTACTAAATTTACACACAAGAATTCAAAATAAAATTGCTGAGGTTAGAGGACAAGATATCGAACTTAATGGGCAACAACTTTCTGAAATCAGAAAATACGAAGGACAGTTAATCCAAATTACAAACGAGATTCAAAAAATAATGATATGAAACTATCAGTTTCTGTAGATATGGAAATTAAAGGAGGTAGGTCTTACCTATCAATTAATTTTCCAAATAATCAACCTGAAATTACCGCACAAGAAACTTCTCACATTTTGGCAGGTGCAATATCACTTCTTATAAAATCATCTTCAAAGGGAGATAAGTTTAAAGATTACGAAATCATAAGAGAGGTTGTTGACCACCTGAATAGTGAATTCGTTAGCACTGATTCATTTTCTGACCTTTACGTTAATCCAAAAATAGTTTAATAATGTATTTATAACATATGAAAATCGTTATAAGTGAAGACCAATCAGATAGAATGGTGGATATAATTAGAAGAATTGTTTCTACAATTGACCTTGAAGGTGGGGTTAAAGATTTTGAAGTATACCCACCCGATTATGAAGACGACTCGCCAAGTTATGATATTATGTTAAATCTTAATTATGATTGGATTCAAGAAAATGAATTTCACGCTCAACAATATCTAAGAAATGTTAAGGCGGGAGTAAGAGACAAAATTATAAAATTAACAGGATTAAAAAATATTTACGTAGGAAGTACGATGAAATAAAAAAAGGGACCGAAGTCCCTTTTTTTATTTCAATTACATCATTGTTTCAGAAAGTTCCCACAACTTGGTGTTGATTCGGTTTGACACTTGGATGTCTTTGATGGTACGTAGTTGAGTTTTACGACCTTTGTTTGATGAATAACTAACACCACCACGGATGAACTTTTCTTGAACCACGTTTAATGTCTGCCATAAAGAATCACCATTATCTTCAGGACGATTTGGTAGAATAAGTTGGTGGTAATTTAATGTGCTAGGAACCTGACCCATAAACCAACGAATTTCAGATGCTTTCTTTGCGAAATCCAATTTCTCATCCATATTAAGTTGGCGTTCCATCATTCGGTTAACTGACTTTTGTAACACAGGGAGACTCTTTGAAAAATCTTCAGTTACTCGTTTTACGTCGTCCAAATTAAATCCTGAGTGACGAACTTTAAACTCTTGTGCTGATGAAGTCGGAACCGTAAGACCATTCGAACACACCAAACGAAATAGACCTGTTTGAATATTCAAAGTAGAAAGTCCATTGTGTGAGTTTGAGATGATTGCCTCAATAAGAGTATCACCTACTTTTGGTAATTCTTGGTGACGAAAACGAAGTTGGTGTAATGAGTGAATACCTGAACCACGTTGTGTAGCACTTGATACTTGCCAACCTTCACGTTCGAAGTTTTCCAAGATTTCAAACGTCGGAACGAATGAATACTTGTCTGACAATTTTGTAGATGGAGAAGTTGCGAATACCGCTGGGGCTACCGATTTGATTTCTGCTAGTGTCATCATATGTTTAGTGGTTTAGTTGTTTAGTTGTTTTGTTTGACAAATATAGAAAGGATTTTTGAATCCACAAAATAATTTCGTTATATTTATAAGGAAATATTAAAAATTATGAAAAAGGTAGTAAGATTAACTGAATCGGATTTGCAAAGAATTGTTAGTAAAGTTATTAATGAAGAATCAACGACAAATCAAGAAAGAAAAAAAAGAGCAATGAAATATCTTAGAAAGATTTCTGAACATTTGAAAGATTATAATGTAGATAAAAGTGATTTTGCGTCTTCTGATATGAATTACTTTATTGATATGTTTGAAAAAATTGCCGATAATCAAGAGATTAAGTTGTAATGACAAAAAAACAAGAGGTATTATTAAAACTTGTCGAGAGACTCGGAGTAAGAAGAGCCATTAAAGTGACGGGTTTAAGTTTATTTAAAATGTGTTATGAATTAGACGGTCATTTGGAATTAACTCCTGAGATTTGCTCAGACCTTTTGGAGGATATGTTTAATAATACGTCATTATTAAAACAAACAGATGAAAACATAACATTAGATTGGGGTGTTTTGAGTGATGGTGATTGCATTTGGTTTTACAATAATAAACAGACCGGTGAAAAACTAACAACTTTAGCAACTCCTTTTTATAATGGTTACAATTACGTTCCCGTGAATATAGAAGATTATGTTGTTGATAGATTTGACCCAAATACGAGAGAATGGACTATAGTCTATCAAGAATACTCCGATATGAACGACACGTTAGAATACGAAGATATACCTCAAAACTTAGAAGAATTAATAAGATGGTTCAACGAAGTTTATTTTGAAGACGTTAAAGAGATAGTATTTGATGGGTTAAAATACCTAAGAAACAATGCGAAACAAAAAGGAATAAGTGTAACTTAACAACATAATAGATATGAAAATAGTTTTAACGGATGCAACATTAGAAAAAATAATGCTCAGATATATTCGGGATATTATTAAAGTAAATTCTGAACCAATAGAGGATGGAGATAAGTTAGAATACTTTGACCAAGATGGAAATCTGTTTATTAGAGTCGATAGAAGTTTTCCACCAACAGTAAATCTTCTATTCTCATACGATTTTTATATTAAAATGTATCAATACCTAAAAACGCACCCCGACGATTATCACCGAATACTAAAATCAGTTTTAGAACAATTTACAAAATTAAAAGTTGACGAAATAATACCATCCGAGATGGGTGTTAGTTATTACTAACTCAAAAGTTTGTAAAATTCCTTAAAGTGTTTGATTCTGTCCGTCAAACCAATTGTTCCCCCATTAACTCTTTTTGTAACAGATGTAACAACTTCATCGGTCGCTCCTTTATCACAAATAGACCAAAGATTATTGTTGTTAAAGAAAAACGCTGCGGATGCTAACGGATATTTTGTCGCAACCAAATCAGGATTTGCAACACAATCCTCACCGATAAATTTAGTGAAGTTTTTATAATTGTCTTTTCCTGTCAATTGAATAAATCCTCTACCACGAAATTTGTAACCTTCTTTTGTTGTTTCATCCCCATTTCCCATTCTTCCACCATAAACTTTAGACGCGATTTTCTCGGGTTGTTTTGCATATGACTCGGCAAGATTACCAGGAAAGTATTTTCCGAAGATTTTCTTTAGTCCGTCCACTGAGTAATTCAAATTCTCACTCGTAATTTTGAATCCTCCACTTTCGTGCGAACACTGAGCCAAAAAGTGAGCCAATCTTAAATTGTTTGTTATGTTAAATTTTGATGCGGTTTCAGAAATCTGAGCCAAAACAGAATCCGAAATGTGACCCTTTAACTTATCTATATTTAAACCTGTCACGGGTTGAATAACCACATCCTCCTTTAATAAGATTCCGAGTTTAGATAAAGTAGTTGGACCTGCAATTCCGTCAGGTGTAATACCATTTTTAGTTTGCCATTCTTTTAATGATTTTTCAGTTTTAGGACCGAAATCACCATCGGCAACGAGACCTAATTTTTCTTGTAACAATTTAACTTCGTTACCTTTCATACCTAGTTTTAACATATCTTAAATTTTATAATAAATATTTTGTTATTATGGTATTTTCAAATATTTATGGAAAAATAATACTTAATGACAAAGTTCCAAAGAAGAAGCGTTTACTTATCCGCTTTAATTACGATATTATTCCTCCTTTATAAATACTTTATATCATCAGGTATAATATCCCATAACAGATATACCGATTTATTTGAAGTGATTTACTTTATCTTAACCTCGGTTGTTACCTTCAAATTGTTTCACGACTTATTAACGAGAAACAGGAAATACGAACAAAACCAACTTAACTCTAAGAAGTTTAATGAAGTATTGTTAAATCAATCGTATAACCCTGATTATTATAGTGGTAACATCAATCAAGCGGCTAAAACTATGACAAGAGAAGCCGTAGATACGTTGGGGGCAGATAGATGTTCAGTATGGTTATATAACAAAAGTAGAACTTCTATTACTTGTGTTGAATTATATGTGAAATCTGAACTATTATGGTATCAAGATATAAAATTATACAAAAAAGACTATAAACCTTACTTCGACTATATTGACGTTAATCCAATAATGATTGCGAGTGACGCAGAAACCCATCCCGCTACTGAATGTTTTACCGAGACCTATTTGAAACCTTTAGGTATCAAATCTATGTTGGATGTTCCTGTGATATACAAAGGTGATGTTTTGGGTGTGGTATGTATTGAGTCATACGATAAACGTGAATGGACCACCGAGGAACTTAATTTCTCACAAATGTTATCTTCATTATATAGTTTTACACACTCGGTAAACGAATCAAATAAACTTTCTAATGTTGTTACATCAAAAGAAAACCAAATAGTTAACAGGATGGATGCAATAAACCGTTCTAATGCTGTTATTGAGTTTGATTTGAATGGTGATGTAAAATTTGCAAATAACATATTTCTAGATTTGATGGGTTATAGTACTGAAGAAATTGTTGGTCAACACCACAGTATGTTCGTTAGGGATGAAGAAAAAAATTCTAAATCGTATTCAGATTTTTGGAGTAAATTAAAGAAAGGTCAATACTTTAGTGGTGACATTGTTAGAGTAAAAAAAGATGGTTCATTAGTATATCTAATAGCAACTTACAATCCTATATTAAATGAAAGTGGTAAAACATATAGGGTTATGAAAATTGCTACTGATGTCACATCGAGCGTATTACAACAAATAGAAATTGAAAAGAAAAACACTTACTTAGAACACGCAGCAAAAATAATAAGACATGATATGCACTCAGGTATAAACACATATATACCAAGAGGAGTTAATTCGTTAGAGAGAAGATTAACACCTGAAGATATCAAAAAGTTGAAGATTGAGGCTCCTCTAAAAATGATACGAGAAGGGTTGACTCATACTCAGAAAGTTTATAAAGGAGTTTATGAATTTACAAATTTAGTTAAAAAAGATGCAATATTTCATACATCACCTCACGACTTGAAAGAAATACTAGTAAATTACTTAAATTCCACATCTTACAAAAGTCAAGTGTTAATTTCTGACTTGGTAACAACAGATGTTAATGAATCATTGTTTTGTACTGCGGTGGACAACCTGATACGTAATGGTTTAAAATATAATGATTCGGATACTAAAGTAGTAAAAATATTTATGGAATCTGACAATACCATAATCATACAAGATAATGGTAGAGGTATGTCTCAGATGGATTTCGAATATTTATCTAGACCGTATGTTAGAAAAGAAGGTCAAAGAGAAACCGGTACGGGTTTGGGATTGAATATTTGTTTGGCGATTATGGAAGAACACGGATTTGAACTTACCTGTGAAAAAAATAACATAGGTACGAAAATGAAAATAAAGATTAAATAACCTAACCTAAAATGATAGAATCAATATTATTAGTCGACGACGAGGACCTTTTTCACTTAGTGTTTGAAGATGCGTGCTCATTACTTGAGATAAGTTTATCTCTACAATCTGTAAACAGTTCAGATGAGGCAGCGAAAATGTTCAAACAGTGGTATGAAACAAGTAGTAAGGAAAAACCTGAATGTGTGTTTGTGGATTTAAACATAATAGGTTCATCATTCGACGGGATTGAACTTATTAGAAAAATAAACTTTGAGTACGGAAACCACGTTATAATTGGGATAATCTCATCTTCTAATGAGCCCGAAGAACAGGCAAAAGCGATTAAAGCGGGTGCCCAATTTTGGATTATAAAATCTGACGATATTGAACCGAGATTAGAGGAGTTCAGAAAGGACTACGAAGGTTATAAAAATAGAACTGCACCATTTAAGATTTACAAATGATAACTTTTAACAAACAAAGTAAACAACAATTAATTAATCTTTGTAAGACAAGGAATATTTGTCTTGAGGGGAATATTATTAGAGTTATTAATTACTCTGGTGATACTGAATTTGAAGAATATGGTAAAACTTGTTTGGAGAAAGATAGAGAAATGAGGAAAAAAAGATTGGAGATAACAAAACAAATCCAATTTAAAAATTCTGAATTAGAAAAATTAAACCAAGAGAATCAAAGAATTTTAGAGGAATTAACAGAAAGTTTAAAATCTGTTGAGGAATCTAAAATACAATACGAAGTTCAGAATAGAGAACTTATTCTTTGGAAGGAAGAAAGTGAAAAAATAAGTTTGGAATTACAACAAGAAATGTTGAAATCTGAACAAGCAAGGGTTGATGCTGAAAATGCTAAAAATACCGCAGAAAATGATTTGGAAGTTTTACAAAAAAGAACACAAACTCAATTGATTGAGAGGATTGTTAAAGTTTCATTGGGTGTGATATTGGCCGTTGGTTTTATTACTACAATTATGTATGGTATCGCGTTATTTATGGGAAAAGATACTCAAATTATAGGTTCTACTTGGGCTAATATGTTTGGTATTTTATTAACAAATGCATTTAGTATTATAGGTACTATTATGGGGGTTAAGTACGGCTCAAAAGAAACTTAATGATTCTACATAAAATCAGACAATCTATCCACTAACACATCATTAAAGACTCTTTCATCAACATCAGGTGAATATCTATCGTCAAAATTCCATCTTGGTTTTTCGAAACCCCATGCGCCAATTACTTCATCGAATATACATTCAGAATTGGTTTCACCACAAGTGTCTAAACATTCTAAAAGCCACTCATCATTATCAACGTGTTGGTCAACAAAAGATTGTAAATTAATTTGAATTTCGGCTCCCTCATCATTAAGTTTTAATACAGTTCCATAGTCTTCTAACTTTGATTCTAAATGTTTTCTTAAAGTGTCGATATAATCTTCGGACTCTGCATCATTTACTGCTGAAGACAGAGCATTTCTGACATTATAATCACCATCCAATTCTTCTACCAATTCTTCAGTTGAGTAACTTTCGTATTCACTTGGATTTTCCACCAAGGAAATTAAATAACTTCTTATCCTTTCTTCGTTTTCTTTATTCAAATAATAATTTATTGTGCTTTTCCAATCTGAATTATCATATCTTTCCCAAAGTTCCCAAGGGTCATTAAGTAATGTTTCAAAAAAATATGACTTTGATTCTCTTTTAACTCCTTGAGCGTCGGTCCATTGTCTTCTTGAGATGAGCCAATCTCCATCAACATATCTATCAATAGCGTGTGACGGGATTGATAATACAAAACTCTGTAAACCCGGCATTTCAATAAGACCCATCTGATTAAGTTTACTTCTCAAAGAATAAGAAGAAAAAAGTTCCGGTCTTTGTGTGTAGAGTTCTTTAATGGTATCATCAGGTAAGTCAGTGATTTTAAAATCTAAATCGGATGCATATTCTGAACCAAAACCTTGTATTAGATAATCTTCCTCTTCTCCCCTACCACCTAATACAAAAAATAAAGGTAAAATATATTGGTGATATTCCGGTTGAGGTTTATTATTTTTTGGTCCTTTCAATTGATATAAAATACCATCATTACCGATTGATGATGTTAGATGACTTTTATTTAATGTGAATTTTCCACCTGGTAATTTTTTATTTTCCCTTAACGAATATAAGTTATTATTAGAACCCGTCCTTCCACAGTGACCCATTCTTTTACATTCTTCATCAGAAGTATTAGTATTCAAATCAGCCCAATAAAAACCATATCCATCTGCGTCTCTGAAATCTTTTATAATGGTATTTTCTTCTTTGTAATTAACATCACCCTGACCTAAATTTAATGAGTCATGCCATTCTTTGGACTCATTGTATAGTTCTGTAAAATTCAAATCTTGATATTGATTCAATCTACCATTCAAACCAACTCTCACCCAATCCATAATAGATTGTACCCATTGTTTATGATTTCCGGGAATGGATGGATTTTTATTTAGAGCATCAATAACCTCCTTTTCGCTTAGAGTAGTGAAATCCTCTCCAGGTGAATTTTTCATAAAGTGAAAGATAAATCTTAAATATTTTTTAAAAATCATTACTGATAATCCACCACAAGTTCTGTCAAAAAATTCGGCATGTTCTTCTTTAAGTCCCAATTTATTTACTAAAACATCTTTTTTGGATGCTTCCATAACTAAATTACGAACACCCATCATTTTCTGAATTTTAATAATTTTGGAATCTAATTTTTTCATAATTTTTCCTTTCTTGCTTGATAAAATTCAAATCCCCACTTTGAACCATATTCCTGCACATTCAAATTAAAGTAAGAATCTACTTTTTCTACAATTTCGCTTCTTAAATTACTTAAACGATACCAAGTATATCCATTTTTTAAGTTGTTAATTGTAACAACAATAAGTGTTTTTTTTATTGTTCTTTCTTTTTCGGGTAATTCCGGTGAAGAACCTAAATAAGACCCGACCTCTTCAAAATCAACCTCCATAACATCAGGAAATGAACTTAAAATAACTTTTTTAATTAATGGAACTAGTTTATTCATACCTAAACTCTAAATTTTGTAGTGTATTTAGGTTTTGGTAACATATTTTGGTGTAAATCCCATTCCTTAATAGATTTTTTTTTGTCACCAATTAAAGAGTATAGTTTTGATAGTTTTTTTAACATTTCAGATGAAATTGCTTTTAACTTCTTTTCCTCGAATTTGAAAAAGTCCATAGGATTTTTTTTGAATCTTTGCATTTCTTGACCGAATTTCAGATGAGCCTCTTCCTTTTCAGGTGGTAATAACCCTAAAAACATCTCAAAAAAATCATTTGTAATAAGTTCTCTATAACCAGATACAATGTTGTTAACGAGATTAATATATAATAATTCTAATATTCTATTAACTTTTTCTTCGCCAGTTTTATATGAGTCCACTTCACCAAATCTATCTAATACATCGTCAATATCGTCAATATAATTTAATAAATCTTTTTTAAGATTATCCAATGAAAAGTTATTAATTTCTTGATACATTTTGTAAGTTTTGTTGGATAATAAAAAATCGTAAAACATGTCTTTTGAGACTCCGGCCTTTTTCATTATCGAATTAACCTCAGCCGCTCTAACAACATTTTCTGTTGCGGATGCAAAATACAAATAATGCAAAAATCTTCTTAATGGTGGAATATCAAATCTTGTTTGCTGTGTACCAGAATACTTTGCCCTACTTTTAATGGTTTCAAATGGTTTTTTGAAATCATCAAAACCGTGCATTAATTCGTGAGAAAATGAGGACTGAATTTCTAAATCCTCAATTTGAACCATGTCCAAAACTTGGGAAAACCTTGTGTCTTTACTTTCAGGAATGGCGATACGAACTGAAAATTCTAAATCTTTTGATTTTTCGCTTACTAATACAAATTCAGGAAATTGTGGTTGTGCCGCCATGTGAATTCCCATACCAAGAGCCAATGGTTCATCCACTTCGTCTGTAGCGATAAAAATAAGATTAAATTTAATAGACCTGAAATTAAAATCTCCGATTTTAAATCTACCATTTAACTCATAATCGTATGTTATATCGGGGTCAACAATTGAATCCCCTTCTTCTTGGAGTTTTTGTTCAAAGAAGTTGAAAACTCTTTTTGATACATTCTCTATGTTGGATGGAACTCCTACCGCCTCAACTATGTTTTGTTTTGAAAATCGCATATTTTACCTTATTGAGATAAATATTACAAATTTTCCTTTTGTTCTGTATTGTATTCGTGTAAATTACCCATTTTTCGCAATCTCTCAATATCTTCGTCATTTACGATTGCGGTCTGCCCATCATCGGACATAACCATATAGGTGTTATCGTCTATTTTTTCTAAAATCGTGATTTTCATAACTTAACAATATTAAAAAACCCCGATTTTTGGTCGGGGTTTTAATTGATTACATTACCTCAACTACCTCTAAGTCAAAAAATAATTTCTTACCTGCCAAAGGATGGTTTGCATCCAACACTGCAGTTGTCTCTTTAATTTCTTTAACTGATACATTGAACACACCTTGTGGACCATTAGCCTGTAACATCATACCCTCAAAAAGGTCTTCAGGTAACGCAGTTTTCTCAACCTCCTGATACATTTCCTCATTTACTTCGCCATATGCGTCAGTTGGTTCAATCTCAATAGTTTTAGCTTCTCCGACTGTCATATCAATCAAACCTTTTTCGAAACCAGGGATAAGTTGTCCTTGACCCAAAGTTACGGTTAGTGGTTGTCTACCTTCAACCATTGATGAATCAAATACTGAACCATCTTCAAATTTACCTGTGTAATTTACCTTTACGGTATCCCCGTTTTCTATTTTTTTCATATTTCTAATTTTTAATAAACATATAAATAAATTCTTTTATTATCAACACCAACTACGATATATTTATTTAGTATGAATATAATAATCAAAGAAAATCAATTACAGAAATTAATTGAACAAGTTAAAGTAGACAAAGTTGAAATGCTTGCTGACCAAATTTGGAATGCCACATCGGGTATAGGAACCGACGAAGAAAAAGTTTATGATGCCCTTAAACAAATTAAAAATTTACAATTTTTTGTTCAAGTCGGTACTAAATTGATTTCTAAATATAAAGAAAGTTTTTACGATATTGTTAATTCAACAATGGAGTTTACCGATTCGGAAAAAAATGAGATTGTTAAAATATTAAACACAAACAGAATACCACATAAAGTAAACGAAGATGGCGACGTTCAATATGTTAAAACAAAATCACAAAGTAATTTAAAAGATAACTCTCAATTAAAAAATGTTTCTGAATTAACTACATCAGAAAATCTTATAAAATTCTTGAAGTGTGAGGAAGGTAAAGTCGGTTCAAAATGTGAACCTGTTTTACAATCATATAAAATACCTGGAGATGTTTGGACAATAGGGTGGGGACATACAGGTGAATTCGCAAAACCAAAACAAAAAATTAATATTTCACAAGCGGAAAAAATATTAAGGGGAGACGCTGAAGAGGCATCAGACTGTGTTAAAAGAATTTTTTCAGAATGGAAAAATAAAAATATTGAAAGACGTATAACTCAGAGTATGTACGATAGTCTTACTTCATTAGCGTTTAATGCTGGTTGTAGTTCTTTAAGGGGTACTGAATCAAGTGATGATTTTATTGATTATGTGAAGAATGGTAAATTCGCCGATGCTGCAAACAAAATACCATCATTCAACTCAGACAAACCAGGTTTTTCAGGATTAAAAGTTAGAAGAGAGAAGGAAAAACAAATGTTTTGTAAAGAAGGTGGTTGTAAATCATAACCATTCAGGTACATAACCTGTTTTCCAAGCCAAAATATCTTTCTTGGCATTTCTGTAATAATTTCTGTATGATTCTACTATATCATCCACTTTATATTCATCAGGCATTGCCTTAGGTTGAGATGTTAAACCAATATCGGGAATATTTGGTCTATTAACCAAACACCATTCTAAAATAGATTTACTCTTATGTATTTTACCATATCTATTTTGATATTCATTACATAATGCGAATCCCAAATCTGTTAACCATACATAATTAGAATATGACTCACGAGCCCATATAGAACAAGGGTGATTTTTATGACTTAAACGATAAGGTGCCTCACCTCCCGTAGACCAATGAACACCACATAAAAGTTGGGCGGTTTCCAATATCATTTTGACACAATGCTTATCACAATGGTCTTTTGCACACTTTTCTACGTCGGTATCTAATACGAAAATATTCATAGTACAAATGTATGTTTTCCAAAATTAAGAAACAATAAATTCACATAAAAAATTAAACTATATCATAATTTTTGATATTTATAGGTATGAGAACTCTACTTACCCTAATTTTAGTATTTACTTTTTCGTTACTTGGTTTATCGCAAAATAGCGAAATAACGAATATTCAAATGCTATCAAGTAGTCAAACAACTTCATTGTGTGACTCAACGATAGGGCCAATATACCAAAGTGCTACGCCAATACCTACTTACGGGTATTTGGAGTCAAACGGTTATTGCTATTTCTTACCACAACCTCAAATCAGTTTTACACTCTGTTTCCGATTTGTTGCAATATCAAGTGGTGTTTATTTAAACTCAGGATTTACTGCGTTGGGTTGTACTACAGTTACATTCAATTCATTACAACTTTGTGATAGAACCGATAATGTTGTAGTTGGTCAAGGACAATTTTTTAGTAATCTTATAATCGGACACGAATATGTGTGGTGTGTTGTTGGTACCACTTCGGGATTATTTTGTCAAGGACTAACCACTATATGTCCTTATTGGAACGAATCTTCTTTATTACCAGTTGAACTGACGTTATTTACTGCAACTCCAACAGATAGAGGTATTCTTCTTCATTGGACTACAATGAGTGAATCAAATTCTGATTATTTTATTTTGGAAAAATCGAGAGATTTACTTACTTTTGCAGAAGCGACGCGAATAAAAACATCGACTTATAGTAATAATAAGATTGACTATGAATTTTTGGATAGAGCACCTTACGATGGAGTTTCCTATTATAGGTTAATTCAAGTTGATTTGAATGGAGATAGAAAAATATACGACCCGATTGTTGCAAACATAACTTTCAAAAAACCAGTTAGAATTATGGATATATTGGGTAATACTGTTGATATGAATCACAATGGTATAAAGATTTTAATTTTTGATGACGGAAGTGCTGTAAAGTACCATTGACATATTTATAAGTATGAGATTAATAATAACAGAAGAGGAAAAAGACGATATACTATCAAAATATAAGGGTGATACTAACGATGAACTACTCAAATTTTTGGAACAATGGTTTCCAGTTAACGCTTACCTACTTCCAAAATACTTTGAGATAATAGATGATTCCTTGCAGATGGTAGTTCCATACGTTACAGTAGATGGAAAAGGTCACCACACATCCGAAAATAAAAAATATTTAGTTAACAAAATTTTTTATAACTTAGGCGACGAGTTCCCACATATATCCACTGACGTAAAAAGAAGGACTATAAAGAAATATTTAGATTCAATCCGCTCAACACAATATTCCATGAAAGAATTAGAAAAAATCAAAAAGTTATTAGATATCGTTAATAAAAAATATTTGGATAAAATTTTTGATGAGCCAATTCCATATGAGATAGGTTCAATCGAAGTTGCTGCTAACAAACACTATATTATTGATATTCTTATACCAACTTATTACCTTAATAATGAACCATATCAGTCGAAAATTAACGAATGGTGGAATAAATTAATGAAGGTTCAGGAGTTTTACCACCATGTGAATGAGGAAGGGTCAGTCAATTTCCAACCCATAGAAAAGAAATAGTTTCATAATCAGACACTTGATTTTTTGTGTTTTTTTGTTTCAAATCATATCTCTATCTTTGAGGTATGAAAAAGGTAAGAAATAAAAAACAGATTGTTGAAGCCACTTACGAGTGGTGTGTTAATAAGTTTGGTAGCCCTTTAAAATCTGGAATTGTTCCCGATTTGGAAATAAGTAAGAACTACCGATTCAAGGATGCACAAGGAGAATACTCTGAGCGTCTTATTACAATCTATCCTCACAACTGTAAATCCGTATCAGGGTTAATCAGAGTGGTTATTCACGAATACACCCACTTTCTACAAATGCCAAAAATGAATGATATGTCAAAATATGAGAAACTCTGTAAAAAATTCTCGTATGAAACACACCCAATGGAAATTGAGGCTTACGAGTCCGAACTTAAACACTTTCGTAATTGTTTGAAGTATTTACAAAGAAGAAACGTTATATAATATGAGCGACATTATAAGTTATAAAAGTAAATTTGAACCAAGCGTTACAGTATTTCTCCTTTTTAAGGAAAGTGGAATGTACGACGAAATGAAACCATTATTTGACATGTATGGTTATGGATTCGCATCCACATCCGACAACTTGGTTTTTTTAGATGGTGAAGTGGTAACGTCAGGGGAACAAGTAGATGAAGATGTTTTAAGGTTTATTGAGGCTCACGAAGTGTCTCACATACTATTGGGTCATACTAACGAAAGAAATGATGATGATGAAATGGATGCCGATTTGGGAGCATACGTTTTACTTAAAAAATCTAATTTTCCGGAATCGATAGAAATATTGGAAGATAATTTCGAAAGTCGTCATGGGGTAAGATTCAAAAAATCACTTATACGGAGGGTGTCAGATAAAATTTTTTGAGGTTCTTGATAAATTTTTAATTTTACGATATATTTATTAATCTCCGACCTCCTCATAGGTTGCCAAAATAAATACAAAACCCAAGAATTTCTTTCTTGGGTTTTTTTATTCAATTATTTTTTCTATCTTTGTCATATGAAACCAGACTACAAAACACTTAACGTACCCGAGGACTCAATTTGGGGCAGAAAAACATATAATCCTTATATTTTACTTGACCGTTGGGTTTATCGTAAACTTAGACATACCATAATAGGTGGGTATTTTTGTCAAATGTTTGATAATATTAACGCATTTGTAAGAGGCGTTAAAAATATCGTAAAATGGGCCCCCACAATCTATAAAGACAACGATTGGGATTACACCAGTATTTACACAATAATGCAAAAGAAGATTGAGTTTAATCGTGACCTTATCGTTAAAAATAACCGTCACACCGGAGTTCAAAGCGATAATTTTTGGATGACACTTACCTTAAACCTAACCCAACGTGTTAAGGACGATGGGTACTCAACTGAGTATTTTGACTACATCGAAAAAAATCACGATTTTGAAGAGATAGGGGAAAAAAGTGGAGATGGTCAAAATCTTTATCGTATGGTTTCTGAAGTAGTTTATGATAATACAGAGAAGTACGTTCAAAATAACCCATCCAAAGTAAGATTACTTCGTAAAACTATAGAAGATTTTGATTCTATGAGTAATGAAGATAAGGCTCGTGAAATTGGAAACGCAAAACACGAACAAGCAAAAAGAATTCTATTTGGTGTCCTCCAAAATAAAATAGAGTATTGGTGGGATTAACAAAAAAAAATACTATATTTGTGGTATGAAAAAGAAGATAACATTTATAAGTGACACCCACACCAAACATAGGCATTTAACAAATGACTTACCTGGTGGTGATATCCTCATACATTGTGGTGATATCAGTAGTCGGGGTTATAAGAATGAGATTGAAAACTTCCTTGGTTGGTTTGATAATATAAAGGGGTACGAATATAAGATATTCATTGCAGGAAATCACGATTTTGGGTTCCAAGATAATCCAAAGGAGTGCTTTGAACTACTTAAAAACTACCCTAGTATAACCTATTTGGAGGATAATAGTATAATCATTGATGGTATCAAGATTTACGGGTCTCCTTGGCAACCTCGGTTCCATAATTGGGCGTTTAATGTTAATCGGGGGTGGGATATCGCCCAAAAGTGGGAAAAAATACCCCAAGATACCGATATTTTGATTACTCACGGACCATTACACGGAATTTTGGATAACACTTATGCAGGTCAGAGAGTTGGTTGTGAAGATTTGTATAATAGAGTTATGGAAGTAAAACCAAAGGTTCATTGCTATGGTCATATTCACTTTGACTACGGTATGAAAGAGGTGGATGGAATGACTTTCATAAACGCTAGTAGTTTAGGTGAGGATTATTTATATCAGAATGACCCTATAACCCTTGATTTTGAATTTGGCTTATGAAGGCGATAATTGCAGTTAACAACTTGGGATATATTGGGAAAGATAACACCCTCCTGTGGAAATGTTCTGAAGATTTGAAACATTTTAAGAACCTAACCACAGGGGGTAAGTTATTAGTGGGTTATAACACGTCTTTAAAGTTACCACCCCTTAAAAACAGGGAAATTCTTGTCGATAATAGATATGATAACAGAGAAATTCTAATTTTAGAGTGTGATTGGTGTATTGGGGGTAAAAAAACATACGAAACCTTATGCCATCTATTTACAGAGTTACATATTTCACATATTAATGATAATCAGGTGGGAGATACGACATTTCCTGGTCTAAAAAACCTAAATCCGGATTGTAAAATCTTTAATTACTATTTTGAACCTGATTTAATAAAAAAGGGGTAATACCCATTTTAAAAACCATCAAAAAAAGCGAAGAAACTTCCCTGTTGATTTTGATTTGTTTGTGGAGTTAATAAAGTTTTAATAGGTTCACCCTCAAACCAATATTCTTCACTGCCGGTATCTAATGTTGAATTTAAACCTTTAAAAGGTTCTCCTTCAAACCAATACTCTTCTAAATTTGCGTTATCTATCTGTGGCATTATGATAAACTCCAATCATCTACGTTTATCCATCCTGTGGTTCCATCACAATCAACATAAATGTCAAAACCTCCTGTTGAGTATGCGGTATAAGGTATAGTTGCGGTTAGTTGTTCCCAAGTTCCAAGAGCGGCGGTCATTGTTGATAATACTTGGTCTGTTTGACCTGTATAGTTAAATACAGATGGTGAATATCCTAACATTAATCTTGGTTGTGCTCCGTTGTAGTTAGCGCCTGACGCATCTGATACGGATGATTTTCTAACCCAAACTGAAACAGTAGGTGATTGTCCTGATGCTACTGGCATTATTTTTACAGGTGATGCGTGTTTAAAAGTTGTTGAAAGTGGAATTAATCTTGTCGATGCGGTACCTGTTTTATAAATTACGCTATCAAGTTGGGACGCATTACCTGCTCTTGTATATATGTAGTGATTATCATTAGTCTGTTGATATCTTTGTAATTTTACAAATTCATTGACGATTAAGTTTGTAAGTGTTGAAAATTTAGTGGTAGAGTTAAATAAACAGTTCTCGAATAATATTTTTTTATCAATAGTGTTGGCGTTAATAACAACGTCAGCAAATGAATTGGTTTGACCCGTACCAAAAGTACAATTTTTTAATACCGCATCAAATGAGGATTCCAAAACCATACCCCTTGTAGAAACTGCGGTAGTTCCTCCTCTCATATTACAACCATATAATTCAACACCCGTGGCTAATCGTATATAAACACTTCCATACGTCGCAGACAAATTACCCCAAAAATTACAATTGAATAATCTGATACCTTGTATATTGTAAATGCCGAACCCTGGAGTACTGGCAATTCTCCAAGCGTTACAATCATATACATCTAAGGACGAAAGTGTGTATGTTCCGAATCCGGCATTTGAAGAATGTACCGTACACGCCGATACTACTCCGTTAGATAACTTATCCAAGAAGGTTGTTCCTGGGTTATAAAATACGATTGAACCATATGCTTGAAAAACTGTTGCCGCCAATCCTGAAGCGACATTACCAATGAAATCTGTAAATCTTGGGTTAATATTTATGTTTCCGGCTAAACCACTAGATGCTCCCGTTGCCAAAATAAAGTAATTGAAATTAACGGTACTTGCAGTAGTTGTTGACCCTACAGGACCTACTAAGAAATATGAGCAATTATAAAAACAATTGTAATCTATATTTATTGGACCTGTTGCAGTTACTGACATTTGAGTGGAATTATAAAAACTATTATACCTAAATGTTTTTCTTGAAACTCCACTCAAAGTTAAAACCCCCATATTTCTGATTTCGGTTCCTTGGATGTCAACTAAACTACTACCTATATTAAAGACCCCTTGACTCGCATTTGAATTTCTAATCTTTACATTTCTAGTAAGGTTTATAACCTCCCCAATAACATCACCTGAACCTCCATGTGCATTTGTTAATCCCGAAGTTACGGTAAGTGTAGTTCCTACGGCATCTGTAGATAATGTTCTCAAATCTTGACCCGTTGCTACCGCACCTGTTCCCGCCAAAACAATTTGGTCACCACTCTTCCAACCTGTAGAAATATTTGTTGTAATTGATGTTGCTGCGACCGAGGCATCGGCACCCAATAACGCATAAGGGTTAGTTGGGTTGTCTCCTATTACTACAATAGATGATACATACGTTCCGAACGAAACCGCCGCCGCATTACCATTTTGTTGGAATCCTTGAGATGCTCCACTAAACTCTAAAACTGCGGTTGACGATGCCGGAATGGTAGTTGCTGATGTTCCAATATTTAAACTAGAACCTGCTGAGTTCCAAATATTACCATTTATTCTTAAGTAATAATTTGTGGATACCGATGTACCATAATTTAGATATGAATTTGTATTAAGATTAATACCTCCGTAATTAGCGGTTGCCGAACCAAATGTTGTTGCTGATGTGGTATTATCCATAGTTACGGTAAATTCATTTACCGTTGACCCTGTAGTCCATTCTGAAACAACCCATAAGTCATCAGTTGATGCTGGTGCTTGTGTTGTTGAGGTAACAATAAATCTAAATGTATTAGCGGCAGCGGACGTTGATGACATTATTGATGTTGTTGAACCCGCAGTATGGGACACCCTAATCGCGTAATTAGTACCTGATGATAAAGATGGTGGTGTTGGAATCTTTACCAAATACCACGAACCAGATATAGACCCTGCATTAAAATTTAGAGCACTTTTATTAATTGTAACTGACGAACCCGCAACTTGAGCACTTGATGTGACATTAAAAATATCAAATGTTAGAGTACCTATAGTACCTGTACCCGTTAATCTAAAACCGATATGTGTTACCGTAACTGTCGTTGCGGGTGAAAAAGTGCCGAGTGAAGTTGGTGTTGTGGTAACCGAATATGATGTGGAAGTGCTCGCCGCCGTTTGAAACGATTGTTCATTAATCACCCCCCATGTGGTGGAACTTGTAAAATTTCCACTTGTTATTGATGCTAATTTTGCCATTACTCTAATCCTCCTTCCTGACTATCATATATTTGGTCTTGAGTCGGAACATTACTATTCATAGATAGTTCTACTTGTACCATAATCTCATTTGCTCTATTTTCCCAATCTAATTCTGATGATGAACCATCCAATTCAACCCAATCCTTAAAATAGTAAACTCCGTCATTATAGATTTTGATTAATCTAATTTCGGTATTACCATTTATATAACCATTTGTATATTCGTATGTAAATCCTGTCATAATTAACTATATCCTTTGTTTAATGCTAACACATCCCACTTATTATCAAATTCATTATAAATAACACCCAAATAATCTGTTGTGTTGGCGGCGGTTGATAGTGTTACGGTTATTGGCCCACTTCTAAATCCACTTGATAGTGTTAGAAGTTTACTTCCCGTACCATCTTGTCTTAATCTATATACTATCCTCTGACCTGAAAAACCATTTGTTGGTGTTGCGAGTGTTGTATTACCCGTTAATGTTAATGTGAATAAACTGGAAAGTGATGCGTTGGTTGATGCGGTATTTGATATTACTGTAAGTGCGACGGGTAATACTTTTACCGAATTTGAAGTAATTGTTGTGGCAGTAACTGCGGATAAGTTTATATCACCTCTCCAATTTGCCTTACCATCTCCACTAACATCTGTTAAAACTTTTCCAATACCCTGAGTTCCATCAACTAGTTGTACTGAATATTTATTAGTTGGTTCTCCATAACCATAAGTCCCACTGACTTCAAAATAACCGCCAATACCGTTAGTGATACTTTTTTCTTCACCTGGAGACACAAGACCATAAAATCCGTATGCGTTTGTTCCATTCTCTACAATCGCTTCAAACGCTACTGATGTTGTGGTAGCAAACACCCGTGAAGACACCCCAGTACCTCCACCAAATGCGGATATAGTTTTTTTTGTGTTAGAATTAGTCTCAACTCTAAAAGATTCCGTTGATGCAGTTGTTAAATCGACTACGATAAGATAATAATTTGATAAAGGGTCTGACCCGATTCCTATACGAGTTCCATTGTCTCTTATTTGAGAATTTCCCAATCCTGTTGTACCTGTCCATTTCGGTAAGAAATTTGTTGTACCATTACCATTAACCGTTCCTGAAAATGGTAAATTCTGATATGTCGTTGCCGATATTGTGTTGGCGGTTAATCCATTAGTAAATCTAGTTGCACCACTTACGGTACCACCTGTAAATGAAGTATTGGTCGAGACAACCCAAGTTAAATTCCCATCTCCACTAACATCTGTTAAAACACCACCTGCGAGGTATGTTGATTTAGGTAAATTATAAGTATATTGAACACCATTTTTTTCTACATTCCAACCGGGATTTTGGTCATTATAGAAAAACCCATT
>Ga0181358_1000056_pt1 | contig 44771 bp, 84 predicted proteins | sample Fa13VDMM110SD_FD_130096 | JGI IMG/M metagenome (GOLD analysis project Ga0181358, IMG submission 130096) | Freshwater viral communities from Lake Michigan, USA - Fa13.VD.MM110.S.D | ecosystem: Environmental > Aquatic > Freshwater > Lake | place: USA: Michigan | collected 2013-09-24 | reverse complement strand
TTTTTCAATTGCTCTTTTAAACTAGCAATTTCTTTTTCTCTTGAAATAAATTCATCGATAGTAATTTCAGACATTTTTGTAAAAATATATTAATTAAAAGAAAATCCCTAGAACCCTAAAGAAAACTATCACTATAAAGGCAGGAGGTTTTATTTTTTAAAAGTTTGAGAGCGGAGACTCGAAAACCTTTTTTTACTTAGTTTGTTTTTGTTTTTTTGTTTTTTGCATTCTATCACATGTTTTGCGAAAGTCAAGTTATTTTTTTCTCTTACTCCCTCTTGACTTCGCAAGCATTTATATCAATTTGAATCAATATTATCAACACTTCATTTTTTTTATTATTTCTCTTGACATAATTATTTCCTATTTTCTTAGCTTATATATCTTTTATTAACCTCTAATAATCCATCAATTTAATCATTTTCTAAATCATTTTATTCACAAATTATTTTCAATTATTTTTTATCTTTTTTTTACTATTCTTTATTAATTCCCCGCGCGCACATTGGCGTTGTAGGCTTATCTCATTTTGAATAATCTTTAAAATAATTTAATTTAGTGCTTGCATTTAATAATTTAGTGATTTACTATATGTTTAACAAAGTGATTCATTAAATCATTACTTTAAATATTAACTTAAAAAAACTAACTCTATGAAAAATATTATTGAAAATAAAGATTTTAAAAATTTCATTTTATTTAAAATTAATCAATATGCAAAATTAAAAAATTTTGACTATAAACAAATTGACGCAAAAAATAAATTAAAAGACTTGTGCGCGCCGAAATTAAAAGATTGGACTCGTAAAGCTTATGCATCATTTACCCAATAAATTAAACGACAACACCACAAAGCCCAATTATTAACTTAAAAACTAACTTTATGAAAAACCAACCCGAATTTGTAAAAATCACCAAAAAAGAATATGATTCTTTTAATGATTCTGATAAAAAAAAATGCGTCCGAACAAAACAGAAAGGCAAGCATTGGCAATATTTTAAACCAAAAACTTTAAACAAATAATATGACAAAACTACAAAAAGCGCGAAAAATAGAAGAAAAACTTAAAAATCGCTTAAATACAAACAAATTTAAATTAACAACGGCAAAGAGATTGTTTAATCTTAACGAAAAACTTCTTGAGCTTGAATTTGAAAAATATATTAACAAACAACAAAAAACACATGTATAAAATTTATTTAACAATTCTTTTAATCGCCCTTTTTTGTTTCAAGCAATCGCATGATACAAAAAAATACAAAGTTGAATTTGAAAATCAATTAGAGTTCAACGCCCAGCATTTACAGGCGGTAATCGCCGATGTTTGGAATATTAACAATTAATTAAAAATATTATGGAAATTTTAAAAATAATTCAGATCAGCTCAAGAAGTGGAGATGACGAATCAAAAAATATAAAACAAGAAATCAATCATTATCGCAATATGGTAGTTCAAAAAGGCGAAGGAAATCAATTTAACGAAGCTTTTTATTTGCTTGAAAATGAAAATGGCGGTCGTTTTATCATTACTAAAAATCAGGCTTCTTGGAATCCTTATTTTGAAGCTATTTCTAACGCTTTAAAAAAACACGAAGCGGACGAATTGCATTATTATTTTAACAAAAATTAACAATTAATTTAAAAACTATGAAAACTTATAAAACTAAAAACTATCTACAAATCAAACAAAAACGCCAACGCAAGCAAGAGCGGGAAGAAACCGAACAAAAACTTTATAAATATGGCTTCTGGCTTTTACTAACGGCGGGCGTAGTCAATTTTATATTAACTAAAATTTAAATCTTTATGAAAACTTTTAGACAATTAAAAGATAATTTGAAAAATTTATCAAAATTGGAGCAAAAAGAAATATTAAATAAAAAGCGTCTTGAAATTAAACAAAGTCGAACAAAAAGAAATCGGAGAGAAAAATTGAGATTTAAAATTAGAAAAATTGAAAATATTATAAAAGAAATCGATGATTTTTCTTTGTTTGACCGAATACCATCACGAAATTTTACAATTGTTGAATCAAAATATTGGAAATCGAAAAATAATTATAAAATGCGAGTTTATCCTTTTGGTAATTTAATACATTTTTATTTTGAAATTTATTTGCCAAATTTTTTCAATAAGACACGCCAGCGGGAAGCCCTAGATTTGTTTTTAACAAACAATAAAGAAAATATTAAAAACGACTTTTTAAATAAAATCGAAAATTACAAACAAGAACTATTAACAATTAACAAACAATAACATGAACATTATAATTAAAATAAAACCAAACTCGAAATATCGAAAAATGATAGTGAAACAAGTAATTTATGCCTATCAATTGCGTAAATCAATTGCTGGCGCTAGGTCATACATTAACGAATTAAACCCTGATTTTTTAATAACCATTAAGCAAATTCGCTTGATTTTGAAAGAAAATAATATCGAAACAAAAAAAGGGGGGAATCGTGAGTAAAGAAATTAAATTTAAATATATCTGGTCTAATCCAACAAAAACAAATTTTCTTACTGAAATTTTTACGCTTGATCAAATTGAACATGGCGACCAATTTATGGTTTTGGATAATCAACCATTTTTTAGAGACTATAGAGTTATTGCAAGATTGCAGTCAACGACTTTACTTGACAAAAACGACAAGGAAATTTTTGATGACCATGTTTTAAAAATTTACTATGAAGGCAACCAAAGATCATATTTAAAGAAAGTAAAATGGCTAAACGACCCTATTAACAAAGGCAGATGGGATGCTTTGGATAATTGCGTTTTTACTTCTTGTGAAATTGTTGGCAACATTTACGAAAATCCAGAATTAATTACGGAGGTTAAAAATGGCTAACATGTCATATTGTCGCTTTCAAAATACTTATCAGGATTTGAAAGATTGTATTGAGTCTATTACAAGTTTACATGATTTATCAAAAACCGAGCGAGATTATGCTTTAAAATTGCGTGAACTATGCGAAGAATATCTTGAATTAGTCGAATCTGAAGAAGAGGAGGAAAATGTTTAAATACTTTAAAGAAGATCCGATTATGATACTTCCTTTTGGAATACTTTTTACTTGTTTAATTCTTCTTTTATCAGTTTGTATTTTTGAATTTAAAAAACCTGAGCTTACAGAGGAAGACTATTTCAACAAATTCTGCACGAAATACTACGATGTTTCGTGCGATAAAATTAAAATTAAATAACTTATGAGCAACTATACTTACTACTACGAATGCCCGTTTGAAGCACTCTACATGATGAAACATTTCAACATTTCATGTGCTGTCGGGCTTGAAATTATATCAGAAGCTAATCTAACAACTGGGGAAACAATAAAATACAACGAAAGCGATAAAAAATATAATTACGAACCGCTTTTAGATTTTATTGATGAACATAGTTTTGAAAAAGCAATTGATATGATTAAAAACTATAAACTTAAAATATTTATTGGCTCAATTCCTAATGATTTATTTATTAATTTCAATGGTCGTGTTTATGCCGACGAATCTAAAACTTGGAATAAAATTTATTTTACTCCAAAAATTGAAACAACTTTTTAACAATTTAATTAAATAACTATGAAAATATCTCCGAATCAAAAAAAATTAATAATCGCTTTTTTAATCTTTTTAGCTTTAATTTTAACTTTGTGGGTCTTTGACTTGCTGAAATATAAAACTCGCTTCAATGAGCTTAAAAACGACGAAGTAATTGAACTTGAAATCCAAGTCGAGAATTTGCAAAACAAAGTCGATGAAATAACGGGTCAATTAGAGCATAATGAAAATGCAATTAAGAATGCTAACAATCAAATTAATCTTTATAAAACAAAATGCCCTAATTGCACTTATCATTTATCTGGAAACTACGAAAATTAAAACTTATGGAACAACTATTTTTAACAATAATTATATTACTATTCAGTATTGCGATTATCATTACTAATCCAATGCTTGGCGGGCTTATTATTCTTGCTTTTACTTTTCTTTATGTGATTCCAATTTTGGTTGAGCAAATAAAGGAAATTAAAAAGAATATTGACAATTAAAAAATAAGGATTAAATTGATTACAAATTTTTCATAGAATTTTAAGTTAAGGGGGGGCGAATATCCACGACCTCAAGCGTTTTTCGCCCCTTCACTCTCTTATTCTCTTAATGTCCCCTACGGGTGGTTGCTACATTAGGAGAATTGGATAGTGAAAAGCCGAAGCGGTATGATAAGATACTACTGCGATAAACGAAGTAAATTAGCGGAGAAATCCAGCTAACAGTCGCAAGACTGCTATCCTTCTATTCATATTTTAAACTTGGTGGATCAGGTTTATATTTTATGGGGTCAAGAATCCACGCTTGACCTCGCCAAAATCAAAACGTGGAGTTATGACAAAACCATTAAAACAAATACAAAAAGAGAATCGTAAATTTATACTCGAGGCAATTCACGGCTGTAGCTATGAAGAGGCATTAGAAAAAGAGTTAGGTGTCGGGTGCAAGATTATCTTTGAAGGTGCGTTTGGCATAGAATATACAATAACAGACACGGACACTTTTAAAATAAGTCGAGACCAAATAATCGAAATCATCGGTAAACCCCTTACGCTTTCTAGGGTGCTTTTGGCTAGCATTAAATCTGCAAAATGTATGGATTGCCATGAACATAAAAATAATAAATATTGCAGTTCTGAGTGGCATGTAGATATAGAAGAGAATTTAAGTAGAATAAGAAATTTTATTTTAGATAATTGGAAGAATCTCGAACTCGAAACACTCGAAGAGCAAAGCGAAGAGACTCAAAGAGCGATTAACGGATTATTTAACGATTAACTGCTGAGTTGTCGACAATTTGTCGATAACTCAAGACTCAAAGAAAAATTAACGAATTTTTTAACGATTAATAAATAAATATATGAAATATCCAGCACTAATAAAAAAAGAAGTTGCACTTAATTAACTTAAAACAAATAAAACTATGACAAACATTGAAATTTTAGCTTGGATAACAACTTATATTATTTTAAATTTTCTATGCTTATTTTTTCTGAATTACAGATCTAAATCAAATAAACAAAGAGAGAAAATTTTGCAAGAAACAACTAAAGATTTGACAAACAAAAATTAATAAGTATTATGAAAGGGCAAAAGCAAAGTAATTCAAGTGAAGATATGGAACTAGAGGATTTATTAACAGAAGAAACTAAAAGGCTTGTAGGCTATATTATGCCTATTCTTGAAGCTGAGAAAATTTCTTTAACAAGCAAATCTAATATCAAATCTATTCTCTGGAATTACAAAGAAAATTTAAAAGAAAAGTTAATCAAGGAAAATCATGACGAATCAATCACAAAATAAACGAGATAGTTTTATATTTTATCGCAGTTTTTACGACGCTTCAAAATGCCTAAAAACCGAGGAAAAAGCACAACTTTTCGATGCAATTTGCTCTTATGCTCTTGATGAGAAAGTGGAGCAATTAGACGGCACGGCTTATGGTATGTTTCAACTAGTAAAACCGCAACTTGACGCCAATAGAAAAAGATTCAATAATGGTTGTATAAAAAAGCAAAAAGGAAGCAAAAGCGAAGCAAAAGCGAAGCAAACTAAAAGCAAAATCGAAGCTAATGTAAATGTAAATGTAAATCCTAATGTAAATGAAAATCTAAATCTAGAATCTAAATCAAAATCTAAATTATTTATTAAACCAACAATTGATGAAATTAAAAATTATTGTTTAGAAAGAAAAAATAATGTTAATGCAGAATCATTTAGCAATTATTACGAAGCAAGAGGCTGGAAATTAAAAGGTATTCAAATGAAAGATTGGAAAGCTTGTGTAAGAACTTGGGAGCAAAATAATAACAACTTTACAAATAATAACTTTAAAAAACCAGTAGGAATGCCACAACCCCAATATGATGACCCCGATTATTATAAAAACGACGGAGGTTGGAATGATTAATTTTAATGAATATCTACAAAAAAAAGAAATAACATGCGAGAAACACGGCAACCAGCTGGCTTATGTGTTTCCGAATAGAGAATCTAAATGTCCAAGATGCGAAGAGGAACTAGAAAAAGAAAAAGAATTAAAAGCTATTGAAAGACAAAAAACTAAAGATGCCGAGACTAGAAGATTATCAATTGAGTATAATTTTAAAAAATCTTTAATTCCTTTTAGATTTAAAAAAAATAGTTTTGAGACATACGAAGCAAAAACAAAAGAGCAAATTTATAATAAAAAAATGTTGCTTGAATATGCAACAAATTTTGAAGTTAATTTAAAAGACGGAATTTCAGTTATACTTTCGGGAAAAGTTGGAAATGGAAAAACTCATTTAGCTTGTGCGGTTGCAAATTATGTTATTGAAAATTTAAACAAAACAGCACTTTTTTTAAATGTAGTCGATGCTTTCTCTAAAATTAAAGAGACCTATGCAAAAAAAAGTGAAAATAGCGAATCTGATGTTTTAAATCAATTTTGCAATATTGACCTTTTAATTCTTGATGAATTTGGGGTTCAAGTTGGAAGCGATCATGAAAAATTGCTTTTATTTAGAATCATAAACACGAGATATGAAAATTTAATGCCAACAATTTTAATAAGTAATTTATCAGCGTTAGAAATTAAAAATTTTGAACATAGAATATATGATAGATTAAAAGAAGGTGGCTTTTTATTAACTTTTACGGGCGAAAGTATGCGTAGGAGTAAAACTATTTTATAATCAGGCAACAAACTGATTTTAACATTAACAACTTTAACAAATAAAAACTATGGACTATGAACAATTAAAAAAAGAAATTTTTGATAAAATATATAACGATTGCCCGAAAGATTTTTATTTTAAAGATAAATTAATAATAGAATATCGAGATGTTATGGGACATTATTATAGAGTTTTTGCAACTAAAAATAAAAATGAAACAATATTGACAAGACAATATTTGGGTTCAAATTATTTTAGTGCAACATTAACAAAATTATTAACTTAAATTTAAAACTATGAAAGGAAAAATATTTAATAGCCAAGAAGTGCAAGCAATAATTGCAGGAAATAAAACGATGTTTAGGGAGGTGATTAAGCCTTACCCGATTCTAAACGATGACAAAAGCTATTGGCAATTTAACGGCGTTATATGGGCTGGAGAAAATAGCTCTTATGCAAAAAACTTTGGCGATAATGCAAGACCAGTAATGCCTGATTTATGCCCCTACCAAGTAGGGCAAAAGATTTTTGTCAAAGAGAAATGGGGAATTGGAAGTCGTCCAGACCAACTTGGGGGTTATAAGGGTTTTGAATATGAAGCAGATTGCTTTTTGGAAATTACCGATATTAAAGTTGAACGCTTGGGGGAAATTAGTGAGGAGGATGCAATTAAGGAAGGGGCGACATCTCGCCCTAATTGTCATGGCTACGCAAACATATATGATGGATGGTCTATGGATTGGTCAAAAGTTGGTGAAGCTTCAAAATGGGCATCTAATGGAAAAACATTGTCAGAATCTGATGCCTGTATGGGTTCTGCTCAATATGCGTTTGGCAATTCTTGGAACTCAACTCATAAAAAACCAGAAGAAAAATTTGAAGTCAATCCATTTGTTTGGGTTGTCGATTTTAAAATTAATAAATAAGGAGAACTGTGACAAATAAAACCTATGAAATAATAAAACAAATTGCCGAAGCTAAAAAAAGTTTTTGGAAACAAAAAGCAATTGAAATGTTTGCTGAATTCACACACGAAGGTTATACAATTCGTGGCGAAAAATGCACTAAACAAGAAGCGATAGAATCTTTTGAGAAATACTCAGGATACACATTAAACGAATTAGGAGTAAAACATGACTAAAACAACATCTTACGAAATATCAAAAAAACTCAAAGAAGCGGGGTTTGAGGCTAAAACTAATTATAACTTCATTAAAAGAAATAACCAAGAAGTTTTTTTAATAAATATTAAAGAATTAAGCGGTATTGAGATTATGAATGAAATTGGTGTTTTTATTGAATCTTACGACCTTGAAACAATACTTGATGCTTTGCCCGATTCTATTATTCGAGAATATAAAAGCAAAAATGACAGCTCAGTTAATAAATTCAAAGAAAGATTAATCATTGAAAAAGAAGAAATTCGCTATTCTTGCGATGATATCGAGAATGCCGATGATGCAAATCGTTATTATAAAGAGTATGGATACATGCAAGATTTGTGCGTGTTTAAAAAATTTAACGATAACTCACTCGCAGATACCGCTGGCAAAATGTGGCTATTATTGAAAGAAAAGGGGATGGTATGATAGACCCAGCAACTTTATTAATAATTATTGTAGTGTTGGGGGTTATTTCAACCATATGAACATCTTAATAATTGAAGATTGTAAAATTATGTCTTTAGTCTGGAAACATCAAGCTAAGGACACGGGACACATATTAACATTTGTTGAATTTAAGGATGAGGCATTAGAGTTATTAAAAAGCAATAACTATGACCTGATTATCCTTGATAATAATTTAAACGGTGATTCAGGGTTGTTAATAGCGAAAGATATAAAAGACATTACTAAAACTAAAATAATATTATCCAGTGCCGATGATAACCTTGTTGGCAATGAATTTATCGATGATGTTATTTCTAAAAAACAACTTAATTTTAAAGATTTATGACTATGACATGGCAACCAATTGAAACAGCACCGAAAGATGGCACAAAAATTTTAATGTATATAACTGGATTTGAGTATAAAAAAAATAATGCTAATGATAAATATAGAAGAAAAGAAATTAAAAAAATATGTATGGCAGACTATGTTTCTCAAAGGAATAGTTTTTTTGCTAGCGATGGCGATGGCATGTGGGAGGTTGACTCATTGCATTTTAAAGGTAAAGATGATTTTAAATTATCTTGCGGTTATCATAGCATAGATGAATATCAGGCTACTCACTGGATGCCTTTACCTGAAAAACCAACAATTTAAAACTTTTTTAAAAATAATTAAAATAATACTTGACTATTAATCAAGCCTTGTTTATATTGATTGCATCACTACTAAAAAAACTAATGAGGGAAGATTAACAGAGTGGTAATGCAACGGATTGCTAATCCGTAGAACAGAAATGTTCCAAAGGTTCGAGTCCTTTATCTTCCGCCAAAATCGTAAATATTTAAATGGCTAGTGTTGTGGCTGAGTGGCTTAAGGCATCTAAAGGGAGTAATAGCCCAAAAGTTAGAGATATGGATCGTCGTTATACTGAGACTACCACTTCCGTAGGTTCGAATCCTGCCAACACTAGCTTTATAAATATTTAGCTTGCACAGCAAAAGATGGTGCGAAAATACTTTATTTATGGGCTTGGTCGCTCCTCTGAATAAAGGGTAGATTGCGTAGGGGAAGACTAGCCGTAGAAATACGCGTTATCAACGGTAGAAAGGTTCTAGTGCCGTCTTAGTGTGGGTTCAAGTCCCGCCACAATTGCAGTTAGCCTTCTGTGAAAAGGCAATTATTAACTTAAATTTAAAACTATGAAAAAATATATTTTAGTAAAAAACAAAAAGGAAATTTTTGAAAAATTGAACTCTGTTTATGTTAGATTTAATCGGGATTGGAAATTAGTTAAAAATCTTTTTCAAGCCTGCGATTATGACCATCAAACAGGAATTTTAGCAGTTAATTATGTCGCTTATGCAATTGCCAAAACTAGACAATCGCTAAATTCTCCAGCTGTCCCGTACATCGAGACTTTCACTGATAAACAAAATCTTGAAATACAACAAGAATTACAAAAACTCTTGTGCTTGTCGGAAATGAAAAGGCTAATTAGAGCAAAGCAGGAAATTAGATTCCACAATAAAGAATATGGCATCGAGGGAGCTGGTAAAAGTCTTGGAGAAGCAATTGAAACATTTATTTATAATGCGGTTGAATCTTTTGTAGAAGATGACATCGACCCACGGGGCGACAAAGAGGAGTATCGAGAAATCTATTTCTATAATATGGAAAATTGTGAAGTATATTTGCCTAAAAAATATGTTGATAAGATTTGGGACGAAATTGAAAATATACTTGGTGAAGATGTAAAAATAGATGAAGCAACTAAAGCCGAGAAGCTTCGGGAAATGAATGAGGGGAGATAATTATGAGTATAGAAAAAGCCGTGAACAATTTTTTAAAAGATAATAAAGATAAGCATCTTCAAGAGCAAATTAATGACCCCGCTAGGTCTGATTTTTTTAAACTATTAAATAACAAGATAGATAAATTAATTGAACAAGGTGAGGAAATTTTTAAATCAGAAATAGGTTATTTATTATATCCATTGGGTTTTATTTTAAATAAAATTTATTTGGAAGGGAAAAAATCAGTTTTAATAAACGATAAATTAATATATGATTTACGCAAAAATATAAATGAAGTTGGGCTTATTATAGAAAAAATTGAATTACTTTTTAGAGAGCAGGAATTGAAAAAAGAAAAAGAGGCAAAAAAGGAAGTTGTTAAAACTGATGATGATATTATTAACGAATTTTTTAATTTATGACTAACACTGAAGCACAAACCCAGCATTTTATGATACTACAAAAAATCAAAGAACTTGATTTTGTTGAAGGTAAAACACTAACTGAGATTGCTAAAAAGCTTGGTACGAATAGAGCGATAATTTGGTCTATTAAAACTAAAATTGAAGGTTGTCAAAATTGTATCGGGGGTGATTTTTTATCACACTACAGAAAAATAAACCTGAAAAAATATAAAGATTATTATGTTTTTTCGGAGCCTAGGCTTTATGTAATTTGCTATAAGAAATCGGATATATTTAAACAATTAATGGGGATATAATGAAAATAAAAAAATTTGATTTTGTTTCAGTACTTATAATTTTACTTTTGGTATTGTTTTTATTTTTCGAATTGTATCTTAGTTATCTTATTTGGGGAAAAGAAGGTATAATAAATGCAGTGATTAGTTTATTTATAATTACTATTATTTTTGGGAAAAGACTTGACTATTAATAAAAATTAACTTATGAAAAAAAAGATTTTAAAATTAACAGTCGATATAGCATTAATCGCTTTAATCCTAGCAAATTTTTATACTATAATTAGAGATAAAGATTTAATCGGGTTTGTAGCATTAATGTTTGGATTGGCGGTTTATATCGGATTAGAAATAATTGTAAAAATAAAAAAGGAGAAAAATGTTTAATATTTTTAAAAGAAAGAAAAAACTTATCGCTGATTTACAAAGTCAAATTAAAGATTTAGAGGCAAAGATTAAAGATTTAGAAAATGAAAATCAGGATTATAGAACAGGTCTTTGGCGTGATGAAAGGTATCAAGAATTAGAAAAACAAATTCGAGAGTTATTACCCAAAAGTTATGAAAAAAGAAATTTAATTGAGGTATTGTGGGAAGAAAAAAGTATAAATAAAAGATATAAAATACTTAAAGATGCTTATTACGAAAAATATACAGGACAAATGAATTATTATAGCGAAAATTTTATAAAAGAATTCATGGAAGAAATATTGTTAATGTTAGATACATCTGAAAAACAAAATGAAATTATTAAAGGTGAATTAAATTTACAAGTATCGACAAACTATCTTTTAACTAAAGAAATTGAAGAATTAAAAAATAATCAACAAAAGACTTGACAACTAATAAACCCCTGTATAATATAGGGCTACGCCATAAAAAAATATTATTAACTTAAAATAAAAAACTATGAATGAAACAGACAAAATAAATGAATTAGAAAAAAAGAACACTGAGTATTTTAATAAAATTCAAGGCTTACAAAAAGCAAATGAGGAATTAAAAGAATACATTGAAAAGTTTACCATTAGAAAAGAAGTAGCAAAAGATTTATTGTGTTTAGCAATAGATAACGGAAATATAGAATCTCCATTTTAACTTTAAAACAAAACTATGAAAAATGAAACTAAAGGATTATCGGTAATTCAAAAAATCGAAACAACATTATTAGATAAATTGCCTCAATTTTACAATGGCGATGCTAATAAATATATTAAATCAGTATTGCTTGAAATTGCTAAAAGCAAATCAGACTCAAAAAAAGATTTATCAGTTTGCACCCCGCTTTCAATTTTAACGGCAGTAAAACAAGCGGTTGATTTAGGACTTGAAATTGATTCAAGGCAACATTGCCACTTAATCAAATATGGAGACAATGCTCAATTGCAAATTGGTTATCGTGGTTTTATTTATGCTATTAAAAGAGCCTATCCCGATGCAAATATTGTTGTAAATCTTGTAAAAGAAGGCGATATATTCTCAATTAAAAAAGATGGCGATATTGAAGAATATAACCACAAAATAAAAGACCCGTTCGCAGGACAAGATAAAATCATTGGCGGTTATTGCTATATTTCTTTTACTCTTGGAAATAGAAAAATTGCTAAAGTTGAAACTGTATCAAAAGAAGAAATAAATAGAATCAAAGGAAGTGCTAAACAAGATTTTATTTGGAAAGCTTGGTTTGAAGAGAAAGCGAAGGTGGCAATAATTAGAAGAGGTTGCAAAGTAATATTTGCTGGCTTAAGCAATGATTTATTGGATAATCTTGTAAACAAAGATAATGAGAATTTTGATTTAAACCAAGAAACCAAATCAGATCCAAAAATTATTAACGATTTACCAAAAGTTGATTTTGAAGCTGAAGACGAGGTTGTTGAAAAACAAGAAACGGCTTTGACTCAAGAAGAAATTGACGCTATCAAAGCAGAAGAATTTAGAGTTGCTAAGGAGGGTGAATAATGTCAGATAGATTTGGAATTATCGGTGCCAGTGAAATTGCTGGCATCATAAAAGAATATTCGGCTAACTTATTTGCTGAAAATCTAATTAGCGAAACAATAAACGAGAAATTGCAGGCAATGCCTAATTATCTTGAAACAAGATATTCGCTAGGTAAAAAGTTAATGTTGACTAGAGAGCAATTTAAAAGATTTAACGAATTTACGAGCAATAAAGCTATGTCTCGTGGCAAGGAAATGGAGGAGGATGTAAAAGTTGATTATTTATCTATGCAAATTCCAAAAGAAACAATCGAGATTGTTGAGTCTCAAACAGTCAAAGATAAAATAATCAAAGGTTGTAGATTCCCGTTTAGAGCAACAATTGATTATATTTTAAGCGATAGCAGGATTTTAGAATGTAAAACAACTGACATAAGCCAATGGTTTAAAATTGAAAATGACGGCTTGCCTTTTAATTATTATATTCAAGCTCAAGCTCAATTGTGGCTTCATGAAAAAGAAATTTGCGAAGTTCATATTGCTGGAGTTAAGACAGTTAATAAAGAGCATGAAATATTAGAATCCAAAACTTTTAAGGTTGGCTTAGACCCAAAAATGGTTAGAGCAATAACTGCAAGTTTAGTTTGGTTTAGTGCTGAATTTGAAAAAGGCACTTTGTTTAACAAAGACGATAGCGATAAAACTAAAAAAGATAAGCAAATTGATGAGTTTTTAGCACTTGAAAAAGGAACTCTTGAATTGCCACTTGAAAGCGATTTGTCGGCTAAATTAGCTCGATTAAAAGAGCTTGAGGAAGCAAAGAAAGAATATGAAAAACTTGATAAAGAAATTCGAGAGCAAATCAAGCAATCAATGCAAGATTATAAATTTGCTAGGTTCAAATCTAATCAATTTGAGATTGAAGCAAAATATAGCAATGAATCTTATCATGATGAGGCAAGTATTAATGAAGCAATCGAGAAAGCTAAATCAATGAGCATCGGCGATGTAAAATCGGTGAAGAAATTAACAATTAAATACTAATGAACGCTAAGCTTGCAAATTATCACAAAATAATTAGAGACGGCAAAGAGGTTGGTAAAATACAAATACTTAATTATTACGATTCAGGCGTGCCACAGCTTGAATATGATTTAGACAAAGAGTATTGGAACAAAGGAATAATGACTCAGGAGCTAAAGGATTATATCGAGAGAATTAAGAATAATTATAAATTTTTAATTGCTATTGTAAAAAAAGATAATCTAGCAAGTATGCGAGTTTTGGAAAAAGTCGAATTTAGTGATTTTTTTCTTTTTAAAAAAACTGGATATAAATTTTATATAAAAATGTTATGAGCGATTATCATAAAAAAACAATAGATGTAAAAAATCTAAAAAACTTGGTGGACGCTGATTATTTGCCAAAAATAAACTTATTGTTTAACAAAGATATTCCAAAAGAGCCAAAAACTCCTGATGAATTGATGTTGTTTCGATTTGCTGGCTTAAAAGAAAGTGAGATACAAAAATACTTTTTTAGTCAGATCCGAAACCTAGGAATTGAGATTATGAGCAAAAATAAGCTTAATTTTATGGAAGCGGTTAAGAATGATAATGGTGATGCGGTAGTATCAAAATTAACTGATAACCAAAGAATGGCGTTTTATGCAAGAAAAAAAGCGGAAGGGTTTAAGGGTGGCTTTCCTGATTTAACCATTTTTCTTTTTAATTCTAGGATATGTTTAAGAGATACAATGTATCTTGAGCTAAAAAGAATAGATGCACCAAGTGGGATTCATCTAACAGAAGAACAATTAGATTGGTTTGTGAAGTTAAACAATATGGGCTATAATTCATATATTACAAACAATCCTATTTTCTTTCGAGATGTTGTTTTAAAAGAGATTAGAAATTTTTTTGAGGTTTAAACATGATTTTAGATATTTTTCAACATATAGCAATTATTCTTTTTTTTCTTGGTTCAAAAATAACTAATAAAATTGGTGCAAGCGGTGCGGTTTTATATTTGATTTATGCGACTTTTAAGTTGTTAATATATTTTAACTTAATAACAATTGTGGGGGTTTAATGGAAAAATTAAAATATTATTTAAAAGAAATAAAGGCTAATTCAAAAGTTTTTTACAATGAAGAAACTTATGAAAAAGAATGGCGCCCCTATGGTTTAATTGCTCTTATGCCCTTAGTCGGCATAACGATTGCCGTAATCACCCCATTAACAATTATTTCATTTGCTTTTAATGCTTGGCAATTAATGTATGTTTGTTGTTTTTTTTGGGTTTTGGTGTTATGGTATATATTAGCAATAATGTTCCGCAATTTATAATTAAGAGGTTTAAATGATAGAAATATTAAAGGTTGCTAAAATCGCTTTTGGTATAATTGCAATTTTTATTGTATGCGTTTGGTTTATTGTAGGAAATTTTATCATGATAGGAAAAGTTTTCAATCACTATTACCCAAAAACAGAAAAAACAGATTGTAAATAATATGAAATTACTCAAAGCTTTTTTAATCTTCTTTATTGTATTCGGAGTATTGTATTTTTTTACAGGATTTAGTTATGCTGATTTTAATTATATTAATTGGAAAGAATCATCAAGAAAGTGTATAATTGTAGTATCTTTAGGGATTACTTTTGCAATTTGTTATTTTAGATATTTTTTGGATATAACTCCAAAATTTGACTTTTAAATTTATGCAGTTTAAAATAAAAACATATTAGACGCTTAAAAAACGAGCTAGTCAAATTGCTAGAAATGGCTTCACTAATCAAGCGGTTAAGTCTTGGAAAGGCTAATAGAGATGTTAGTTTTAGGCGATAACTCCAAGACCTCTGGAACGAGCAAGCCCCCATACCATCATCGCTTTGGTAAGTTTAAAGTGGGGGCAAAATAAGGGAAGGGTAAAACACAGCGGTTGACTCCATGTCAATCGTGATAGCTTAAGAATAATAAATCATATCTTCGGAGTGCCTGTAAAGTTTCTTGTAAAAGCAGGTAAACTAATTGCAATTGTGGTTAGTGGTAAATTCTTGTAGGGGGCTGTGTTTTTAAAGGTGTCGAATTCGACACCTTTAAGATTCTTTAATCCGTAAATTTTAAACACGCTATTTTGTAGGCTTCAAGGGGGTTTTTACTCTTTTTATTCTCCTTTTTACTCTTTTTATTCTCTAATTTCGATTTCACAATCAAATTTTTATCTTTAAATTATTTGTAAATTAATAACATTTGTTTAAAATTTTATCAATCGCCAATTGTTCTTTTTTATCAATAGTCAATTGATAAATTTGTTTAATTAAGATCCATCTTGTAACATAATTACAATGATAGTTTTTATTTTCTGGTAGCCATTCAGAAATGTCTTTATCTTTTTTTGCTCGATTTTGGCTAGCACTTACCGCAATTAGAGTTTCACGATTTTTTAAATCATTAGCATAATTATGTTTTTTTTCAATACTCCATTTATTGCCACCACTTCTTTCAACTTCTGCAAGCGGGACAAAATGGTCAATATCTAAATCTTTTGGGTTAGTAAAAGATTTACCTGAATATTTATCTTTCCACAAGCCAGAAATTACTTTGCAACCTTTATTATCGAGCGTCGGAGCTATTACACTTTCTCTAATCAAAATCTCGTGCCTTGTGTTTTGGCAATCGTTATCAAAATCAATCCATGAGCCATAATCAGCTCTTAAATATTGTGCGTGAGCTGGTGAGGCTAGGAGGAATAATATTAGCAAAATTATCATATATTTATGCTTTTTTTACGATCCATTCACCATTTACTAATTTTGCGAATCCTACAAAATTTTGGTTTAGTTTTTCTGTTAGTTGAAATTGAATGTGAATGCACCCTTTTTCAATAAGTATTTTATCAAAACTAATTTTATTTTTTTTGCAAACATCAGCAACTATTTTTCCACCCTCTTCAATGCCCTTACCAACAATAAAAAAATCACAAGCTAATCCCTGCATATGCTTAGATGTTGGACTGCCACCGACTTTTAAATTAACTAATTTTGAACGATAACCGCTTGTAATTTTAATTGGCAAATTTATAGCATCTCTTATTTTCTGCATTTTGCGGGAAGTGTGCAATAAACAATTTAAAACACCAAGCGTAGGTGTATTATCTAATTTTTCATCAGCTTGTAACCATTCTTCTTTTTTAAAGTTCTTGGTTTCTAAATCATCAAGAGTAATTATTGAAGTGCTAATCTTAACTTCCTTTTTCTTTTTAAAATTTAAAAAATTAAACATATTTATTCGTTGTTTTTGTTTTTGCAAATTTGATATTTAACGCAATTAGAATATTTAATTACTCCAAATGCCCAATCTTTAAATCGCTCTGGTGTTTTAGCAATTCTTCTTTGCTCCTGTTTTGTAAAAGTATCTCTTTTAGGATAATCAGGCAATAAATCAGTATATTCTTTGAGCTGTGCTTGTGATAAACTTTTACTCAAGGGCTTTGAGCAAGAAGTCGTCATCAAGATTATTATTGTCATTAAAATCACTTTTTTTAGCATTTTTAGCATTATTAAGGGTTGTTTTTAGTTTTGTAATATTATCCTCGTGAAAAACCTTTACCTCTTCCTCGATTCTTTTATATTCTTCAATTTTATCTTGAGCTTCAAAATAATTATTAACAAAGCCGACAATAAATAAAAGCAAAATTACGCCAATAATACCAATGGCAAAATTTTTGGATTTGACAACATAAGCAAGAATAAAGTTAATCATTTTACTTTTTAAAAAGAGTTAAATTCCCTATTCCAATAATTGCAAAGAAACCACTGCCAGCATAAAACAAGAATTTTCCTAACAAGTCAAATGTTTTATCTTTTATTGGTTGTGTAATGTCAATTCCAATTAAAATAAGATAGCAAATAAAAGCAATTAGATAAATAGTTCCGTAGATTTTGGCTCCCCATTCTTTTGTAAACATAAGTTATAAATTTAAATTTTATTGTTAATTTTTTCCATTAAATCGGTGTTTTTTTCTAGTGTTTTTATAAGTGCAATATTCTCATTTTCTATTTTGTGAGTTCGCTTTTTGTAAGCATTAACATCGCTTTGTAATTCTTTTAATATTTCGTGTGTTTTTAAATCTCTTTCTTTATTTTCAACATTGTCTTTTTTTAAATCGACAACATCTTTTTTTAATTCAATATATTCTTTTTGCTTTTCTTTTTCTTTATACGCATAATTAAAACCAGTAATTAGAAATTGAATAAACTTTTTACCCAAATAAAAAGCAATGGCAAGTTTAGCGATACTTGCATAAAGAGTATCGTTAATTATTTCTTTTAAAAATTCTAAAAATCTAAAGTCCATTTTTTAAAGCTTTAAATTTTTGGTCAATATATTCTTTTAATCTTGCTTCCGATGCATTAATTTCGTTTTTAACAAAAATGCCCATGGTGTCTTTGTTTTCATAATCTCTTAGTTTGAAAAATTTTTTTCTATTTTCAAGAGCTAAATAAATAAAAAAAGCAACAAACAACATTGAAAATTCAGGTGCTTGCTTCATTAAGTTAAAAATAGTAATAAAATCTAACATTTCTTTTTTTTCCATTTGCTCCCGCCCCAAAGTAGAACAGCAATATAGAAAGCCTTAGCCTTCCATACTTCTAAACTACTATTGCGTAAACCGTTATAAAACGCCATATCCGCATCTCTGCGAAACATATTAAAAGTTCTTAATTCTGAATATAAAAAATCATGAGCGATAGCATTTTCAACACCAACATCAAAGTTGCTAACGAAGGGCTTAAAAATAAACGGAATTGAAAAGCCATTAGATTCGAAGCCTGCTGGTATTACATACGGCTCAGAAAGTCTTTGCCCCGCAAAATTGATATAAAATCTTAAATCTTCTTTTAGAACGATTTTATCTTTTTTATCTTTTTTTGGTGCGTAAATTGGTTCATCCAAAAATATAAAACCTGATTTCATATTATTTTACTAGTTTATTAATATCCACGTCAACAGCTTGAAGTTCTTCAACAGTCGAAGCTTTTTTAATTTGCTCTTCTATAATGTTAAAAGAATTGCCAGCATTAGCTACTCTAGTAAAAATATGCGCAAATATTTCTTGTATTTTTGCAAAGCTTAAAAGGATTCTAACTTCGTTTCCATCCTTATCTTTAGTTGTATAAGGTATATTTGCCACCTTTTCAGTTGCTGGATTATCAGAAAGACCATTAACTTGCGTTAAAATAGTATTGTAATCTATTTTAAGACTTGCACACAAAACTTTTAAAAAACCTTGCATTTTCATAAAGGTTCCCGCAAAAATAATATTTGCAGAATCAGTTAAAGAACTAGCATCAGCAATATTATAAAAAGCGTCAATTGTTTTAATAACATTGCCAACTTTATCAATTTGCTTAACATCTTTTAGGGGATAAGATCTTTTTGAAGCAATTTCAAAATTAGCTTTTAACTCATTTATTTTTTGTGCTTTGGCATCTTCCAATTCAATTTGTGGAATTAATTTTTGAATATCCTCCCACTTCGGTTTTGGGAATATTTTATTTTCCCAAACTAAGCCGTCTGCGGGATTTGTTTGATTTTCCCAATAAGTATAGCCACCTTCAATTTGAGGGTAAATTATTTTTATTGCTTTTAAGATTGAATTTCCGTTCATAAATTATAAATATTCTTTGATTGTTATAAATGAGTTTGCTGTTCCACCAAATTTTCTTGCAGATGCATATCCATTAAAAGTTAAAGTCCCAGATTCGGTAGAAGCTCTAAATTTAAAAGTTATTGTTGAAGCGTCCGCATTTAAAATAGTATTTAATCTTACAGGATTTGAAGCACTGGCTGGTGTATAAACTTCAGTTGAAACTATTGCATTAGCAACAGAATCTTTAAAAAGAGCTATTAAATTCTCCGATGTAGTTGACGAACTTAAATACGCACCAACATCAATTTCTAATTTACTATTTAATTTTATTGGAGTTATTTGCAGTTGCATGAACTCCCCTCCTAAAGTGTTTTGGGGAATGTTGTCATTTCTGGTATAATTTGTGCCATTAGTTGCCACGGCGCCTGTTTTAAAACTGACAATTTGTCCAAAACTTGTTTTTAATGCCAAATAATTTTGGTCAATATTACCACTTGCATCGGTTCTAATTGCTCCAATCCAAGCTACTAAAGTATAGCCAGATGGAACAGTTGGTGCGGTGCGAGATAATGAATATAAATCGTCGCTTGTGCCGTCAGAATTTTTAACAATTATAAATATATTATACCAAGTTGAGTTTGCTCTTGCTCCAGTATCTAAACCGTTTTGACCAGTGCCAGCAGTCCAAGCACCGCTTGCTTGCAATGTTTTAGTAATTGCTTGGCATAATAATTGACCGCTACCGTTGTCGTAATTAACAATACCAGCTCCAATATCCATTTGAGTAGTGCTATTAAAAGCAATGGTAATTGGATTCGATAAAAATGCTACGCCTTGAGTTGCGGTGGTGGCTGGAGTTCTACCAAGACTTTGAATAAAGTTGGTGCCATTATAAACAAACTCAACTTCTGTATTTGCTGGAATATCACCAGTGGTTAAGGCTGTAGAGCCGTCTGTTTTAACTAAGCTTTTAGAACCAGCATTATTCACATTAACAGTTGATGCACCCGAGCAAGCATTGCCTGCACGAAAGCGTATAACCATTCCATTAAAATAAGTCTCGGTAGCAACGCTTGAAACTGGTGATTTAAAAGGGGAAACAGGGCTTAATACATAAGCATTTGCCGTTCCCGAATCAGTGAAGAAATTGCCAGCACTTGAATAACGAGCTGATGCAATTGCTTGTTGCTCTAAATTACCTGTAGATGGAGTTTGTCCACTTGTGCTAATTAGATTATCAATTTCTGCTAATTGATTAAATTCTGACGCAGAAACTGTATTGCCGTCAACTTTTGAAGTATTAATATCAGACATAGTAAGTAAAATTAAAATTATATTGCATTTGAATACCTAAAAAATAATTGAGTATTTGCTGGTTTAAGTTTATTAAACAAACAATTTAAAATTGCGGGCTGTTGCTCGGTTAAAGTAAAAGGAAGCGTCAACGGAAAGCCCGATGGTTGTATTGATGCGGGCAATGTTATAACGATTGTAAAAGGTGCTGACGCTTGACTAATTAACAAGAAAGGAAATGTTAAAGGAAAAGTTGAAGTATCAACCCCGTTAGAAACTTCAATCGAATAACCTAAAATTAATGCAATGTTTTTAAATTGCTTTGCGGTTGTTGCGTTAATTCCCGCTAGTTTAAGCAAAATATTTATTCTTCTTTGCTCTATTGTTAAAGCTACTGGAATACATGAATCAGGAATGCCGACAAACCCTTCCCACTCTTCAATTAATGCAGTTGTTATTTGTGGGTTATATTCGTTAGCAACTTCGTTTATTTTATCTCTAAAGTTTAACCATTCTGTAGCTAGTCCTAAAAGAACTTTACGAAGAGTTGAGCCTTCTTTATTTTTACCTTCATGCAATACATCATCTCTTAAATATTGAGCTAAGATATCCGCTTGTTCTGTTTGTGTTCTAGGTTTTAAAATCATGGATATGTAATCGCCCCCAAGATTGCTAGTTCACTATCAGAAACGGTTGTTGTTGCTGAGGGCAATGATAAAGTATAAGTTGGCGAATTACCATCTTCATCTACTACACTGTAAATTATTGAATTTAATTCATTTAAAGTAATATCTCCGCCAACGCTTACGGCAACGCTTTTAAAGTAATCAGTTAGCGTTTCAGTTATTGCGGTTTTCATCGCTGTTGTGTTTGGGCTTAATGTTGCAAATGTTATATTTACACTTACTGCAGTTGGCGAAGCAACAATAACATAAGCATCGGGCGTATTAGCTGGTTTAATTCCATCATCTTCATTTATGATTGCATTTTTAACCGCATTAACTTGTGATGCTGTTGGGATAATATTTAAATCATTATCTCTAGTAAAATAAATAGTTGCGTAGCCTGCTGATGGCGTAGCTGTTTGAACCCAAATTCTACCAACACCTGCAATTTTTTCTCTGATAAAAACAGGCAATCCTGATGCGGTAAATGGTGCGGTAAAATTAGAAGTGCGGTCTCTTAAACGAACTCTTAAAGCTTCATCGCTTTCAATATCAAGCCCGCCAAACAAACCATCATAACTCAAAAAACAATTATCATCAACATCGACAATAGGACTAACTAATGTTAATTGTGAACCACCTAAAGAATTGCCAGCAACGCCGTAATCTAGGGCTTTAATTTGAACATAAGCGGTTGTTGAATTTGCTGTTATTGTCCCTGTCGCTGGAGTTGCTGGAGTTCCTGAAACTGTAAATGTAAATTGAGTATTTGAAATAACCGTAATTGTTGCGGTTATGTTATATTCTGATTGACCAGCTCCAGCAATTACAACAGAAACGCCAGTTGCTAAATTATGATTTGATCCAGTTGTTGCCGTTGCGGTGCTTCCGCTTCTTGTTAAACTAGAAAGCCCGATTGTTTGACTTGCGATTGTTCCAAGTGCTTGCGTTTCGTATTGCGTGCCGTCGGCTTTTTGTATTGCAGTTAAGACTGGAATTGAAGTTGTAGCAACTCCACTAAAAACCACATAACCCTCGGCTTTAATCGCTGTCTTTCTATTAATACCAAACCAAGTTGCCCACAATTCTAAATAAGTCTCCGTTGCTGTTTGTGGAAATAATTGTTTTAATAATTCTTTTATGTAATCATTATTTTCATCAAAGCCAGCTGACATTGAGCTAACAATACCATTAGCTAAACTATTTCTAATATTAGGGTCAATGTGTTTAGAACTATCAATTTGCCCAGCATTAACCGAAAGGATTAAAGCGTTGGTTATTCTTTGTTGAATTTGTGATATTGAAGAAAATTCAATCATAGATTTACAAAAAGATTATAATATTTGCTGTTAGATTGAAATTTGTTAATTAAATCGACTTCAATGTTTACTTGAGTATTCGATTTAGTCGCCTTTACATTTGTTTTAGATATAATCTCATCATCAATCAACCATCTTAAACCATCTTTTACCGCACTTTCAATTAGTGAAGTGTTAATATTTTTGGCTTGGTTTGTATGTAGCCAAAGCAACGAACCCACTTCATAGCCACTTACTCGGCTAAATTGATTGGTAAAATGCCCTTTTCTAAGCGTTGGCTCGCTTATTGCATTTGCTCTTTTATCGCAAAAAACAGACATATAAACGGCGGTATCTAAACTATCAGTTTTGGCAAAATCGCCATTTTCTATATCGATATCGAAATAACCTTTATCTTGATTTAACTTAAAATCTATTGCCATTTTTTAAAAAAGTTTTATTATTTAATTTATAAAAATTTATAACAATTAACAACGGGAAAAACCATGATTATCAAAGGCTACATAACTAAGACCGATGGCACTTACGCAACGGTTGTTTCATATCAAAACGAAATATTCGATGATGTATTATTAATTTATCCTTATGGAACGCAAAGTAGAGTTAAGCCTAGTGAATCAACGCTTGTTTTATTATTTGGTGGGTTAGGAAGTAAAACTAATTTGTTTGGTATTCCCTATGATGTAGCTACGCAATCAAGCCTTGCGGAAGGTGATAGCGAAATAAAAAACAGGAATTCAAACAATGGATTTAAGGCTGGAGCTAGCAAAAACACTATTACAGGCGATACTGATTGCGATAAAACTATCAATGCGACTTCTTATAAAGTTAGCAATATAAAAGTTGTCGGAAGTCAACAACCAACAATAACCAACCCAGCAGGCGGGACTATAATTGATGCTGAATCAAGAGTTGCGATTGCAAGTATTATTACCGCATTAAAAAATCATGGATTAATTGCTTAAAATATTTTTTTACTTATTTTTTAAAATAGGCTTTGCCTCTTTGTGTTTGTAGGTTGAAAATAATTTAAAAATAATTCTTGACATATTAATTTTATTAGTTTAATATCTTTTTAACAAATTTATTAATTTTAAAAACAAAACGGAGAAAATATGACAAAATTTATTGTAGAAATTAAAGAAAATGATTCAAATATTGAGGCTTCAATTAAATCAAATGATACAAAATACACAAGAGAACTAATCATTAATAAAAATGATTCAAAATTTTTAGAACTAAATGCTTGTATTAAAAATTTTGTTTGCTGGTATCTCGGAGATAAATTTGCAGAAGTAAAAACAATTAATTCTACTTCATTTGAAGTTATTAAAATTAACAATTAAAAATGAAAAGTGGTATAGAAATTCTTACAAATTTATTAACTTAAAAAAACTAACTATGACAAATATTATACTTGCATCCACTTTCTGCGGCGATTTAAAAAAACTAAATGACAGAATTTATGATAATGAATTAGGAATTGGCAAAATAACTTTACTTAATGATGAAATTTGTGAAATCACCTTTGAAAAAAACAATTTAAAACAAACATTTTTACCAAACAATAGAAAGGTAAAAGATGATATCATCCGACACACATTGTGGTTTAAAAAATTTAATTATGAAATAGGTTCTGAGGTAGTTATAGCGTCTGATAGGTTAGATTCTAAAGAGATTAAACCAATTGGAAAAATAATAAATTTTACAATAAATGGCGGTGTTGAAATTTTTTTCTCAGATTCAAATGAAAAAATAGATATAGCTATAAACAATTTGTTTAGAATTAATAGTGCAGAAGAATATAAAAGAAATCAAAAAGATGTTGAGGATAGAGAAAAAGAAAAAAAAGAAAAAGCAGAAAAAGAAAAAAAACAACAAGAAGAAAGAAATTATTTAATTGAAAATTGCGGTTATAAAGAATGCGAACAAGTTCATGATGGTAAAAAATGTGGAAATCTTCACGCTCCAGAATTTCATATGTGCCACAAATGTTATATAGTTTCTAGGGGTGAAAAATGGTATAGAAATTCTTACAAATAATATTAATAATTAAAAATAAAATATGAATAAATGTTTTTTAGTTGATAAAACTGGCGAAAGCAATAATTGTTTTAGGCTTTTTTTTCATAAATATAATATAGGAATGTGGATTAGAAAAAGCGATGTTTCAATCTGGGATTGGGAAGAGAAAACCTTTGCAAGATTTAACAATATAGGGTCTTTTTTAGCTTTAAAAAATAGAATACCGCACCATAAACCGAATAAAATAGAGCCAATATTTAACCAAAAACCAATTGAGGAATTGAATTATGAAAAAATATCTTGAACAAAATGTTTTTGAAGCATCGCAGGAGAGATTAAAATTTATTTTTGATAGCTTTGAGCGAGTTTATTTATCTTTTAGCGGAGGTAAAGATAGTGGCGTTATGCTTAATCTTACTCTTGACTATATGCGAGTTAATAAGATTGATAAGAAATTAGGAATAATGATTTTAGATAATGAAGCAAATTACAAGGATAGCACGGATTTTATGGAGCGAATGATTGAGAATAATATTGATTTAATTGAGCCTTACTGGTGTTCTCTGCCAATTACCTTGCCTTGCACTGTTAGTGCTTATAATACCGAATGGCAATGCTGGGGGGAAAAAGATAAAGATAAATGGATACGCCCTTTATCAAAGAAGCCTTATGTTGTTAATTTCCAAAATCATAATTTTCCATTTTTTAAAGAAAATATGAACTATGATGAGTTTTGGGATAATTTTGGTAAGTGGTATGGGCAAGGCAAAAAAACTGCCTGCTTAATTGGGATTAGAACCGATGAAAGCTTAAATCGTTTTAGAGCGATTATGAATAAAAAAAAGAAAATGGTTGATGGTAAATTTTGGACAAAACATAAAATAGATAATGTTTATAATTGCTATCCTATTTATGACTGGTCTGTTGATGATATATGGACGGCAAATGTTAAATTTGACTGGGATTATAACGAGCTTTATGATAAATTTTATTTATCGGGAATGTCTCCTTATGCTATGCGAGTTGCAAGCCCTTTTATGAGCGAGTCAAAGTCATCTTTAAATCTTTATCGAGTAATCGACCCTGAGGCTTGGCAAAAACTTTATTGTCGTGTCAATGGAGCTAATTTTATTGCAACTTACGGCGGGCAATTAGATTGGAAAAAAGTTAAATTACCAACGGGTCATACTTGGCGGTCATTCACTAAATTTTTGTTAAATTCATTACCTAAGCCAGTTTCCGACAATTATAAACAAAGATTTTGTCAAGCCCTTAGATTTTGGTCTAAAAAAGGAAGAGGAATTGATGATAACATAATTGAGCAATTAAAACAAAATAATATACCGCATAAAATAAACGGTTTGACTCCGCACGGATCAAAGACTAAACAAAGAGTTGTTATTCAAAAATTTCCTGATGAACTTGATTGTTTATCTTGCCCACCAAGCGTAGTTGCTAGTTGGAAACGATTTGCAGTTACTATTTTGCGAAACGATCACACTTGCAAATATCTTGGGCTTGGACAAACTCAAGAGCAAATAAAAAGACAACGGGAAATAATGGAAAAATATAAAAATTTATAAAAATATGTTTATAAGAAAAATATCAGAAATTGTTGGAACTGAACGAGATGTTGAGTTTGAACACAAAGGCTTTAAATCGCAAAGATTGCTTTTAGAAAAAGACGGAATGGGTTTTTCATTTCATAAAACTATTTTGCCAAAAGGATTAAAACAAATTTGGCATTATAAAAAACATCTGGAAGCTTGCTACTGCATTGAAGGCGAGGCTTTTATAACTGATTTAAAAACAGGTGAAAAATTTCATATTTTACCTGAAACAATTTATGTTTTAAATAATCATGAAAAACATGAATTCGAAGCTATAAAAGATACCATTTTAATATCAGTATTTAATCCGCCTGTCAAAGGAAATGAACAACATAATAATGAGGGAAGTTATGAATAAATCACCTGTCTATAATGTAATCGCTGTTCCAATTGAACAGATACAAGCTAACGCATATAATCCTAATAGCGTTGCCCCGCCTGAAATGAAGCTACTAGAATTATCAATTTGGGAAGATGGTTACACAATGCCTATTGTGTGTTATTATTTACCCGAAATTAATAAATATGAAATAGTTGATGGTTATCATAGATATACTACAATGATTAAAAGCGAAAGAATAAGAGAGCGAGAAGGTGGATTGATACCAGTTTCAATTATTGACAAGCCTCAAGGCGAGAGAATGGCATCAACCATCAGACATAATAGGGCTAGAGGAAGCCATAGCGTAGAATTAATGAGTAATATAGTTTCTGAGCTTGTCGAAATGGGTAAATCTGACGCTTGGATTGCTAAGCATGTAGGAATGTCGGCTGATGAATTGCTAAGAATGAAGCAAATCACGGGCTTAGCTTCATTATTTAAAGATAAAGAATTTTCTAAATCTTGGGAGGTTGGTGAATAATTTTGATTATCAAAAAAGAGCAGTTGAGAAATTAAGCAAGCTTAAAGGTGGCATTTTATTTATGTCAATGGGGACTGGTAAGACAAAGGTTGCAATGGATTTAGCATTATCAAGACAAGATGACTATGATTGCATTATTTGGATTGCCCCCGCCTCTTTGATTAAATCTAAATCTTATGTCGAGGAAATAAATAAATGGAGCGGTGGCTTAACTAAGCTAATTCATTATTTTACAATTGAAGGAGTTGGCAGTAGTGATAACAAGTATTTAGAAATGGTTAATTTGGCAACAATTAAATCAAGTTTTTGTATCATTGACGAATCAATAACAATTAAAAATTCAATTGCTAAAAGAACAAAAAGATTATTGCAAAATTGGCATTTATTTAAATTTAGATTAATTCTTAATGGCACTCCTATCACTAATAGCTTGCTTGATTTGTATTCTCAAATTCAATTTATTCACCCGAATATTTTGAAAATGACAGAAAGGCAATTTGCTAATAACTTTTTGATTTATAAAAAAGATGGTTATCGAAGCTATGCGAAGGGCAATAAACCTTACAATGAGGAAGCTTTAATTGAGACTATTAAGCCTTATATTTTTGACGCTGAGCTTGAAATAAATTGCGGTTTAAATTTCATAGATATTGATTGTTATTTAAACGAAATTGAAAAAGAAAATTATGGAGAACTTAAGCGTGAAGTTTATGAAAATATGGTTAAAGATTTTGATTTTTTAGCAATTTGCCAAAAATTACAACATCATTATACCGAATTCTGCTTAGATAAACATAATAAGTTTGAAGAATTAATAAATGAAATTACTAAAGATAATCAGGTTATAGTTTATGTTAAATATGTTAGCGAGCTTAATTATTTAAAAGAAAATTTTGATTGTGTTGAATATTCTGGAAGAAATAAAAAGGGAATTGAATTGCTTAGAAATGGTGCCAAAATACTTGCTTGCACTTATGGAAGCGGGAGTCTTGGGCATAATTTGCAATTTTGTAATAACATAATTTATTTAAGTCAAACATTTGACTACAAAGATAAGGAGCAAAGCCTGCATCGAATCTATAGAATAGGGCAAACTAAGCCTTGCAATATTTATAATTTTTATGTCAATACAGGGCTTGAAAAACTTATTAAAAATAATCTAGACAAAAAAATAAATACTTTAACAACAATTAAAAAATATATTACTAAAGAAAATATTCAAAATTTATGATAAATATTACAAAACAAGACCTTCAATTATTAATTAATAAAGTTGGATTAACTCAAGCGTCGAAGCAATTAAAAGTTGGTTATTTGACAATAAAAAAAATGTGTGAGGAATTAAAAATTGATATTAAAAAGAAAAATGCAGGAAGGAAAAAGAATATTAAGATACTTTAATTAAACCAGTTGCAAAACTATTGCCAAAACTTTTAATTCCTGAAGTGCTAAATGCTCCACGCTCCACAATATCAAGGCTTGTAAAAGAGCCTTGTAAACTTTGCGTAAATTCTACTCCTTGAATTAAAAAAGTTCCTTCAATTTGTGCGGTTAAATCTATGACATCGACTAAAGTATTCGGCTTCCAAACTTGTTTATTTGAAGATAAAAAGCCAACAACTCTACAAGAATATCTTGAACCTTTTGCCCTTCTTAAATTAACATTCCATTCCGCTAAAGACTTTAAAGATTTTGATTGTGATGCAGTATCCATTGAAATTATTTTGCGACGCGTTTTTCTTATTTGCAAATCTGAAGCAGTTCCCTTTTGCGAAATACTTGCTTTAGTGTGAGTCTTATTGTTGCCTTGTGAATAAACTTGAATTACATTAAATCTATCGACTGTGGATAAATTAAGATTTGCTGATAAAATATTTGTATCTGAAGTAAAATTATTTATTATCATGTTTTTAACAACATCGCTATCTTCTCTAATAATCGTTAAATCGCCATTTTCATCAATTTTAAGTATAACTTGAAGTTTTTTAGCATATCTATCAAGAAAATCAAAAACACTTTCGCTTTTCTCGGCTTTGACAACTTCTGTTGGCTCTAAATTTAATACACCAACTTTATTAATAACTTTAATTTCAAATCCATTGTCAAGTAAAACTCGATTAATTAAATTTACAAAGTTTTTAATGCTATAAGATTTTTGGATTATTGAGGAATCTATTAAGTCCCCGCCAATGTCTCTACCTGATACTGTTATTGAATGCGAATCCGCTGAATAACTAATATCTAAGGCTTCAATATATCCAGTAATTATAAGATTTTTTTCAACAAATACTTTTGCTTTTTGTTGCAATTTTAAATCATTTTGTATTACGCCTAATGTTGTTTCTTTTACTGTTGTTGAGAAAGAGAAAGAAGAGGAAAAACCTTCCAAGGAGCTACTAACGGCAATATCTGTAAAGCCTTCATATTCAATACCATCAACTTCTAAAGTTATTTTAGACATTTGTTAAGATTTTAATGTTGCCTTGAATCCTTGTTGTATCGCCAAAGTTGTTTAACAATCTAATTGTTTCTTTTAGCTCTAAAGAGCCGTAAAGCTTATAGACTAAGCAATTTAAGCTAATAGGATTAAACACTTCATAATCTGCGACATTTGGCAAGCTAATTGCTAATTGTGAAAATATCTTTGTTGCTTCAATCTTCATTTGAATTAATAAATCTCGCAAATTTCTATCAACATCTGGTAATTGATTAAATCCATTTTCTAAATCGTTTATTACCTGATTTAATTCTTGCAAATTATTATATTCAATATTCGCCGAAGCGTTGTAAGCGGTTGCTAATACCGCCACATTGACAAAATTATTTAACTGGTCTTGATTTGCCTTAATATCTTTTTGCAATTGTGATTTGCCATTTGCTTGCTGATCGCTTTCATTAAATCCGAATAGTTTTTTAGTTGTTTCAAAAACATCTTTTGAATTATTATAAGCGACGGCAAGATTATCAAATGAAGTGCGTAAATTTGATGCTAGGATTGACGGCGATTGAACTAATCTATTGGCACTTAAAACTATTTGATTTAAAGAGGTTGTTAAATCTGCAAAGCTATTTCCTAAGCCTTGAATTTGTTTTGCAACATTGTTTATCTTATTTGCCGTTTTTTTTAAAGTCTTAACTCCTGAATCAAATTTTTTCTTTGCATTTTTTACACTCTTCCAGCCAGCATCAAAAGTTTTTTCATTATCACCTAATATTTTAGATTTTAAGCTATCAAGAAAGCCTTTATTGCCGTCAATAGCTGTCGGCAATATGTTAAGCGATGCTACTTCAAATTCTATTGTAAATTTTGTAATTCCAAGCTCTTTAATGCTTGATGTAAAGCTATAACCTTTACAAACAACTTGTAAATCGTCAAACTCTGGGTGAGTTAATGTTCCTACGCCACTTTCATCTAAAGCCGATATTAAATCATCTCTTTCCGCATAATCAACATTATCATCGGTATAAACAGTGATTGTAAACTTCTTTTCTAACCCGCCATTATCCTCAACATATCTTTCTTTTTTATTTGGATATTCATGAGTAATTGTTTTTCTTCCACCGCTTCCGCTTTGGTCTTGGTAATAAAAATAAGCGTCTTTAAATTGTCCATCTGGTAATCGTGAAGTATCGAATATAGTCATTAAGTCCCCGCAAATACTGAATTAATACCAACAGGCAAGAAGCTATTAGGTCTTGGGGTAAAATTAGAATTAGAACCCTTAGGTAATCCTTTTATGTTTACATTTAACTCACCGCCAGCTGTTAAGCTCTGTGATTTGTTAATTTGCGATGGTTGGTTAATTTCTGGTGAAACAAAATTTGCCATTTTATCAAGTCCTAAAAAGTTTAAAACAACCGCTGAATCAGTTCTAAATTTATTGATTAAATCCATTACCATTTTTATTTTATCCGCAACATAATCAAAAGCACCAGCAAATTTATCTTTTAGAAAATCATAAATTATTATGAAACTATCTTTTAGTTTAAAAAAAAGTAATATTAGTGCTGAAATCCCAAATCTAACTATACCAAGCGGGCTTACAAAAGCATTAAAAGCAGGAATAACTAAATAATAAAGTATAGATGTAATTAATCTAAATGGATTTAAAAGTAAAGCAAAAGCACCAGCAAGCAATCCAAATCCACTTATAACTAATCCCGCTACTCCTATTAATGAACCTAAAATTAAAGCAACTGGAGCTAAAACCGAAACAATTAAAACTGCATAGGTTATAAATTTTTTAGTTTCTGGTGAAAGTGATTTAAATTTAGCAGTTAGTTTACCAGCGAAATCAGATATTTGAGTTATTAATTGTTGTAAGTTAATAGCTTTAACCATTTCCGCACCCAATTCACCAAAAGCAATATTAATATTATCTTTTAATGTTGAATAAAGTCCGCCTAAAGATTTTGATAATTTCTGAGTTGCCTGAAAATACATGCCATTTTTTTCCGTGGCTTGCGTCAATGCTTTATTAACAATATCAAAAGAAATTTTGCCATCAGTTGCTAATTCTCTTAATTGAGTTATGCTTTTACCAGTTGATTTCTGAAGTAATGCCCAAATAGGAATACCATTACTTACAAATTGCATTGCATCTTGTCCTTGTAATTTTGTCATGCCCGCAACTTGTCCGTAAACAACCGCTAGCGATGTAATATCTGCACCCGATCCAGCTGAAACATCGCCAAGCATTTTAGTTGTCGCAACAACATCTTTTAAAGCTATATTTGAGCCTAATAATGTTCTTGTTGCTTTGACTATTTCGGGTAATTCAAATGGCGTTTCTGCTGAATATTTAGCTAATTCTTGAAATAGGTTTTTACCTTTTTCCGCTGATCCTGTTAAAATTTCTAGTTGAATACCAAGAGTTTCAAAATTTGATGCTGAAGATATCGCCTTTGCTCCAATTAAACCCATAGCCACTGAAGCTGGAGCTAATGTAGAACCAATGTTTTTAACTGATTGAGAAGTTTGTTTTAAGGTATCGCCAACTCTATTAAAAGAATTTGACATTGATTGAGCTGTATTGGCAACTTTATTATTTACCTGCTCTAGGTTGGATTGTATCTTCTTTAATTGAGGGCTTATGTTATCAACTAAATCGTATATGTAAGATATTTTAAACATTTTTTTCTAGTTGTTTGTTAATTTTCTCCGCCTCTTTTTGTAATCTTAAAAGCTTTGGTATTGGTTGCGACTCTAACCAGTCCATACTTGCCGACCCTTTATAGAAATATGCGAGGTTGCAAATAATAGTTTCTAGTTTAGAGTCTTCATCCAAGAAACAATAAAAAAAACCTCTATATATTTAGCCAATAGCTCCTCAAAATCTGATTCATCAATCTTTTGAACTTCGCTACTAATCAAAGGTTGCTTCATATCTTCATCTTTAAAAGCAACATTAATTAAAAGGCTTTCAAAATGTTTAAAATATGCCACAATATCAAAATCCTTAGAAGCGAATAAGATTGCTTTAATTGCTTTTGAATCAAGTTTACCTTCGCCTATTTGCTCTTGAGCATCTTGCTTTTGAATTGTTGCAGTCATTGCAAAGATTGCTTCAATAAACTTTTTCTTTAGTACAAGGGTTTTATCCTTATCTTTGTAAGTTGGAGCTTTTAAATAAATTTTACCTAAATCATTAAAAATATTCTTGCCGTCAACATTGGCTTGAACTTTTAATGGAGTTTGTAAATCAAAAGTAATATTGTCCATAAAAACTAAATTGCTGGGTCGCCTAAAAATACATAATCAACAGTTGATAAATCTTCACGCTCTGGAAGCATTTCTAACAAACAAGCTGAAAAGTTTTGGTCTCTAAAAGAGATAGTATTATTATCTCCGTTATTAAAGAAAGCGTCAAACTGTGCATTGCTTTCAGGAGTAACCCTTACTTTAACTGTAATTTTACTTACATTAGTTGAAATATCAGTCGTGATTATTTTACCACCGTTTACTTGTGGACTTACAATACGCTTTTTTGTGCCTGCTTCAATTTTAACCGCTCCCTCGTAAGAGATAACAGTTCCATTAATTGATAAATTGCCGTAATCTAAAATTGCCATAATTATTCAAAGGTTGGAGTGAAATTAACAATAAGTTGTCTAACTTGTGAAACAATATTTGCGATTGATTCTGCGGTGATTTTTCCATCAACCAAAGTAATCACAATTGAATCTTCTAAAGCTTGTTTAAATGCATTAGCTTCTTCGCTACCAGCTCTCAATAATACATAATTATTATTGCCAGTTTTATAACCTGATAAAGCTCCATAATAGCCCATCATTTTAGCAATAAAGCCTTCACGATTAACCATAGGGCGACCAGCTATTAGTTGACCAGTTGTTAGAATATGTTGTGAGAAATCAGCTTTAAGATTTTGGAAAACATAATCACGAACAATTGTTAAAGTATCAACATAGTTAATATATTTAAATGTTTTATCAATTTGTCCTAATGCATCTGTTTTGTAGGTCGTAACCGCTTCATTACAAATAATAGTTGTATTTGATGGATTATTTCTAAGCAAAGTAATTCCGCTATTTTCTAATTCTACACATTCTGCATCTGTAAAATCATGCCCAGTTTCAATGGTTGGAAGCAAATTAAATGGAGTATTATGATAAGGTATACCACCAAAGAAGCTACCGCCAATTGATTGGCCATTAGTTGTAATTGATGATACATTTGCACCTTCTGTTAATCTTAATTCTCTTAGGCAAGCAAAATAAGAAGCAATAACGATTGGACTTTCAAAGATTGCTCCGCCTTTGTGAGTTGATGTTGCAATTAATGGTATTCCTAAATATGCTAAAGTTTTTTGATTTAAAGCATCCCCTGCGGTGTTTGTATTTGAATAAGTATCAGGTTTAGAAGTTATGCCAATGCCATCAATAATTTTATTATCAACATTAAATCTTGCTTCTGTGAAAGCTGTCAAGGTTGAAGTTCCCCACTCGGCAGGATAAACAATCGAGGTATATCTTTGGTCAACAACTGGGTCAAATAATGATGTTAAAACTGGATTAGTTGCACCGCTCGCCATTGCTGTAAGTGTTGCAGTAATTCCAGCAACTGAACCAACTATTTTAAGTCCGATTGTGTTTCCTTGAACTCCATCGTTAGTAGCAGTTAAAGCAACTGAACCAGTTGTATTTACTGCGGTTACTGGAGAATAAGTATTGGCGGTAATTAAAGTTTCTAAATTAGCACCAATTGAGCTAGCGGTTGCACCACTGGCAACGGCTAATTCATATTTACCATTTCTAATTGAGTCAATATAAACTGTCAAAGTTCCTGCTTCGGTAGCTGTTCCGCTAAATGCAATCGTTCCTGTTGATGCAACGCCCGAAGCATTATCAGTTAAACCAATTGCACTAATTTTAGGCTTAATTTTAGAAACCGAAAGAGCATCAATCATGGCTCTACCAGCTTTTGCAATTTGTGATTTAGCACCAAAGAAATCATTAAATTCCTTTTTAGAAATAATGCTTTCTTTTAGTTGACCGCTTGAAGCAGTTCCGCTAATCATACAACCGACTAACAAAATTGAACGCTCGCCCGCATTTTTAGCGGTTAAAGCTGATTTAATATTTGAAGTTATATTTGGAAATGATGCACCCATTATTTATTTACCTTTTTTTGAATTGATACAATCTCTACGCAATTATCAATTGCTGAATCTCTTATTCTATTACGCCAAAATATTTCTGATGGCACTCCGTCTATATCATCAACTTCAATAATTGAATCTTTAAAGACTTTGCCGTTTGGCGTTTTAATATCTTGATTTATTTTTAATTTCATAAAATAAAATTTAATTTAATGTTGTAATGATGTTAAAAATTCAATTTAAATCAACGGGAAAAACCATGATTAATTTCTAGTATTAACATAAAATTCGAGGTTGTTATCTTCAAATATTCCATCGATTATTTTTAATGGAGTTCCATTATCAAAATCTGCGGTATCTTCTGTTTGTATAATATTTGGAACGGTAAAATCAAATCTATGTGTGTATCTTGCTTCAATGTAATCATCTGCCTCATCGCCAATAAATTGGCATGGTTGAGTTTTTTCTTCTTTTAAATCACTTACAAAAATATAATTTGCTAAGCATTTTAAAAGCGGGTTTAAATAGGTTTTTGCTTGGTCTTGAAAAATACCGCCAAGTGTTGAACTTGTTGAAGGAATTACAACATAGATATTAAATTGTTGCATCGATGTATTCCAATAAGACTCATTTTTTTTATTTGAAGAAGATGAATCGCCAACAATTGTATCGTCTTTAAAAGCTTGGTTTTGACTTAGAACAACAAAAGCCCAAACTTGTGAAATATCACTTGAATTTGTTGAATAATATTGTTGTATTCTTGCTGGTGTTGGTGCATGGTCAATTCTAGTTAAGCAACTTACTTGAATCGTTCCCTGTGCTGGCGATAGCATAGAGCCAGTTGTTTGGTAAGAAAAAGAAGTTGCATCAATTTTTGTAATTTGTTTATAGCCATTATAGCCTTCTTGGTCTTCTAATAATAAATATCCACCCGATACAGTTGACGGGCTTCCACTTACTTTAAATTTAAATGTTAAATTTGTTGCAACGCTTACTAATTCTTTTACGCCATTATATCCACTAGCTCCTACTATCTCAACATATAAAGGTAAATTTGCTGGAGAATATTTAGAAGGGTCGGTTAATTCGTGGTCGGTTGATGCGGTTGCTGTTGCAATTCCATTTGAAAAAGTAATTGAGCTTAAAGCAATTGGATTCTTTGCACCTCGAATTGTTGCATAATCATTAGTTGATAATCCATGAGCAGTTGTGGTTGTGCAAGTAATAGTTGTCCCGCTTCTTGTTAATGAAGAGACATTAATTATTGTTGAAAAATCATCGGTATATTTTGGTAAAATTTCTTTTAATCTATTAACTATGTAAACCCCTTTCATTTCTTACCCTCCAATGCCTTTTTTAACTGAATATCTATGTTTGATTTAATTTTATCTTTAAGCTTTAAAACTGTTCTTTTAAACGGCTCTCTTGCTTCCATTTTAGAAGTTCCTTTTTCTAAAAATTCCGCATATTCTGGAGCTGATTGATTTGCACCAAATTCAAGAGTTCTATTGCCTCTAACCGCAAAATCAACGGACTTTCTAAACTTACCCGTAATGATTGCGGGCGTTTCGCTTGGTGCTGATGCAATATGTAATTTAGGTTTCTTTAATTTACCACTAACTCCACGATAAACTTTGTAAGATCTACCGCTTTTAGGGGCTTTCATATCTTTGTTTAAATCTGCGACTAATTGCTTTCCTGATGCGTAAAAGCCTTTACGAATTGCTTTTGTTAAATCAACTGGCAATTCATATAAAAACTTCATTGTTTTTTCGTTGCTTGAGCCAGCTTTTACTTTAATCATCGTTTATTAGCATTAATTGTTTTATCGCCTTTCTCCGCGCTTCTTAACCGCACTATGTTATCCATTTTATCGATATTGTCGGTGTTAGTTATTTTATATAAATTATTTTTGTATTCTATCCAGAGTTGTTTTGTTAAAGGAATTGCGGAATTATAGCGAACATAAAAATCAGTGTTTAAACCATTCTCAATATTAACGCCATCGACAAATTCTCTTGATGCATTTGTTTTAATCATTGCCCACACTTCCGCAACTGTTGTAAATGCTACGCTTGAAAGTCCGTTAGGCGCATTATTTGCAGATATTGAAGTTGTTTGTATTTTAATTTTTTCTCTAAAATCGCCAATGCAAACTTTATTTACATTTCTTTTTATTGACTGGCATTTCATATAATAAATTTTTGTGGTATAATATATGGAAAAAACAAAGATTTAAATTGTGAATTATTTTCGTTTACACAATCGCCAGCATTCTCATAAAGATAAGCACAAACACTAAGCAACGCTTGTTTTAATGTTGCTGGAAAGTTTGGATAATCAACTTTAAAAGTAATTATAACCGCTTGCTTTCTATCATAAGTTGATGGAAATGATTTATCATTGTTAATATAAATTGATGAATAATTTGCATCATTTGTAAAATAATAATCACTAGAACTTAATGTTTGTAATGCATTATTAACATCATAATATTGAATTGAAGTAATTGATTTTAATTTACTTTTTCTAATCTCAATTCCGTGGCAATAAGGAAAGCAATCTAAAAATGTTTTATATTCTTTTTCAACGAAATCACGCCCTGTTATTTTTTCTCCGATTTGACGAGAAACTTTAATAAAAGGAGTTAGAATACTATCGTAATCACTGCCATCAATTTTTAAGAAAATTTTAATCTCGGCTAAGGTAATTACTTCGGTTGTTGCATCCGTTGATAAAATGTAATTTATTGGCGATACTGTCATGATATTTTATTTAAATATTAGCCAATTTTACTTGGCTAATATTGTTAAATTATGGTCTGCTAACAATTTTAATAACCGCAGGATTTGTTGCTTGAATAGTTCCCGAAACAACTTTTAAAAATCTTAAACCTTTAAAAGTGTCAACTGAAGATTCAAGATAATATTTGGAAGTTGCTACAGTTCGACTAATTACACCGCTATTATTATGAATTGGGACATAAGTTCCAGTTAAGCTGTCGCTTCCTTCAAATGTTAAAGCAGTGCCTGTCAAATTCGCATCGGTTATAAATCCAACTAACGAAGTTCCATATAAATCAATTGCGTTAGATTTTGTTTGTCCTACCGCAATTGTTGCCTCTGCTTCAAAACCAAGATTTGATTGAAATTGTGATATAGTCATTAGCTTAAAGTAATTTCAATTGTTAAAACTGTTTTAACTGTTCCTGTTGATCCGCCATCGGTTTCAATTTCAATTGCATCACCAGCAACTATTGTATTTAAAGCGGTTGGAGTTGATGAATCAACATCTCCTTCTGCTGAACCTGAATAAGCTATTGTAATAGCTCCACCAGTGATTGCAGTTCCTGCAAGCTTTGGAGTAAGAATAGTATTTGCACCAGTGATTGCGCCGTTAATTACTGAATAAATTTTAGTAATTGTTCCAGAAACTGGAGATACTACATAGATTTGACCAGCTGTTGAGATGTCGCCAATATATGTGTTAAGATAAACTTTCTTAACTGATTGTCCACCTGCAGTTTCAACAGTTCCGCCAAGAACTAATGCGTTATCACTTGAATTAGAAGCTGGTTGTTTAAAATAGTTTGATACATTTGACATAATTATTTACCTTTTTTTTGTTTTAATAGATTTATTTTCGAGGTTATCAATTGCTTTATTTTCTAAAATATCTAAAGCTTTTTCCTCTTGAATTTCAATTTTATCTTCTTCGAGATTATCAATTGCTTTAACTCCCCAGCCATGTGATATAAATACTTCCGCTAATTCATCAAAGATTTCGTAAGTTTCGTTAGCTAAATACTCTTGGCATTCAACGCCATTTTGATTTTTTGCACCTTTAGTAGTTTTTAATACTTTTATTAACATATAGTATAAATTTAATTTAAAAAAGAGGGGTTTTTTACGCCCCTCTAATTAACTAAGCAACTGGATTGCTACGAGCATTTCCAAGAATTGCAGTTGCTCCAGCTGTTAAGCCAGAACTTACTGATGTTGAAACTAAAGATAATTTAACATATCTTTTTTTACCTACATAACCAACAATTGAACGAGCTTGAGCTGTTGAAAGAGCGGCTAAAGCCTCAGTTCCAATCAAATCATTATCATCAACTGAACCACTATAAGAGCCTGAAGTATCAGACTCTTGAAGAAGTGGAGTAATAGTTCCGTCGGTTCTAGCCCCTGTTTCGATAACAAAAGTTAGCGATTCAAAACCTTGAGTGTCAATCTCAACGCCAGCAGTAGTTGCATTTGTTGAAATTGCTTGAATATTAAGTGCATTTTTTACACTAATATTATTTTTTTGATCTACACTTGACATAAAATTTATTTATTTAATAGTTAAAATTATACAGAAGTTGCAATTTTGATTTTTTTAATTGCTTCAGGTAAAACAACTTGTCCACCTGTTCTTTTGAATACATAGAAAACAATTTTATCAGAGCCTGCAGAAGAGTAAGGGTCTTCTTTAAAGCGGATTTGACGATTATCTACGATTGTGTAAGCTTTTTTATAATCACCAATTAGAATTGGGTAAGTATTAGCTCCTACATCTGGCATATCAGATGCTAAAACATAAGGCACGCCAGCAACTGTGCTCGGTAAAGAACCTAATCCCATTTGAAGCAAATATTCGCCGTTTCCACCTTTTAAAGTTCTAATATGTTGATGTAAAGTTTTGCGGTTAAACATCCAAGCTAAATTATATCCAGCTTTAATTTCACCTTGAACTCCAAATAAACAATCGGCACTTAAAGCATTAGCAATTCCACTTGCATAAGCTGATACAGATGCGTTAGTTAATAACCCCTGAGGTTGTTTTACTCCAGTTCCTGAAATGAAACTCAATCCTTCACCTTCTGCAATTTTAGTAGCAGTCATTAAAGAAATTTGTGATTTCATATCAAAAAGACTGTCATCAATCATTTCTTGAGTTATTTCAATTTTAATTCCACCTTTATTAACAAAGATTTCTTCGCTACCGTAAGTTGAACCTGATGCAGAAATTGACTCACCTTCGCCCAACCAGACAAAAGAAGGCAATCCTGTTTCTTTAGGGACTGTAATTGATTTTCTAGTTGTTGGAACAACATTTGCGTATTGTCTAACTGGAGAAATTTCTGTAATATTTTTAATGATTTCATTAACATATTCAGTTGGAGCTAAATAGCCACCATTTGGATTTGAATCAGTTCTTAAATATTTTGATTCTTCTGTTGATTTAAAATCTTTTTCTCCTGTTGACAAAAGAATTTCAAAAGCTTTTAACTCTTTAGTTTTAGCTTGTTTTTCTTCTCCACCAATTCCTCTTTTAAGGTCGGCTTCAAGTGAATTATAGCGAGCTTCAAGTTCTTCAATCTTTTTAGATTTTTCGTTAAGCTCTCTTAATTTAGCTTGATTTTTTTCTTCTTGTGAATCAAGAAGTTTATTGATTTCTGATTTTTGTTCAGGCGAAAGTTTTTTTGTTTCGTCTCTTAGAGCGTTTAACGCTTCTAAATGTTTTTGTTCAAAGTCTGACATATTATTTATTTTGAATTAATAAAATTATTTAAATCTGTGATGATTTTTTGTTTTATATCAGCCTCTCGCTGATTTTTTTCCTCAACTTCTCGTTGCGTAGAAAATTCTTTTACTTTGCTTATCAAAGTTTTTGCTTCTGAGTTTGACAAACCCATATCTTTTAAAGATTGCTCAATATCTCTTATTGATTCCATTGATTTAAAACCACTTACTAATGCTTGTGGATTCATTGCTTTGGTTACTAATGATACTTCGTATAATTCAATTTCTTTAATCAATCTAATTCCTTTATCCATCTCTGAATCTCTAGTAAAGAAACCAATTGACATTTCACGAATCGAACCCACTTTCATTTGCGGAATAATGCGACCAGAAACAAGGGTATCACTCTTAGGAAGGATTGCTTTAATATATAGCCCTTTTTCATCTTCGTTAAGCTGAATTGATTTACCAACTGGCTCGCTCATTTGATGTTGCCAAAGCACTGGAACAGAAGAGTTTTTAGCAAGTGAAGCCATAAATGCACCTTTCATTATTGCATCATCGCCAAAATCTACATTGCCAAAAGTTGAAGCATAGCCATCGAAGGTAAAATATTCTTCATCTTCTTGAATACCCTTTACTTCAAATGGAAGTGATTTAATTTCTTTTTTCATTAAAAAATAATTTGCTTTTAAAAAATGTATTTGTATTTTTATGCTATTTGTAAAGAATCTTCAACGGGAAAAACCATGATTAACGGCGAGAAAATTGATTTAAACATCAAATTTAATGGGGGCTACTATTTGCTCAGATGGATTTTGAAAAAATATAAAAATGAATTACCTTATAACGGGCAAATAAAACAATTTGCAATACAGAATAATTATAATAACGGAGCTTGTGACCAGTGGAGAGATTACGGAGTTGGCAATCGAGTTTGGAATATATTACATAAAGATTTAACAATTCTATATTTAACAAATAAAATCGAAATCGCCAATTTATTTGAGCTGGAGAAAATGCACGAGGCTTGGAAAAAAGACGATACAATTTCAATTAATGATTATAAATAACTATGATTACTACTAAAGAACCTAAGTGGGATAAATTTGATATAATTTACATTATAATGCTTGCTTCTTTAATTATTCTTATTCCTTTTGGTTTTTTTTTAACAAAATAAGATTCAAAAAGAAGCGATAATAATTGATTGCAAATTATTGAGTCGTAGTTTTAAAGGCTCGACATTAGAAATAAACCCAGTTCCCGTTGTTGGCATGGGAATGAATGGCGGTGCTAATGTTGGGGTTGGATTAGCTACTAGTGGTCATGGCAAAGAATATATTTCGTCATTTGATTGCGGTAATTACGGCATCTTAATTTCTGATGATAAAGAAATTTTTAGGCAAGCTAAAGAGGATAATAAACTAACTGTTTATTTTGGATATAACGATTATAAAATTTTAGGTATATGATAAATTTAAGACTAGCGGAATACGATTTAGAAACTGGGAAATTTAAGAGGTTTTTAGAGCTTGGAAAAGATTTTGGATATTATGGGAATTTTATTTTAGTATCAAATGACCTCTCTCAAAACTTTGCAGAAGAAAATACCCCAATTTCTGAATCAGAGCAAGATGGAAGTTGCGGGTCAATACCAAGTTCCGTAGTTAGAGTTTTAAAAGACATAAAAGACCCCCTAAAGCGTTATAATGGCTTGTATGATGGGTTTACATATGGAAATGGAAGATTTGTATTGATGGAATCTGATTTAACATGAAAAGAAAAAAACCACCGTATATATATAATCCTTCAACTAACGAATTTCTACTTAATATTAGAAAAGAAGTTGAGGATTATGAAAGAGGAAGAAAATATCAGTTATATTTTTTGGGAATTATTGCAATCGTAATAATTATTCTTTTAGCTTATCAACAATTCTCTTAGCCCAATCTCTACCAGTATCACCGCCCCATAAGTCCCAAGCTATTCGCCAAGTTGTCGGCTCGCCATCTCTAAATTCGTAATGTGTTGAGCGATAGTTGCCGTGTCTCGAGAAAAACGAGTGCATTCTTTTTACTGTTCTTTCAGTTAAATTTTCTTTGTTTTTTAATTGATTAGCCCTTGCAACTCCTACTAATGTCCCGCCCCTTCCATATTTTGCACGCCATTCTAAAGCCCTAGAGGCAATATTTGCCATCTCATCAGTTGGTTTGTAGGTTTCCGTTGCTTTAACTGACATTGATTTATTACCAAATCGATTAGAATAATCAACAATGCACCTACATCCAATAGATTCCTCCGCTGGTAAATTCGGGTCTCTTGGAAACTTAGCTTTAAACCCACCAACGATAAAATCATCATTAATACCAACTTGTTGAAAGTCGGCACTGGCATGAGTGGGTCTAGTTTTCATGTCAAGAATTGCTACCCAAGTTTTTAAAACTTCAACGGGTTTATTGTCAATCTCCAATTCCTGTTCATCAATAATTTGAGCCTCTTCTTGCCTTGTCCATGCCTCGGTTAATCCAACTACTTGCGAAGCTATTAACTCGCTTCTTGCTTGCCTTCTATCAAGTAAGTTAATCTTAACATTTCTTGCAATAATTATCCATTCTGGCAAAGCTTTTTGATTGTTAAACTTTAATTCCTCTTGTCTTATTGCTAAATCAATTTCTTTTGCGTTTGTTTCTGCGATATATTTTGCTTGCTCTTCGCTTTGATTTGCAATAAAAAATGTTGATGATTCTTTAAATTGTGTATTTATTTCTTTTAGCTTGTCTTTGACATTCGGATCAGTGATTTCTTTTATTTCTAAATCTATACCAAAATTTAAACCTTTTCTTTGTAAATCTTCTCGCAAGTCAAAACTAAATTCTCTTACTGTCTTACGCATCATGTCTCTTATTTCTTTTAGAAACTCGGGGTAATAATTATTAGCTAATTCTTTCGCATTTACTGAGCCATTTTTGCGGTAAATACTTTCCGCATCATTTGCCATATTTCTAAAGATAACCCGCAAATCAGGAATTGAATTGGCTTCTAATTTACGCTTGCGAACATCAATTTCCATAAAATTCTTTAGCTTTTAATTGGATATAATCATTGGTGTAAAACTTCCCGCCGTCTTGATGTTGTTGAGCTTTCATTATTTTAATAAACTCACTCTTAGCAACTGGATTATTTCTATTGTCGTCCGTGTAAATATCTCTGCCCGACTCAATTAAATTAGCTGGTCTGTAAATAATATCTCCGCCGTCAATTGCTTCAAATCCTGTGATACTTCTAATTTCGTTATCAGTATATTTACCAATCTGACTTAGGATTTTAGCATTTTCATATTTTCTCGCTTCTAATGCTTCAATAGCTGATTCATCAAAGTAAAACTCTAAGTCCTGAGCGTTTGGATATCTTGATAATAATTTTACTGATAAAAATTTTAATAATCTTTTTAAGATTGGCAAAACCGCATTATCATAAAACAAATATTTTGAAGCGTCCATGTTGGAAAAAGACATATTGTCGGGGCTAATCATCGGCAAAGGTATTTTAACCGCTGAATAGCAAGCTTCCGCACAACCTTTTTTTAATGTTGGAAAGTCCATGTCTTTTGTTGACTCTGATAATTGAATCCAATTGAAATCGCCACCTAAAAAAGCTGGCTCTCCTGCGTTTTTTGCTCCTGATAATTTGTTTTTAATTGTAGATTTTAAGCCATCAACTTGCTCTTGACTTAAATCATTGTTGCCTTTGTAAGTAATAATTCCGCTTGGTCTTGCTTGGTTTTTTAGCATTGAATAGTTGTGAACGCTTGCTAAAATATATTGTTGAATCTCTAATTGACAACCTGCATAAGCTGATATTCCAATTAAATTCGATGATGAGAATTTTGGATTATAACTTCTTAAATGGAGTAATTCATTTTTTTTAGAATCAATGAATCTTTTGTCATAATCTCTGCGGTAAATACAATTAGTGTTGGTTGAGTTCCAACTATATTCACCCGCATAACCATCTTTTGTATCTTGTTGAATAATTATGTCTTGCGGGTTGATGGTGTTTAATTCAACTGGTTTTTTTTCGCCAATAATATTAATATAACTGTTTCCCGTCAATAAATATGCTGAGGCTAATTCTTGCATGAATAGTTGACCATCAACAAATGGATTCGGATTTCTTAAAAGCTTTAGTGCATCGTGTTCATAAGTGAAATCGCCGTTTTTATTTTTTAAAACAATATCAATTGAGCCAATGGCTTCGGCAATCATTTTAGTTGCTGTAAAAACTGGGCAAGCTTCTAAATAGAAATTAATAAATTCACTGGGGTTTGTTGTAGCTGAGTAATTATCATCACGACCAAGAAAGTAATTAAAGAATTTTAGTTCGCCTTTTTTTTTAAAGAAATTCCATTGCATGCTAAAAAAATTGATTTTATTTTTAATAATAACTTTT
>Ga0181358_1000053_pt1 | contig 45423 bp, 38 predicted proteins | sample Fa13VDMM110SD_FD_130096 | JGI IMG/M metagenome (GOLD analysis project Ga0181358, IMG submission 130096) | Freshwater viral communities from Lake Michigan, USA - Fa13.VD.MM110.S.D | ecosystem: Environmental > Aquatic > Freshwater > Lake | place: USA: Michigan | collected 2013-09-24 | reverse complement strand
TCATTGTTCCTTATAATGGAATATAGGTCAGGTCACCAGTGTTTCTCCTTTGATCTACGAAGTTTATCTCGTAACTGAGTAGGAACTTTTTCGGGATCTCCTGCAAAATTATAAATAAATTTGTTTACTATTAAATCATCGGGAAGAAACTTAATTTTTGAATTTACATCCAATATTAAATCGCGTCCAATTTCTAATCCTCTTGGTAAAATTTCTATACCACAAAAACCATCAAGACGCAGCCTTCCTCCTACATACAAATTATCGGGAAGTTGTTTAATATTTATACAATTGTATAATGATAGGTCTTTTTTAATCCAAAGACCATCTGGTAAACTTTCTATCTTTGAAGCACCTAGGTTAAGAGAGCCCATAATTTTTGTATTTTCTGGCAATTCCGGGATATGAGACGAAGCATAAAAATTTAAATCACGTTTAATTATTCTTTTATCGCGAGGAAGTTCCCACAAACCCCAAACTAATACGTCTTGTCTATTTGGGTCTTCGTACTTTAATTTTTCAAATTTTTCACTTTCAAATTTTTTAATTAAACTTGCAACTTTCGTTTGTTCAATTGGTTGCCATGTGGCGGGTACATCAAGCGGTTTATATGTTAAAGAAGTCGTTAAACCACGACGAACTACGGATTCTTCACCAACAGGTCTGATCCATTCAACTGGAACAACTGTTGACGCATCAAAAATAATAGAAACCAGACCGTCTTCTGTATTTCTATAAATTATGCCCTTTACAAGACCAGATAAGAAGTTTCCAATTTCTGATAGAAAATCAGTTTGTGTCAGATCGAAAACCATTTTTTTCCAATTTTTATCTTTTAATTCAAAATCGGTTTCCCAAGCCGCTATTCTATTTATAATCTTACGAGTTAAACCAAGAGTAACTGCTTGCTCAGATGGTAATAACGCTTTACCATAGATTTTTTCAGCAATGTCGCCTGTGAATACAATAAAACCTTTTGTGTCTACTTTTAATTTGTAAACATAAGCGCCGTAATCACCTTGTAGCGGGTCGTTATCTCCAAGGTCATCTAAATCAAAAAAGGTATAAATTCCTTTTCCGTATTTTCCTCTGCTGGGTTTAAATTGGTCTTTTTCAAGAAAGTCAACAAACTTATCAGGCTCAACGGGCGAACCATGATAAACAATTGCTGTTGTATCTTGAATCATTTCTTCAAAAAACAAAACCTCTTGTAATTCTCTACAAATGATAGAACGAAGTTGGGATTCAGTAATAAATTTCATTTATATTCCCTATTAAATAGCCATTATTTGATTTTCTAATAACCAATCATCAGTAATTAGTTTTGCTCTTTCTTTTCGTTGAAAAAACTGATTTTTTTTCATTGTTCCAACATCTTCAAAACCAGAAACATCTATTTTATAAACTTGAATATCATAACGAGTAAGTTTATTTATAATATCATTTGATTTTGCTTCTGCGTCTGGATCAAGAGCAATGTAAACAACTGGATCATAATGAATGATCTTATTGAACAGGGTTGTTTTTTCATTCAAGGTAGAACCAAGCAAAGGTATAGCATTTTCTGCTTTCATTGCATCAAATACACCTTCAACCAAAATAATGTCCTTGTTCCAATCTATAAAAAGTTCATTGAACACAATGTCCTTTGACACTTTAGGATTCATATATTTTGGAAAGCTATTGCCATAAGAACGAGCAACAAAATAATCACAATCACCATTTAGATCAAATGAAGGAACAATAACACGACCTCGATATTCATTAGATAAACAAACCCCTATCTTCCACATAACAATGTCTTGCTTTGTTATTCCTCTATCTTGAAGATACTTGTAAGCAAACTTGGTTGTGATTGGAAGATTAGGATTTGCAAGGGAAATAAACTCTTTTGGAAGTTCAACAAGTTCTTTTGTTATTTGTTGTTTATCCTCAAATAGATCTGCATCTAACTGGTTTAGATCAACAACATTATTTAGTTTATCCCACTCATAAAGTTGGGAATAAGATAGACGAGTTTTTAAAAGCCTACGAACATTTTTACCACGAAGATCACAAACCCAACATTTGTAGTTGTTTGTATTTAAATTTACAGAAAGCTTCTTTTTATGATGCTTACAGAATGGACAATAAAATAGTAATTCATTACCTGCTTTATAATACTCCCCCAACGCATTGGAGAGCAAAGAAGATTTGGAAGGCATAAAGAGACTATATATTATTTGTTTTCGATTGTCAAGCCGTACAGGGCTATTACAACAGCATCTGCTTTATCATCTGTACCGGGAACAAAGTTTCCATGAACTGTTTTATTATAGGTGAAATCTGGATAGTTTTTCTCTACATATTCTACAATAAACTTTTTTGTTTCGTTCTTTTTTGTTCCTTTAGGTATTTTTATTCCCAATCTGGTTCTTGCCATGCGGACATTTACCATTATCGGTGTTGATTCAAACACATTATATACCGAATAACAGCACATACCATTGAAGCGTTGTAGTTTAGCCATTGTGTGAGCAGTTGTTTTGCCCCCACCAAACGCTATAAATGGTTCTTCTACAAATACTTCTGAAATGTTATAAAACTTATAAAGCTTTACAAGTTTGTTTTCAAACATTTTTGCTCTTTCTTCAAGAGAGGTTTCTGGCTTAAATTTAATTAAATCGGTAGATACTATTTTTTTGTTGTAGTCTAAAACAGCAATACCAATCTTGGAAGAACTTACATCAAGTCCTAAAATCATTTGTGGTTGGTTCATTTTAAAAATCTATTTTTAGTTTAAAAGTTAAATCTCTATCCTGTGTCTTCTTAACAGGTTTAGAAATTTTTGCAACCCCAATCAGGTTCTTATCTTCATCATAAAGATTAATTTTTGTTATGAATGTTATTTTTTCTAAATACTCTTGTGGATCATTATAAGAGCTTGAAACTACATTGGCTGGATTAGTGTGTCTATTTTCAATAAAAAGATTAGAACCTGTTAATGGATTGGTTCTTTGCGATTTTTCAATGAAGGTAGGATTAGAAGAATGATTAAATTCTCCTCTTGGAGCATGAACCATCATTGTCATAACAGGAGTCTTATTTACACCTTCAAACTTCATATCAAAACTTGATGAAGGAATATTACCATTTGTGAAGATTTCTTCACCTTGAATACCAGTTCCATAATAAAGCCAAGATGAAGTTACTTGATTTGAAATATCATTCAAGTAGTTTCTTGCCACACCAGTTTCTAAACCCCACGAACCAGTTAAGACTATGAATCCTTCTGTATATAATACGACACCAGCAACAGAACCAGAACCGTTTGAACCAGATGGACCAACTTGGATAAGTTCGCCATTTTTCTTATTATCTTTTAATTGTCCTATTAAACTCCCAGAGATAAAGAAAGATAAATCAACTGATCCTTTTTTTATTGAATCTCCATAAAATATTGATGGTATGCTTATAAGATTAAGAGTTTGTGTAGCTTTGTTTCCCAACGAAGAAGAATATTGATAATGTTTACTTAAATAATGGTAATAATTTAAAGTATTTTGTAAAGCATTAATTCTTTTTCTTGTTTCACCTTGAACATAGAAATCTCTTGATATTGAGGAACTTAAAGGATAAGAACCAGTTATTATATCCCCATAAGAAAAATCAGAATTGAATGCTGTTGTAGAAATTGTTTTGAAAGAAGTTAAACTTCCTTCTTTAGTTATAAATGGATAAATAAAATTATTTGATCCACTTAATCTATCAACATTCAATTCATATAAATTAACAAATCCTGCTGGCACATTAGGAATACTATTAGTAAAAGCACCCGAAACTTGATTTTTATTATTTAGATATTGTTTTCCGTTATAAATATAAAAATTTACTTTTGGATTAAATTCTATTTGATTAATAAAAATCTCTTTTGGATTTATTTTTTTTAATGCCATTTGGTAAATTAATAATCCAAACGAACTCTAACTGTCAACTCTGAATCAATTGTCTTTTTTAATGGTTCTGATATTTTTGCTACTGCAAGAAGTTCATTATCAGCAGAGTATAATCCAACTGTTGTTATATAAGAGATTGGAGGATCAGAAGATACGTTCTTTACAACAATTTGGCTGCTTGAAAGATAGGTTGGATTTGATGAATAATTAAATTCATTGTGATTTGCGCGACAAAAATAAATTGTGGAGTTTAACTCGGTTGTGTTATTGAATTGAAGATTTTGAATTCTATTTCTTAAACCATTACAAGAACCAGTAATGCTTCCGCTTGCAACATATAAATTAACAGAGCCAGTATTTATTGTTTCGTTTCTTGGACCAAACGCTCCATTAAATACTGAAGCTGAAACAACTGCAATACCTGCTTGATAATAAACTAATCCAACACCAGTTCCTGCGGCTGCGGCAGAGGAAGTATATAATATACCGTATTCTCCTGCTGGTGAATTTGTTCTATAATCTGTTGCTGCGCCATAATCACTTAAAGTCAAAGGATTGGTTGGTGAAGTATTTGCACCACCCGTCAATACAGTAAAAGAAAAAGAACCTTTTTTAATCTCATCTTTTGTCAACAATCTTGCAAATGATAAGAAAAGAGCTTCATTGATTTTATCATTACTTCCTGATGTTGCACTATTCCCATCTCTATCAAATTTAAGAATTGAACCTGTTGTATCAAAACCAACTAATACTTGTGCCATTTGGTTATACATATTAATCTTTTTGGAGTTTTGAGTATTAGCAGAACTTGATAAAGTAGAGGCTGGAGAGTACCCAACTGAAATATCAAAAATGTGATTTGCAGAAGAACTTAAATAGGGATAGTCGTAAACTGATTGGAACATTTGATGTGCATAGTTTTGTATGTTTAAATCACCATAAGTTCCAGAAACTACCGTGCCGGTTATGGGTATAGCCTCGTACAATAAAGTTCTTGTATTTGCCATATCACCTGATGTTAAGTTCTTAAAAGTTGTTGCCATTTTTGATTATCCTATTTTTTTTGATTATGCTACTAATTTGACAAATCTAACTGGTACTGTTATTGAAGTACCAGTTGTAACACCACGAACTACAACATTTGTATCTATAAAATAACAATTTTCTGCTTCGACATCAGTTGAAGTACTGCCTAACAAATTGAATAAATATGTGCTATTTTTAATTTGTTCGGTTGCTTTAATGGTAAATGCCAAAGAGGTTCCACGATAACCAGCGATTACTTGCTTATCATTTAGACTTCCTTCATTAGTGCCGGAACTTGTATATATTTGACTTACTAAAGTTGTATCTGTTGTGGTAAAATAATATGAGGCGATTTCATCATCATCAATAAAAGATGGTGTTTTCTTGGTGCCACCGTTGTCATAAAGAATTCCTAATCTATTATCCATCTCAACAATATATTGAGTTTCTTTTAGTATTGGGTCTATGTCAGAACCTTGATCTCCGTATGAGGGAGATAAGTTTATACTGTCTAATCCTTGATCAATGCGAATAAGTTTATTGTAATTATTAGAAAAACCACTAACAATTCCATCTGGCAAAGGAGTTCCAAATTCTAAATCTGTATCACTGTCTACTGTAACTACATAGAAAGAACCATTATAAAGAGGTGTACCATCTAAATTGTAAGAAGTGTTTACGGCAGTAAAAGGATTTATCTTCATAACTGGTAGATATAGAAGGTTAGTCTTTGAGATAGATAAAAGAGGATGTTTTACAACAGAAGCATTATTAGTAAATGCTTCAAATATTGGTGTTTGGAGAATGTCTAGATCATAATAAGCAGAACCAGAAGCATTATTCTTATCGTAAAGACCATAGTTTATTTCGTCATCTGCAAAAACAAACTTTGTAATTTTGAAAGAACCATCACCTTTTGATAGTCTCATTCTACCAGTATCAGTTAAAACTGCGTCTAGTATAATATCTCCGCTATTATCTAAAAATGCCATTTTTATTTATCCTCTCTTTAAATAGTGTTAAAATATAAAAGTGTAGAAAATTTTATGCTTCTATTTCTGTTTCGTCTGTATCTGGTGTTGTAGCCAATATTGAAGCTTCGGCTTTTAATGTTGTATCAGATGTTATTTCAAATGTAGGTTCTGTTCTAAATGTATTAGTATTATCAATCAAATTAGAAATGCTTTTATTGAAACTCATAATAACATCAAAAGATTTACCACTTTTTTTACTTTTGACTCTTAATTTGTAACGTTCTCCCCAAAGTCCTTTTTCCGTTCCAACTTTAACTTGTCCATCAGAATTAGTAGTTAATTCTGTGAATATAACTGATGGGTTTATGGAAATATATTTTTTAAATGATTTACTAAATACATAATTTTGTTCATCGGTTATCATTTCATAGGTTTTAATAATTGGATATATTGCACCATCACTATTGATTATTTGTACTTCAAAAACATCTGTTGGATTAGAAAAATTGTTGTGTACATCAATTGATCTAAATGTATAATAATATTTTGTATTTTGAACAACATCATCAAGAAGACTATTAGAAGTTGTTTTCTTGAATTCTAAAACTCTATAAATATTATTATTAAAGTCTTCGTAAGATTTTGGTGGAGTTGTGGTTCTGAAAATTTGTACTGCTCGTAAGTCATCTACAGTTTCGAACAATACTTTTTTTGAATTTAAGTTTTGTTTTTTCTTTATTTTCTTAAAAAATTCAATTTCTTCTTTTCTTATTACTTTTGGTTCATCAAGTAGAGTTGTACTTTGTGTATTTAACAAAATTAAAATTCTATTAGTAGAATTTATTATTGGAAGAATATTAACATCTACTGGTGTGGGTGGATTATCCAATATTTCAAAACTTTTGTCAATAATTAAGTTTTTATAAATTTGACAATTTTCTTGTAAAGTCATAGAACCATATAGAGTATTGGTGCTTGTATCTGACACAAGATTATCAACAAAGGAATATTTAAAAGAATTGACCAAATTAATAGAATATATTCTATATGTATTTGGTTTATCATAATCAAGTTGTGTATCGTTTATACATACTTCAGGATTTGTGGAATTTCTAGCGACAGAAATTATATTATTAATAGTATTTTTACTAGAGTATTTTTCTATTTGAAAACACAAAGGAATACAATCTATAGTATTAAAATTATATACATTTGAATAATTTAAAGATTTTTTACAAATATTGCTTATTTGTGTTTGAACAGAAATATAGTGAAAAATACTAGATGGCTTATTTAATAATTTAAAATATTTAAAGTTTTGTTCTGACATAAAGGCATAATCATTGTTTTGATAAACAACAAAACCAGTAGTATTGTTTTCTTGATCTACAGAAAAATTAAATATATTTGTTAAATTTGTTTTTTTACAAGATTCAACAGCAAATTTATTTCTAGTTCTTAAAGCATAAGTCAATCCATCAAGATCAACATATTCTCCATTGTCCGAAAGTTTTTTGTATATGTTTTCGTCTTTAATAAAGAATCTTTGTGTTTGAGGTACTAGTTTTTGATCTTGATTGGCATTATTAGCAAATACATAATGACAATTGTTTGCGAATAAAGTATCAAGTTTTTTAGATTCTATAATACCAATCAAAGAGTCTGTTGGATAATTAGAAAACTTGATTTTTCCAACATAAGGAAAATTTTCGGAAGATAAATTATTATTAGAATCTAAAGCATAATATGAATCAACCAAATAATTTTGAACTTTGTTTAAATTACCTTTTTCTTCTTTTGTGAGGCTTCTAAAAGCTTTAGCATACTTTTTAAAATAATCAGTATTTAATATATTTTCTTTAGAAACAGAAACTTTACCATTTAAAGAAACTAAGCTTTCTAAAACTCTTGAAAACTCTAAACTTAAATAATTTTGAACAGCATAATAATTTGGCAACAACGTTTCAGTTTTTGGATCGTTTGTTTTTTCTAACATTTTTTCATATTCTTTTACAAAGTAATTGTATTCAGAATTAAAATCATAATACAAATTTTGTGTATTTAAATAACTTAAATTTTTTGTTGTATGTTTATTGATGCCAAAATGTTCATAATCATACTGAATATTTTGTTGTATACTTTTTTGTAAGAAATCTTTAATAGCTCCCATAAACAAGTCTACACAAATGATTAAAACATTTTCATCTTCTACTATATATGGATTTTCATAAAAAACATATTCTGCTAAAAACTTCTTTAATTGTCCAGAGTTGATTGTGACAGAGAATTTTTGTTCATAATTCTCTACATCTTCTTTAACCAAAACCAAATAAATATTATATAATGGATGACTTTCTTTTTGTATATTAGAGACAACATTTTTTGTTGAATTATAATATAAATAGTTACAGGTGATTACCATCAAAGGATCAATGTTGGTGTCAGATACGCTAGTAAAAAATAATTCTATTGTATTGTATATTTTAGAAGTAAGTTCGACAGGAGCACCAGATACTGTATCCGATAAGTCCTTGTAAGTAAGGATATTTTCCGACAATTGTTTACCAATTTGTTTATATGTTTTCTTTAATTTGTTTAAAGAAACTTCGGAAATTAAATTTTGTGGATAGTAAATCTTTTTCATTTATTTTATTGGTTTTGGTTTGCTGTATTGTTGGAATTATTTAGTTGTTGTATTGGAACAGAAGAATTTGTAATTGTTAGAATAAAATATTCTTCTTCTATAACTGGCACTAATTTGTTTGTAGAGAAGATATTGGTTCCTACACTATAAATAGTTTTAGCTAAATAACTTTTATTTCCTTTGGTATTAGATAGTGATAGATTTTGCCATTGTTTGGTTTTAACATCGTAAACAACAGTAGAAATCTGCGGAACTAAAAACTCTTTTTCCATATCATTTAGAAAGTAAATTTGAAATTTCAACAAACTATCGGTGAGAGTTGAGTTTGTATCAGAAATCTTATTTAGGATATTTGATATTAAAGAGCTTTTTCTGTCTTCTGTCGATTGAGAAAGTTGTTTTTTAGTAGATTTATTTGTTGAAGTAGCTTTTTGAATCACACTATTAGTTGTGTTAGAAGAAGCAAAAAGTTCTTTTGTTAATATATTAGTAATATCAGCAACTGCTTCAATTGTAGTTCCTTTCATTTCTACCAAGTTTGATAATTGTTCGTAGTTTGTATCATATGTATATTGATCGTTCATACAGTTCAAAACAGAATTTATTATTTTATATGATACATTATTTGTTGAATCTATTGTTGAGTCTTCCATCTGTAAATCATATTGATCAATAGAATTATTTTTTGAATATTCATTATAATATTTAATCAAATTTGATGTTTTTATATCTCTTGTAAAAAAGAAATCTTTTAATTTAAAATTAACTTTTTTATTATTTTTAATAAATGTTGTTTTAGTTTGGTTATAAGAAATAAAATATTGTTCTATTTGTGTCATATTAATATTCACAAAAGAAATAAAATCGTTGTATGTTGTAATAGTAGCAACTTTAAAATCTAAAGCAGATGATATTTTTTGGATTTTTTCTTCACTTATTTCTTTATTACCAAATAAATTATAGAGATCAAAAAAGTCTTTTATCAATTGATTTTTTACTGCAATTGGTGGTAACGATATTTGAGTTTGAAATTTAAGTGTTTTACTGTTTGAGTTGTTTGGATTTTCGATATAGTCTTGTACAATTTTTAAATTATTTAATATATCAAAATATAGTCCAGAACCTTGATTAGAAGAAGTATCATAATAGTTTTTTATAAACGGATCGATAAAAGAAACTTTTATTTTGTAGTAAAAAGAAGTATTCTTTGATTTGGGGAAGTTATCTTTAAACGATATACATATTGTTTCTGGAGTGTTTAACTCGTTTATTGTAGTCACTTTACCTATACCACCATCATTTACTGCCGTGGTTCCGCAACTAAACGCACATATCTTTTCTTCTTCGTCATTTTTATAAATTTCAAAAAAAATGCTATTATTTTTTATTAATATGTCATTAATTTTATTATGAGAAATGCCTTTAAATAATTTTTTAATAGCACAATTTTGTTCTATAAATTTCTTAAAGTTAAAGAAAAAATAATTATTAATTATTTTTTTACTATAAACAAGTGAATCGAATGTTTCGGACAAATAAGAAGTTTGATTATCAAACAAAGAAATTTCTTGCGTTGGTGGTGGCAACATGGAAAGAAGGTTGAAATTTAATTCCTTTATTTCTCTAACATCACTTAAAATTTCTTTACTGTTTGAATCATTTATTGTTTTGTTATTAATTAACACATTGTATTGATGTGTTTCAAATTTTAAAAAATTTTCTACTAATCTATAAGATTCGATAGGATCAAACCCATTTTCTTTAAAATAAGAAAAAAGATCAACATATGGTAAAATTATTAATATAATGTCTTCTTTTGCATCAAGTTCGTTGAATGCTATTGTTTGTTCAACTTCAAAAGAATATTCTTGTTGAGTTATTTGTTGTGTATCTACAATATCAATAAGATTTACATCTTTGTATAAAGGATTTTCAGAGTATTGAAAAATACCAAGTTGTATTAATCCTGCTTGAATTGCGGTTATCAATTTCGTTGCTTGTTGTTTCGAGTTTGCAACATAAAATCTAATTTTTGTATATTGTAAATAATCTACATCTGAAATCCAATAATCAAGTGCATTTTGTTTTGACGAGATTGTATAATTAACAGAAATTCCATTTGTTCTATTGACTGTAGACGAGCCTGTTATTGTAGAAGGAGTAGTGCTAACTGCATTATCTAATATAATACTATTTGTTTTGATCAGTGGTGAAAACGCATCATTACCTTGTTTAATATAAAAAGCAGCCATTAACAAACCTTTCCTGTAGCAGAGTCAGGTACATCATATAGATTGTTTGTAGAGAATTTATCTCTCAATTCATCGCAAACAGCAGAATCATTAAATATTGTATCCAAATCTTCTGTTGATTTAAGAATGTATTTGCAAACATTTAAACTAGATATTTCTTTATCTATCAAAACATCAAACATATAATCAGCATATGTATTGTCTATTTCTTGATTTAAGTTGTTAGAACTTTGTATATATAAATCAGTTTCACTATCATAATTGCTTGATTCTTTTAAAAATTTCATTTGAGTATATGAATCATTTCCATTTTCGTCTTTTGTTATTTTATATAATTCAAACTCGTAATCATCCTCTTCAACATCTACATTGTTTTCAACAATTTTAAGAAGCAATGGATTATTAACGGTTATATAAATTTCTTCATCTTTAAAGGTAATATTTTCTAATGAAAATAAACTTTGTAATTTTATATCGTCATCAATTTGTTCTTGATTTGTTTTAATGAAAATAGTATTTATTGAAACATTAAATTGAGGTATTGCTTCGTTTAATATATTTTTATCAGTAAAAGTATTAACACTTGAAGAAAAATTACTTGATAAATTATAAATTTCCCAAGATGGGATATAAAGATTGGATATAGTAGAATTAGATAAGGTATGAACAGATAAGTTGTTTTTATTAATTGATAAATTTGCTTTTTGAGATATAAATTTTTCTTGATTTATATCTTTATTAAGAAAAGTTTTTGGTGAAGCAAAAGAATAAAATGGCTTATGAACTGGTGTTTGGTCTTGAATACGAACTTCAGCAAAGTTGGTATTTTCTGTAATACCAGCATATTCTACATCATATAAAACATCACTATCATGTAAAGAATAGTAAGTTGGTTTGAATAAACCTCTTGACAAAAGTATCTTACCATAGCTGGTAAGCTCTACATCTATTACTTCCTCGTTTGAATTAAAGAATGACATTACAATAAGTATGACTTACTTTGGTTTTCTATTTGATTTTTATTGGATTAGCTATTTGATTTGTTATATTAACGTTAATTTTTGTTGTTTTAATTTTTAAATTATTTAAATTTTTATCATTTTTTGTTATAGCATTTGGTCTATTCGCAGTTTCTTTAGAAATATTTGTATTATTAAACGCTTGTGGTGTTTCTTCGTCATTTATAAATTCAATTTTTGCATTTATTTTAGCGACTTCTACTAAAGAAAAGAAATCATAAGGCCAATTAAATGAGTACTCTAATTCTTCATTGTTGCTTAAAATGGTAGATTTTTTCTTTCCTATTGACTGGATAATCTTAACTTTATTAGTTTCAGTTGTACTTTTAATCGATTCTAATAATTTATTATTATAATTATTTTTTGCTTTCTTTTTTGCTTTAAACACAAACCACTGTAAATTATTTGTTAAATCAACTTTTGTAAGTAATTCGTTATCAAGTAAGTCATGTGTTATACTTTGAGATTGTTCTGCAAAGTTTATTGATATATTTGGCATTAATCCTTGCCAAATATCAACCAAATCTTGCTGATTTAAGGTATAAGAAAATTCAAATATATACATTGATATTGGATCAATTAAGTCATTTTTCATAAAATCAAATTGTGGAGGAATTATATACTCTTCCATTAAAGAAATTTGATTTTTGATAGAATCTGGGACTTCGTTTAATTTGCTATATGAAGAAATATCTGATTGTTTGGATTTCAAAAATTTGACATAATTTGTGTTTATTTCGTTAAACGGAAAGTAAACTCTATTTTTATTAGAAACAATATATGGAATTGCAAAAATTGCTTCTTTTATCACTTTTTGATCGGCAACTTGTCCAAGTTTTACAGGTTCTGTTGAGAATCCTACTATATCGACTAACGAAGCAGTAAGTTGGGTATTTCTACCAGTTGGGGCACCTCTTCTTTCATCAGATTCTCCACCAAATTTAATATATTTATCCGAAATGTCAGATATTTGTAGGTATACACCGTTTTTAGTACTTGGTAAATATCCATATTGATGCCACATACCGATTGTAGGGTTTACTTGACTACCAGAATCAATATTATATGTACTTTCAGAAGTAGCAAAGTTTAATATTGGAGTTTCAAACTTGGTTTGAATAGCCCAAGCTTTTGATTGTTTTATGGTCGTAGAATTCTGGGAAGTGTTGTTAAGCGTTGTTTCATCAATATTTACAATATTAAACAAATTCAATGATGCACTTGCTTGCATTGAATTTTTATTAAGATTTCCATATCCTAATGTTGCAGAACCTGTTGCAAGTGTTCCACTATTAAACTCATATCTTAAATAAGAAGCAGTAATATTGTTGATTATTTCGTCCAATGTTGGCTTATATGGAACTGATCCTGTTGGTTTATATGTTAATAGTACCCAAGATTCTCCATCATAATAGGGTGGAGTATAAGGAGAATAATAACCAGTTGATGAATCTATTGAATCAATGCTGTATTGTTGATTATTTTCTGTTCCATTTACAGGTGGACCGAACGCACTAGCTCTATTGTACATTGTATTGTTTTCTATTTCATCTTCGCTATATTGTGGTCTTGGATAATTAGTGGTTATATCAGAACCCGAAATACGATTTAAAATAGATTTTTTGGCTATTGCAGTATTCACAGAGCGTTTTGATTTATAAAGTCTGACTAAAGCTCTATACTCTTTTGTTGGATCTACTTTCTTAAATTCAGTTTCTGGTTTAGAAATTAATGTTGATAGTTTTCCTTCTGGCAAGAAAAAATCAACAACTTCTGACAAGAAATTATGCATGGCATATTTGTAAGAATTATTATCAAATATGCCGTCCCAAGAAGCAGTAACGTTTATTGATGCAGATGGATGCGGATTCATATCTATAAGATCTAATTCTTTTAGATAGGTTTCTGGATCGTAAAGTGTTTCAAATGGTAAACGTTTATCAAATGAGGTATTATTAATTTTATAATCAATTTGCGCTGATGGATTTAACAAACTTGATGTGATTAATAAACTACCAGTTAATATTGGAAAGTCTACAGCAATTCCTGATTTAATGGTATTGTACATAATACCGGGAGCAAAAGTTGGGGTTAATATGTTTCTCAAAGAAACATTATCGGTTGAATAGTAATTTGCAACACTAGAACTCCAAGCAGTAATGTGATTTTGAGCTGATTGAACAAAGTAATTTGCCAAATCTACTGTTCTATTTACCGGATAAAAGGAGGATTGTGGATCGAGTTTTAATAACGCATCACAAGTTAAAGTGACTTTGGTGTTTTTTGTAGTAGATTTAGTATCTTCCTTGAACTTTTCTATGTCTGTAAGTGTGTCTGATTCATTGTATACAACTGTTCTAAGATCTCCAGTAGTAGAAACTCCGTATAATGTAAATTGATTTAATAAATTATCACCATAATTTAGAGATAATGCAGACAGTACTTTGCTTATATTATTGGATAAAATATATTCTGGCAATACTTGGTAGTTTTTGTTTTTGAATTTTATTTGATTATACCAATCATCATAAGAGTTATAATATGGATTTTTACCGGCAACTTCACCAGTTTGCCATTTTGCTGTACCGTCAAATAAACCATTTGCGATAGTTAATGTTGTTGCACTAGAAGTTGCATAAGTGGAAACCGATGGGCTTGTCCAACTTGTTTTAGAAGAAAGCATATGTTTATAAGCATAAAGAACGCTTGCTGTTAAGCTACTAGTTACACCATTATGAATGGTGGAATATGAATTTTGTAGTACACCTTCTCCACCACTTGAATTACTCAAATGTGGAGTATTCATGTTAATTCTAGCATCTAAATACCAAATACTTTGAGTTGGTATAACGTTTTCGATTACAGGATCAACTATTGGATCACTAGAAGAATTACTTTTTTGTCTATCGCTTCTTAAATTAAGCCAAGTATCAAATCCATATGTATCGCGTTTTTTATAAGCATTTAATGTTGCAAATTCTTTCTTTGGATAAATTTGTTTATTATAAGAAACAGAAACCAAACTATAATTTTCATTATTTGTTAAGAATTGAACGATATTATCATATAGAACTTCATTCGTCTCGGACCTTACTATTATTGTATTTTGTACATTTGGGTTTTCAAATTCTTGAAGAATATTTTCATAAGAAGTTATTATCTTATAAGTTGTAGTATTTGCAACCCTGGCCCCATCTTGATTTTTAGAAATTATAATTTCTATTGGTGTGTTATAATATACTGATGGTTCAATTTCAGAAATAAAAATATCTTTGTTTTGACTTACAGCATAAATTGTATTTGTTTTATCAAAATAATTAATTAATTTATTTTTACTTCTAATTTGTTTGAAAGTTGGATGTCCAAATGGACCATTTCTGTTAAGAAGTATACCATTTAAAATTCTTGGTATAGAATTAGAATCTAATTGTACTATTCCACCTTTGTATTCAATTTCTGTATAAGCTCCCAACATCTTATTAGTTGTATCAACTTGATCAAAAATGATTGTATTTAATCCAATAAAGTCTACAGGAACAAAGTTTGATCCACTTTCATAACCATAAGTTAAAGTGCTGCCAGTAGCTCCCATAAGACTTTGTGTTAATAAAGATAATGTTGGTTCATATGATGTATTTCCAGAAGCAATTGTTTCTGGTAAATAACCTTGATATTCTGGTAATGTTTTATCACTAGATGTTAAGGAACTTGCAGCAATCCAAGCATATTGAGAATCTGTTTTTGGAACAGTATAAGAATAAAAACCATTGTCAAATTGTTGTTTAGTTATTATGGAGGTTCCAGAATATTCAGTTTCCCATCCACCATTTCTTGAAACTTTGTGGAAAGAAGCAATAGTAGTTGAACCACTTTGATATCCACCAAAAGCCATTGGTATAGACGTTAAAGCATTTAATGTTTTATTAGATCCAGAAATAATTTCTGGTATATAAAGAACTGAATCATTTGTTAATGCTACATTAACTCTTCTACCATCACCAATTATAGTTCTGTTTCTAAATGGCAATGCATTGTATGGAGATAGTTCTTCTGCATATAGATTTAAATAACCTCTTGAATTTGTTCTATAATCTCCGGGTGCAGAAAATCTATTTGCAATAATTGTTTGAGAACGTAGTTGTGTTGGTAGTGTAAAATTAACTCTTCCATCAACAACATCAGATCGTAAAATACCATACAATTCTGTTTGTGTTAAATTATCAGTCGCATCAACCAATAGTTTATTGTTTGTAGTTTTACCAAATGTGTGAATATATTGATATTTACGATCATAATTTCCAAGATTAATAGAACTTGTAGAAGATTGAATATTCTTTATATTATATGGAGTTTTGGCAATAAAGTCTCTATAATATGTTGCTCTTTTATGTGCTCTAACAGGATAAGATGGTTCATCTTCGTTTCCTTCTGGGTAAGGATAGTCGGCACCTACGAAGCCTAATACAGTTTGATAAGCGGAACCAGTAAAGCTTCCTGTTCCTAATAATAGTTTCCATGCTTCTGGACGGGTAAGATATGTGTCGGAACCTTGATTCAGGGCGACGTGTCTTGATTGTAAGCCACCAACCCATTGATTAGTGAATGGTCCTTGCATTGGAACTTCTTTTGTATGACCATATGTGTCATTGTGAAGGTTAGTTATTATTACACCCTTCATAAAATTTGAAGCAACATCGGAATTGTAACCAGACTCAACTGTTCCACTAATAAAGTTTGCAGGAATTGCTATGTCAGTTTTTAATACTTCGCCATATCCAAGGGAAGAAGACAAATAATCTCTTCCTTGCACAATAGTAAAGTGATACTTAACTTTTGTGTTTGGACTATAAACATCTGTACAATCTTTTAAAACTGAAGATGTATTTTCAATACCAACAAACAATATATTTGCTGGAACATTAATAATGGAATCTGAATCCATTGGTCCATGTGGTGCTAATGCAGACTTGAAGAAATCAACATTTGCATTTTTATGAAGATTGGTTCCACCTTTAATCTCGGCAGATTGTTCTACTTTATATCTATGTGGTGTTGTGAAAGAACGATTTAGTACTTGTAGCGTTGTAGAAAGTATTTGATTTCTTGTATTGTTTGTACCAGAGACAGAAGATGACAATGGAGAAACATTGCGTTCTGCTCTTGCGTTCCAATACAAACAATTTTCATCTTCATTGTTACTTAATGGTCTATGTCCATATTTCCAATTATAAAGATGTTTATTAATACTATCTGCACCAACTTCAAGAACTGGTTCTTTAAATTCCATAGTTGGAAATTTATATTGATGTTTGTTTCTTGTTAATGCGTGATTTTCAATAACGTTTAACAAACCATTTGATGTATCTGCTGATGCTGGAACAAGCTGTAACAAGAGCTTTCCTAATGCAGAATCAATCCACTTATAGAAATCTAAATATTTATCTAAATCAATTTCATTTTGGACATTTTGGAAAAATAATCTTCTTAAATAATTTAAGCTCTTGTAATCTTTTCTGTATTTATTGACAGGATCACCGACCAAATTATTGAAGTCAAGAATGGTACTAAACATTTTTAGCATTTCTTCTGAAATAGTTTGATACATACTCTTCTCAAAAGAGAAGAAATAATTTACTGGTCTTGTATCTCTTAATCTGGATTGGTTTGCTTCATCTTCTGTTACGATATTGACCAGATTTGAATTTTGTATTGTTTCAAATTCATTTAATCTTGTAGTGAATAAATATTGTGTATCTATGATAGAAGTATCGTTTTGTAGGAAGAAATCTCCACGACCTATATAATCATATTTTTTTAATGTGTTAAATGCACTATTATAACGATTGTAGGTTAATGAACCAGAAGTTAAATCATTTACTATAAACTTACCATCTGATGCATTAAGAACACCAGATCCATTATCTGAACCTGTTATTTGATTAAAGTTCCAGTGAAGCAATAATGTTTCAAACTTTGGAATCCATTGTGAATTTAGATTGGAATCAGTTAAATAATAAGATTTTATTGCTTCGTTTACGCCATAATTATCACTATCTCTTGCATGTGTTTTAATTTCTTCATCATTAAGGTAAGAAGACCATGCTTTGAAATCAAGTATTTTAATATCTGTTTGTTTGATTAAAGAACCAGTAAAGTTGGTTCTTTCAGCACCCAAATAGAATCTCTTATTTGCTCTTGTAAGATTTATGGCATTTACATAAGAAATTGTGGCAGAAGAACTAAACTCACGAATTGTTGAATCACCAACTGTGCTTATACCATAAAATTCTAATTGATAACTTCCTGATACTGTGCCAGAAACTAAATTAGCATTTCCAAAGAAATTGGGTTTTAATCTAACGGCAAAGTTCCATTTTTCATTGTTATATACATCAAAAAGCAATGAAGATGAAAGAGTTGGAATTGCTGTGTTAGAAGAAGATAAATAGAAAGTAGCGTGGTCAGATTCGTATTCTGGTCTAGCAGCAAAAACTTGGAAATTGAAATAATCATTTGTTTCCCAAGTTAAGTCAGTAGATGAGCTTTTTGCTGTATGTGCGCCAAAGATAGAAGAAGTCAAAAATAAAGTTGGAAAAAACTCGTTTTGATTTTGCTTTAACTTCTTTGGAAATACTGTATCTATTTCAAAAGTAAATGGAACATAATCATAAGCAGAGGAACCAGAAATATAAGAGTTTGAATCTGCATATGAAGAAGTAGAGAATTGATAGATTGTTGAAGCAAATCTATCAACATCATTAAAATTTATTGAACGCTTTTTGATTGTTATATTTGATAGATTATCGGATACTGGTCTTGAATCGTTATTTGAGTAAATATTTAATTTTACAATCTTTTCATCAATACCAAAACATCTTAACATATTACGAACGGATTTTTCTGTTCCTTTTGTTTTATATATTGATTGGAGATTGCTATAAATATTTTCGTAAATTACGTTTCTAACTTCATTAAGTTTATCTTCATAATTTATATCTTCATTTCTTGACATTACTTCTTCAATAAGCTTTGCATCAATAAAGATATTTGGAGTGATCAAACCAAGTGATTCAAGTAGATTTCTTGCAAATGGGAATGGTTTTTCATCTATTTGTATATTAGAGTATGGTTCTTTAATATTTGTAAAGTTTTTAATTTGTAAATGTAAAGTATCTAAATAACTACCAATTATTTGTGTAAGATTTAATAAATTATTATTTTGGTCTTCTTCCACTATCCAATTTGGGAAAGAATAATAAATTGAATTTGAATTCGTTCTATCGTGAGTATTACCAATGGTTGTATAAGTTTCTAATTGTTCAACAACATCTGGATGTGTAGAATAAATTATTGGATCTGGTGTTTCTGCTGATAATTCAACAGTATATTCATTTATAGCAGAACCAGTGTTTCTGGAATTGGTTGTGTATCCTGTCCAAGTGCCATTAGAGATTCTGCCAGAATAATCTAATACAGCAGAATCGACTGAACTTGTAGTGGTTAAACCTTCATTAAATTTGTAATAAACACCTAAATCAGTATTTGCATCGTCGCTATTTGTACCACCGTAAACATTTGTCCACCAATATCTTCCTATATCTTTAGATGTTCTTGCTACTTTCCAGAATCTAAATTCGTCAACAGAACCAGAGAGTTTACCCCAACCTACTGCGGTCGTTGGAGAACCAGATACGGCTGTTCTTAACGCACCAATATTGGCTAGAAATGGACCTGTAATACTGTTTATCTTTGTTCCATTTGTAGAATCAAAATTTAGTTCGCCATTTACATAGAATTTAACATTTATTGTAGAACCAGAATTAATTGCCGTAAGAGCATAATGATTCCAACCACCATTTGCAACAGATGCTGTTGATAGGTTAGTTCCTATATTATAGGAAGAAAATCCTGCTGTTCCTGACAATGCAGTTAAATAAAATGGGGAACCAGAAGAAGCACCCGATAATTCTAATGTTAGTCTACCATAGCTTGTACTAGAAGAAACAGTATTATTCCATAAATCAAAAATTACTTCTTTTGTAGTACTACCATTAATAAATGAATTTTTTTTCAACCAAAATTCTAATGACAATCCATTAGATAAGTTAAAATTTAAATTTGAATCTCTATCGGAATCTACATCATAGACGTTTGCTTTTGGATTTTGATTATTAGTAAATTTAAACTTTTCAATTAAACTTGATTGCGAATTTGTGTTTGGTCCACCTTTAATACTAATATATTCTTTTGTTGTTGGCTCGCCGTAACCACTTACTTGACTTCCAACAATAGAAGACCAACCATTTGGAGAAAATGTGGCATAACCAGTTGATTTTGGATAAACGTTGTTGTATATCCAAACATCAAGTAAAGAAGAAGAGTTTTCCCAATCAATTTTTTCTTTTTTAGAACCATCATATGGATATTGTTCATAGATTCTTTCAAAAGAATCTATATAATACTTTTCAGCAGATCCATAAACAGAAAAATTAGATGCAGTTGAATAATCAATAGCAAACTCTATTCTATTCTTATTAATAGTATGAGAATTTAAAAGATCTATTGATTCAACATCCTCTGCAATTTGTTCGTTACTTACTGGTGGTAAAACGTTTTTGATTGTAAAAAGATCTTTAAGACTCATTCTTCTCTACTCTAAATTTAAAGGTTTGTGGCTGTTCTTTCCATTGAGTAATAGAAGTGTCATAAAAAGATAGTTTAATTTGATACATATAATCTGGTTCAAGCATTCTCATATCTAAATCAAAATAACTACCAAATACATCATAAGATAATCCAGTGTGTAAATCTGATCCAGTACCGTATGGTATAACTTCCAAATTGTCTGAAACTCTCACTATTTTATATGATGCGCTTTCTATTAACTCCGTTGGAATTTCATTGGTTGCTACATTGTAAATAGTGGGGTTCCAATCTTTTCTACGAACAAAGAATTGGAATCTTGCTTGTTCTGTAGCATCATAAGATGGTTTTAAATTTGTTAATGATGTGACATAATTATTAGTCGGATTGTATACTTCTGCTTCCAAATCAATTATATCAATTGAGCCAGTATGAAAACAATTTGTTAAAGTTGAATTAAACCATCTATCGAATACTTGTGAAGCGGTTGTATTAAGTGCAAAAGAAGCTGTATAAATACCAGTGGCATACCAACCACCAGTTACGGGATTATTTGGAGTTGGAACCAATGTTCCGGTTGCCATACTTCCACTTGGATCATTATAAATTTTAACATAAATTGATCCTGTTCCGATTGAAGGAATATTCTTTAATTGTCCTCTGACCACATTGTACAAATAAATTGTATTTAAATTATCGGCGGCAGAGGCAAGAGAACTACTAGCATAAAACACACCTCTTTGATCACGACGAATTGAATTCCATCTTGCTTCCAGAACTGGTCTGTAAAAGAAAAATTCTGAACCTCTGGCAAAGAATTTCTTTGTGTAATAAGATTGGGCTGCTTGTTCCAAACTAGACGACAATCGTACACCAAAACCATAATTTGATTTTGTACCAGACAACCATTGTTCTACCATTGGAGAAACATCAACAATAAGATTTTCTATACCTGTGTCAAATGATTGCTGTGAAATTGGTGTATTATAATAATCGCCTCCTTGTGAAACCCAGCTTGAAGTTCCAGAACTTGAAGAAGTAGCAGTAACCCAATTTGATGTTCCAACATCGGAATATTCTTCCATATCAAGACCGTAACCTTCATCCCAAGAGGAGGAAACTTGATTTACAACAAGTTGAAAATTTCTTGGAGTTGTTGTTCCGTGTTTTGCATTATAAAGTTTTAAATACCAAGATACGGAACCCGATGCTGGCACAAGTCCTGCATTTCTATCAGATAGAATGTTTGACGTTGGAAATTGTACTAAAACTCTAGATAATTCTGATGAAGAGGTATTTGCTTGTCCGTAAATACTAAAAACTTCTAATATATCAGATAATCCCATATTACCACTAACGCCTCTTGTGATAAGATTAGCTTTAAAAGCATTAGTTATGGTAGTATCTTTTTCGGCAAAATAGCGTTTTATAGCCATTATGAAATTGTTCCTTTTATATCAATTATTGGAAATTTAACTTCGTAAATAACATTTTTTGGTGTTCTAACATATTTTCCGTCATAGGTCAAAAGTTTATCTAAATTTAATGTAGAATCAGAATAGACCCCACCAACTTTTGCGGACACTACTACGCTTGTAGTATCTAAAACACCATTTAGTTTATTTAAAATATTGTAAACATTGGCTAATGAAAATGATTCTCCAATTTCTTGTTTGTTAAAATATTGCTGTCTTAAAGCAAATAAAGCGGTATTTAATACCTCTATTTTATCATAGTCTGGATTTGCAACAACATTAAAATCAATTGCAACATTAACTATTACAGCGTCTAATATATCGATTGTATCGTTAATCATTTTATATTGAGAAATCCAAGTTTTAAGATTTTCTTTTAAAGTATCATTTGCTAGTGTTAAATTTCCTCTATTATCTTGTGATAAAATATAGAGATTTATATTTCTTTTGAAGGAATCATTATCTTGGGTAATAAAACATCTTTTAACCCTGCCAAAATTTGATGGCATAGCATATATTAAAGATTGATAATCAAGCATAGAAACTGCTCTATTTTGTGCAGCATAAAATCCAAGAGTATTTGTTCTTAATTCTTCTGCTTGATCTAATCTGACTTCTCCAACAAATGGTTTTTCATTTGTAACTTCAATACTGTTTGTAACCAACGATCTTCCTGCCGCTGTTGTTTGCAGCAAATTTGAAAAAGAAAAATTAGGTACAACTACTTTTGATATTGTATTAGATGCAACATTTGATAGAGCAGCATTTGCTTTTCTATATATTATTGTCAGAGTTGTGTTTGCAGGAGCAACACCAAACTTGTCACTTTTTATTAAATTAGTTGGATCGAATGCAGTATCTGAAAAATAATCTTTTGCGTGCATTTGTAAAACAACTTGTGCTGGATCTACAACAGAGTCGGTTGTTAATTCATCTTCTGATCCATATCCAAATTGCATTTCTGTTGTGGTTCTAGATTTTTTAATAATAAATCTTCTTGGCACCGGAAATGGTTTTATTATAGATGGTACACCATCTGTTTGAAAATTAAAGTTTGGCACTTCTCTGAAGATTACATCTTGCGAAAGATGATCTACTTCATAATATTGATTTCCATCAGAGTCTGTTACAGTTATTATCTCTAATACATCTGTATCATTTAAGTCTATTTTTCTAAATCTCTCGTATGATCCTATGGCAACTTGTTTCTGCGTATAGAATCCTGATTGTACCATACCTTTTGTTTTAACAGCATAGCGTAAAGGTACGCCAGTTGAAGTATCGACATTTGCAACTACAATTTCATTCGTAGTTTGAGAAAAATCTATATCTTGCATTAAGGTAAATAACTGTCCACCACTTGAACCAAAAGTTGCGCCCTTTTTAAGAATTGGTAAATAATTCAAATCTGGACCTGTTGAAGTGGAATTCGCAGGAACGGAAATATATAATGTTATTTCTCCGTAGGCTGTGCTTTTATTAGAATACTTATAACCTAATTGGTTGGATATTTTTAATATATTATCAAATTCACTTGCAGTATTTAAGAAGCTTTCATTAAATTGATAATCAAGATAAAAAGATAAAACATCGCCAATATAACTTACCGTATCAAGAGTCAATGAACCGAAAGAAGCTTGATTAAAATCGCTAAATGTGTTTGGATAGTATCTTTTTGAATATTCAACTAAATCACTTTTAATTGAATTAAAATCTCTTGAAGTATACTTTACTATTGGCGCTTTTTTAGTCATTTAAATAAATATCCTTTTATAGCGAAAATGTTTCATTAAACACAACATTTCCAAGACCAGAAATACTAAAAAGCATTGTAACTTTTAAAAAGTTTGAAGTTTCTATTATTTCATCGTTTTCTGAAATAGCGTTAATATCTAGTTTTATGATATTAATGTAGGGTAAATAAGTTGATATTTGATTTGATATTCTTAATTTTAATTCATTTCTCCTAGATGGAGTGTTTTGTTCAAATAAATATCTTTTTATTCCAACACCAAAATTAAGATCCCATATTCTTTCACCGGGTTCTGTAAACAATATCATCTTTACATTTTGTAAAGCAACTTGTTGTAAAGTTTGTAGTAACCTAAACCCATCATTACTATCTTCAATAAGAGGAAGTGCAGCAGAATAACCAGCCATACTAATAAATAGAAGAATAAATTGTTTTTAACAATCTGGCTTAAATGGATCTTTGCTAATATTGAAACTTGGTATAGAATTGGTTTGAAATCCATCTTTAGCATACAAAAGTGCAAGTTCTACTGCATCAACAGCCCAATAATAAAATCCAAAAGGTATAATAGGCAGAATGCCGGGACCATAAGGAGGAGGAATCATCAAAGGAGCAGAATATGGAATAATTGGAAGTTTTGGAGCGCCAACAGTTTCAGCCAATGTTCTTATTTTTGAAGCAATAAAAATATTAGGATCAAAAGTTTCTTCTATACCTTTAAGTATTTCAATTGGTGCAAGCGCAATAGCTTTTAATATTTCTAAATTAACACCCATTATCATATCGTCTAAATTAAAATCGATAGGAGAAGGAGTATCACAATCTTGATTTTTATCTGAAATTGTATTATGAATAGTGGAAACTGTTTTAATAGAACCTTTTGTAATGTCATTAAGATTTTCATATAACCTTAATGACATATTAATGTGAAACAAACTAGCAATATTCAAAATTTTATTTACTGGAAATATATAATTTGTAATTAACAAAAATGTATCGTTTGTTAAAAGCTTCTGCTTTAATGAAGCTAATCTATTGTTCATAAACTCTATTAATTCATCATCGGATAAATCTCTATCTAGATTGTTTTGTTGTTGTACATCAGATAATACAATTGATATATCATTTTCTTCAAAATAATTAACTTTGTTTTTTAGTTTTAAAAATGTTGTTATTTTATTGTTTTCTAAATCTTTGGATGCAGAAAGTTCTAAATATATCCTTGAATTAGCATATGCAGAAGAAAAAGTAGTGTCTAAATATGTTACTACAGGTAGACTATCAATAAAATATTCTTTTGCTGTGAATAATTTGTTTGTTCCAAATGTCGAGGTTGGAGCAAAAGAATAGGGTGCGGAACTTACTGGATCGGAACCAGAAACATTAAATAATGTATTTGTTTTGTCGGAAATAAAAATTAATTCTTCTTTAAATATAATATTCATATATCTTAACATATTAGTAGAAAAATTATCATCACTCAATGGCGTATCAAATACAACTTTTTTATTTGTTATTGGATCTACTATTTCTTCTCCATTTGATATTTTTTTATCTAATTCTACTTGTAAAAATACTTGAATACTTTTTTTGTATTTTGGAATTAATAAATCTAATTTTTGTTTTAAGATTTCAAAAGCATAATCAACAAAAGTACTGTCATAATATGCTCCAGATTTATAAAACTCTTCGTTATTAAATACAGAACATAAAAATACGCTTTGTAATTTTAAAGTTGTTATAATTGTTCTACATAAAAGTCTAAAATTTGTTTTCAACAATGCCACTTTAATAGGTTCTACTGTTGCCGTAGCATTCTCTGAATCCATTAATAAACAAGGATCGGTGGCAAATATGTTAGATGAAAACTCTTTAAGTTGTTGAATATCCACAAGATCATAAAATGGAGATTGATTAAATAAATCAGCACCTGTTACAGTAGAGCCAGTTGATGCTGATCCTGTAACAGCCAATGGTCTTAAATACACGCTTTGTTTTGCAGCAAGAATAAATTGTTGTATTGTAGAAGAGTAAGAATCAAGATAGCTTTTTTTTACTATTTCGTTTGTGATGATACTATCATAAGTTTCAGAATCAATAGAAGAAGAAATTATTTGTCGATAGATTATCCATTCTGGTTTTTGTTCATCGTAAATAGTATTATCTGCAACGGAGTCTGTAATATCATAGGAATTTACTACTTCGAATAGATCATATAATTTTTTTTCTGACTTAAAATAAGTTATACCATTTATATCAATTTCATACGAGTTTGCCATTTTATACTCCTGTTCTATCGATACTATAATCGCCAAGTGACCCTGTAAAAGTAGTTATAAATTCGTTTAATGAGGCAGATAAAACTATTCCAGTGCCATGTGTATTCACAACGATATTATCAGAAGATGGTACTATGTTATAATTTGGTGCGGTAGTTGCATCATTAAACAAAGAAAATTTAGTTGGAAGATTAATAGATATTGACATATCAGAAGTGTTAGTGGAAATCAAATCATTAAGCCACCTATATCCTAATGCGGTTTTTTTATATGTGGAAACATTTCCATCATTAATTAATCCATATTGTTCATCAAATAATTCAGTTGCTATAACTTGTTTTGTATTGTAATTTAAAATATAAACATTATCAGCTTCTATAACTTCTTTTAAATCATCAATATTGGAGATGTTTAAAACCTTTTGTATGTCAACTGCTGTTTGATCTACAGCACCGGCATAAGCGTTAATAAGCGAATCAATATCAGTATTTCCATCTTTATTACATAATTCATAAGTGCCTTGTGCTACTTTTTGTGAAAAAACAGAATTTATAGTATTTTCCAAAACTTGTAGAGCACCATCTTTATCAATTATTGTTAAAGTAACAAACTTTTGTAATACTGGTGCTGTTGTGTTTAATGTTTTTTGTTGACTTAATAATGCAGATTGATAAGTCAACAATTCTTTCATAAATGTTGTAGCATACATATTAAATACATAATTTGTTGCAGAATTCAAATTTTCTTGTAATGATGGCATTTGCTCCATTGTTATTATGCCTGGAGAACCACCTTTACAAAAAATATTAGGAGTACCACCAAGTAACTTGTTTGGATCTGTTCTAATAGAAGCCAGCAAATCTGCAACTTGCGCTAAATTGGCAGTTTGTCTTTCTCTTTCTTTTGTCAACAAGTTTTCAATTTCTTCGTCGGATAAGTCTCTTTTCTTTAAAAGGGCTTTTCTTATTTCGTTTGCATCTTCTGTAAAACATAATTCTGGTTGACTTGTTATTTTTTCGGCATTATCTCTAATAACTTTACAAATTTTTGGATCTACTCTTTTGCCCAATGTTTTAAATAAGGATCTAATTTTTGTTCTACTATTGAATACCGCTGCCATTTGAGGGTACTCAAATTTCATTAACTCTTCTACCACTTGAAAAGATTGTTCAGTTGGAATATTTTCAAGAAAATTACATATTTCTACTGGTGTTAAAACCGAAGACAAATCATTCATAAAATCAATTGACGATTTTACTACTTCTGTGTTTACGTCCGCTGGTGGTTGACAACCTTCACCATTAATAATTGAAGTCGCTGCAACACCATTAGCATCAATACCAAACGCAGCAAATGTATCGTTTATATAATCAATACCCTCATTAATACCACCAGCCACAGAGTCAGATATTGCCTGTAATAACGATTGCCCATCAAAACTATAATTTCCAGAACAAATTTCTAATATTAATTGAAGAAGTTTTTTTAATATTGAAAGTATAATTTTCATTACCAATCGTAAAAGAGCAATTAATAATTGTTTTAAAAATTCTGCACTAATATCAATAATAGGAAATGGTGCTGGTATATTAAACGAAGGAGGATCACATAGCAAATCAATAGCATTTTTAAGCAAATCTGCTACTGTGATTTGAGTGTCTAATAAATTTTCACTTGTTTCATCAAGAGCACAAGCAACGAATGAATCAATAACTGGACCAATAGAAGCGGAGCCAAGTCTTAATTGTTCAATATCTAATGATTCATAATTATCAGTTATTACTTGATTTAATACATTCTTTACTTCCGTTTCTGAACTACAAGCTACAAGTTTGTCAATAATATCTTCTTTAATTTTAATAGCTAGTATGTTTTCAGGTGTATCTTCAAGATCAAAACAATAATCTGTTGTTGCCATTTTATTCACTCACCGTTGTAATAATCATTTTACTTGCGACTACTGCAACTACGTCTTCATAAGTAGCACCAGCAGATTCTAGATTTAATGTAGTATATTCTTCAGAACTTAAATATGTTTTTAGCATGTTTAACATAGCATCTTGATTTACGCAACCTAATTCTGTTAATAATTGTTGATATAAAAATTGTTGTTGTTCAGCCGGTAGATATGGAATAACATCGTTTATTATTTGATCGTAATTAAAATTCTTAATTACTGATACTTCTATTACTCTATCTACATCTACACCTAAAGATCGGAGTAAGGTAGTTAAGCAACCCCAAACTAAATCAACAAGTTTACAAATACCAATTTTATGCAAGAAGTCCAAAATCTTTCTCAATTGAGATTTTATTGCTTGTAAAACATCTTGTACTTCTTGTTTAAATTGTGATTGTTTGGAAGAAAAATATAAAGTTTTCTCATACCCATCTATTGTCACTCTTGGTATTTCAGTGTAAATTTTGAACGTTCCTTTATTAACAATTGAGATTTCGCCTTTTATAGCAGTTTCATTCTTTTTATTAACAGTAACTTCTCTATAATTTCCTTCTTCTTGTATGGCATAAGTATCTTTGTTTGCTATTGGACTTGTAACCGATTGTCTTATTTTTTTGAATGTTACATCTAAATTTGTTGGATCTAATTCATTATCGCCAGAGTATAAAAAACGAAGCAACGGAGTTGATTTAGTAAGATAATCTAAATCATATTGAAACTTTTGGTTTTCTTCTTCGATTAGCTGCTCTAATTTTTTGACAGGTTGTTGTGAACTGGTTTCTTGTAAGGATATAAATAAATTAAATAATTTTTTGAATTGTTCGTAGCTTGGTTCACTATCATCTATTACTGATGCTTGTACTTCTACTGGTGGATAAACATATTGTTCTGCAAAATCATACCAAGGAACTTTGCATTTATCAATTTCATTAATATTATGTATTTGTCTAACGAAATTAACGGTAGTAGGGTCAGTTACAGGTTCCGATCTTAAAAACGGCTCAATAGCTCTTCTTAACTTTTTACATTGTCCATTAACTTCAATTGCAACATCATAAAGAATATTACACTCACTATTAATTGCAAATTGAATGTTAATATCATCAATCATATTAACTTCTGGTCTTGAATTATAATTGTTTATAGTTAATAAATTTTCTAATCTATTTTTAAAATCTTCAATGTTTTCTGCCTTACCAGAAAAATCCATTTCATCGACACCGGGATTTTGTTGTATATTTTCAGAACCAAACAAAGTTGAAGTACTAAAAACAAGAGAAGAATTTGTTGTAATAATATCAGTATTATAAAGTCTTAATAAACTTACCAAACTATTAAATTTATTAATCATTTCTTTAAGATTAATTTTTAATATAAAGTCTACTTCTGATAAATCTCTTTCCAGTGGAGTTATAGAAACTGTTGTCTTGTCATCTTCAATTGCATCAAAATATTTAACTGGTATTGTAACCAAATGTTTGGTTCTCATTAAGGGTCTGAATGGAACATAGTTGTCTTTGATTTTAGCAAAAATATAATATCTTAAATATTTATCAATTGCAGCAGCATCATAAGAACCAGATTTATTATAATATCTTAACAGAACACCAACACCTTTTTTTAATATTTCATTTTCATCAACTTGTGATGGTGTTAAATAATCGCTTGTTATGCATACACAATATTCATTTGTGGAATCATTGATGAAAGGTTCTGTTTCTGGCAAAGAATACCAGTTAGGTTCAATGTACGCAGGATTTGATTGAGCACCACAAATATAAGGTGCTGATTCTGCTGTACCGGATAGTGGGTATATATATTGATTTAATAAAAATCCAGTATTGGTAGAACTTGAAATATAGTGATATTCGCAAGTTCTACCAAAATATTCATCAAGAACAATTATTTCTGCATTTTGCGATAATGTTTCAATAACTTGCGAAGTAGCAATAGCGTTCTTATATAACTTAAAAGTTTGTGTGGCTATTGATGATGAAATATAATGTGAAGCCATAATATTTTAATTAGTTGACTCTATTATATTTACTTGTTATGCTGCTCGCGCTACTTGGACTTAAATATTTAGATATTAAATTAAGAAAATTAACTTTTTGGAAATAGAATCCAATATCTGTATTTAACAATTTTCTAAATATAAGTTGTCCATTTTTAACTGCCAAATCAGGACTAATTGTTGTTGGCTTACCAAAAAAGGGACTATAATGAGTGTGTGTAGCTACAGCATTATTAAATTTTTGTTGTTCATCAATGAAATGTTCTATTCTATTTGATAATTTATCAATTTCTGTTATTAGCTCATCCATTAACTGAACAGTGTTTACACCCAAAAGCATAGGTTGTAAATTTGTATCATCATTATTGGCTATTAAATCAATTCCAGAATGCTGTGAAACTTCAATACCAGTTGAATTATTTGCGTCTGTTTTAGTTATAAACTTAATGCCTTCTCTGGCGATAAATCTTAATCCATCTGCTTTTAAAGCAATTGCAGATTTATTTTTTGCATTTCCAACTTGTCCATCTGTTAAACCAAAATTAACATCAACATCTGTTTTTTGACTTATATAAACTCTTGCGGCATCAAGCATCATATTATTATCAACATATAAAACTTCATCGTTCACATTTGCAACAGAAGATAATCTACCAACAACTATATCAATTGTTGAACTTTGTGTATCCCCAATACCACCATGACCACTTATTTTTGATGATGGACGATCTTTGTTTAAAATAATGTAAGCGTTTTTATCATTACCACCTAAAATAACATCGCCTTGGGCAGCAGCATATTTAAATTTTGCTTCTGTTGAAGCTTCATTCCCAACACTACTTTGAATAGATTTTGTTTGTGCGCTTGCCGTATTTAAACTTTTAGATTTTTGTTGACTTAATATAAAAGGATTTTTAACTGCCATTCCAACTCCAATGCCAAGGTTCTACATCATAATTTTTTATTCCATAAGAAGATGCATATTTTTCCATAATTTTAAATACATTACTTTTATCTTTGCAATTTTGCCAACCTGATTTATCGTTAGTTTTAGCAGGGCATCTTATATCCATCGTTAAATCAACTGCCAATCCTTTTAAATGATTACTGGTGCTGCTTCCGTATGCTGCTCCAACTGGTGTTTGTTCCGAACAACCTGTGCCATTTTTTGCTTTTATTGCATTGTTCATTTTATTCCATGACATAGACATTATTTGTTCTTCTGTCATAGAATCTAATAACAATGACCATTCTGGGCATTTACCTTTTCTTAAACTAATTTGTGTAGATGTACTTCTGGTACTATTTTTTATTTTAATTTTTATCTCAGTTTCATTAAAAATTTGTGTAACTAAATCATTTAATTGATTCCAGAACTGTTCATGTAATGTAACTGATTGTCCAGTAGATGTTAAAGAAGCATTATAACAATCTTGTTGTGCATAACTGCCAACTCCTCCACATTGTCCTGACGCAAGTGTAGATAAATCAGTAGAATTAGAACCATCACCTGTTTGTATTCCAGAATCAAAAAGATTGCTTATTTCATTAGAAGCGTTTTCAAAAGCATTTTTTGCTGATTGTACTGCTGCTTCAAATGAACCTGCTGTTTTAACAATAGATATTATTTTACCTTCACTATATTCACCATCTGTAAATTCTACCTCTATTATAGAACCGGGTGTTACAGAACCATTAAGATTTCCAATGGATTGAAAAATAGGAGCTAATTTAAGATATTTTTGTTGTTCTGCACTTTTTAAACCTTGTTTTCCAATATCGAATGGCATGGGAGTAATCAAGTCGTGAGCATCGGGGATTACTGCTCTAACTTGTAAAATATTATCTGCACTAACATCACCAAAAGATTGTAATAGCGATGTTGTTTCTGTACCTGCTACAAGCGCATTTTTTCCATAATCATATACTACAATTGCGTTATATGTTTTTTTCCCTGATAAAAAATCTGGTCTGTCATGGTTGGCAACAACATTAGATAATTCAGTAAAGTTATTATCGCGAATGATAGAATCTCTTTGATGAGATATTCTACCGCCTTTTGAATTTTTTAAATCATTATATGGTATGTTAAAAATATCTAATTCTGCCATTATGCTTCTCCGTTATTCAGTTTGTCATAAATGTTTATTTTTTCATCGTCTGACAAATCACCATAAGTTGAATCTTCTTTTTTTGCCATTAAAGTAACAAGCTTAACAAGCTGTTCGTTTGAACGCTGTAATGATTCAATGTATTTAGCGGTTACATGACCAACTTCGGCATGTTTAGACGCATCTTTGCTTATATATCCCATAACGTCTTGAAGTAATTCTTTTGTTACTTCTCTATCTTCTTCGATATTAACAATAACTTTATTAATATATTTTTGTACTTTGCTCATATAATAATTAGAATATTATTCAATTTCTACAACCATAAAAGTTCCATTTTCAATTTCTAATTCGTTTTCTAATTCAATTTCGTATATCACTGATTGCGGGTCATCAGGTATAAACCCATAAGAACTATATACCCAATTATTATTTAAAACATATAATGTACTTTTATTACTATCTGTTAAATTTTCAATTTGGTCTATTCTAGTTTGGTTTCCAAAAGCATAAATATCAACATCCGATTCAGATGATGCGGATAATTCTAATTTCTCAACACTATCAAAAATAGCAAAAGAATTTTGAGAAAACGCACCAGTAACTAATTGTGTTGTTCCAATATTTGTATAGGTTTTAAATGTTTCTGTTTCTGGAATATTAAACAATTGTTTTTTTATTAAATCAGATCCGATTATTTGATCTGGTCTTACAACAAACAAATCTTTTCCTAATAAATTTTTAAGTGAATATAAATATTCCGAATCGAGAGCGCCAACAGAGGGATTATCTTGTAAATTATACCAACTATTGTCCGGTGTATAATAGGAATTAATCGTATAATTTCCGTTTTGTACAGTTCCGTTGATACTACTAATTTCATCATTAAAATATTGAAACCATAAATTGTCAAACTTGTTGTCAACATATTGATTAAAATCTATTGCTTTTGTTTTGACTATTGTGCTTGCTTTATTAAGAACTAAATCATCTTCAAGCAAATAACTTATCTTATCGATTGAACCAGAACGAGTCCAATAATAATATAAAGATGCATTAAACAAATCAGTTTGTAACTTACTATAAGTATTAGAATCATTCTTATAATCTGTAACCATAGACTTGCTTTTTAACAAATATCCAAATGTAGGAGTTTGAGATAAATCAAATATTTCTAGTAATTCTTCACTAGAATCAAATATTAAACCATTTTTAGTTATAACATCTTCTGAACCTTCTACAACTTGTGAAATTTCTGGTCCTGCTAAATTGTTATATATTTTGTCTTGATAAACATCTAAACCAAGAGTATAAAAATTTATTGTTTTGTTGTTCAAAGATGAATCTTGAAAATTTAAATTTTGTAAATTACTTGGTTGAGTAAATTTGCTATACTTTTTAAGTATATCTACATCCGAAGTGATATATTGAGAATACGAAGAATCTGCTAAATAATCATCTATATCATCAGTAGAATAATCTTTCATATCTAATGTTAAGCTTTTTGCTTTTGCAGCAACTTGCTTATATGATGTATCTTTTGATAATAAATATATCTTTTTTGGATAATAAGGATTTTTGTAAACTCTAACGACAGATTTACGATACGTTCTGTTTAAGGATTCTGTTTGATAAAGATAAATACCTTCATTATAGGTAAGGCCACCACCAATAATTTTAGTTAAATTTGGTGCATATTGATTAAAATATAGTGATGGAATAGAAATGACAGTTTTATCTGTTGCCATTAGAATCTACCTTCATCCCAATCGTTCTTAAAAGTTTTATATTTGATTCTTATACGATTGAGATTATTGACAATTTGTTTTGTATTCAAACCAGTTATTTCTCTTAAATATAAATAAATAGCTTTTTTGTTAAATATTTCTATTGCGTCTGGTTCTTTTAACAGTATCTTTATCGCTTCAATAACTTTATACTCGTTTGATTTCGTATCAATTTCGTTCCAATTATTGATTTCGCTCCATAATAAAGACCAAAATTCTTCCTGTTCTCTAATATCAAAATATCGATTTTTTACAATCAAGGAATCGTGATTGGAAGTTTTAGATATTTCTTCAAAATCTATTTCACGTTTATTTTGTTCGGAAGTCTTCTTTACTTTATGAATAAACCAATTTTTTGTAATGACAGAAAAGTACGAAAACGCTTTTGACCCAGAACTTGGATCGTATTTATCTAATATTGTTATAAGCCATATTTTACATTCCTGTCTTAAAGAATCCACATTAGGAAGAGTTGTAAACTTGTAAGTAAATACGATCTTATCTACCATTTGGTCAAAGGCAGGTTCAATAAAATCAACATATAAATGAGTTCGTTGAATCTTATCTTGTGTGTTTACATAATCTATAATAGCTTGTTCGTGATCTTTGGTGAAATAATCATTTGGATTACTACTACCCGTTTTGTCTTGTTTCTTTCTCATTTATGTCCATTTCTTGTTGTTTTATTTTTGGGTCAGAGACTAAAAACAATTTAATAAACTGTTCCATTTCTTGAACCAATATTTTTGAGTGTTTTATAAGTCTTTCAATAGTTGGCTCACCATAATAGGTTTCTTGCTTATATACAACCTGAAGATGTTCGGAAAAGGCATTGATTGCTTCTTTCATATCATTGATGCCTTCAGTTGTATCGTTAATAATATTTAATAGTCTTTTTACATACCAAACCAGTATGGTATTAATAGTTATAAGCAACGTTATTAGTAGTATTGATGCAATCATATTTTTTTATCCAATAAGTCTTTTTTTTGTTGTTTTAGATCTTGTCTAAATTCTTCAATCTTTTCTTTTACTATATCCCCATTTTTACGATTTGTCGAGGGATTAACATTGTTATTTTTGATAATTGTAAGTATATTCAATTGTTTTTTTAAAGATTCAGTTTCACAAACTTCACAAAAAGAAAGCCTTTCATCACTTGAATGAAAGGCTTCTACTTTGTTCTCACAGTTTGTACAAATGTAAGAATATCTTGGCATTGTATAGATTACTGTTCTATTTCTTGTTCGAAGTCAGAATCAGCACCAACTGAAACAGTTGGAGGGTTGATTACCACCAATCCATTATCTGAATGTGCCAACATAAATCCTTGAAGAACTGGAACAATATCTGTTTGCTCCATAAGTGATTTTTGAAGTGCCATCATTAGGGCACCGATTGCTTGATTTGAAAGTTGCATTTTAATCTCCTTTTGTTATTCTATAACTATCATCTTCAAAATGTTGAGTTGAAAATTCAAATAATTCAGAATCTTCAAGAGCAATCATTTGATGTTTTAATCCAATATAAACGTGAAAAGAATCGCCAGCATTTAAAACTAATTCTTTTGCATTTTCAAGATTTTCATCATCAGAGTATTTAACCAATAATTTGCCAGATTGCAAGTAAAAAACTTCATCCTTTATTTTATGAAAATGCCAAGAACACTTTTTACCTTTATTAAAAAATAAAAGTTTTCCACAGTATTCTGGTTTATTTACAATCCATTTTTCATAACCCCAGCCTTTAGGGTGCATTTCGTTTAAAGAAGTCATTATCGTTTATTCCTTTGTCGTCTATATAATAATCGCCCGATGGTTTGCCTAAAATCAAATTATGGTATTTAATTCCCCACAAGGATAATTGTGATTGAGTCAAAGCATAGTATTTATTGATTGCTTTAATTTGATTATTGTCAGTAGAACCCATACCTCTTGCAGTATAGATAGTAATTATGTTTCCTTCGTCAAATAATTTATTAATAATTTCAATTCTGTCAGATAAAGGAACAGAATTTTTATAATCTGAATTTTCTGTTTTACATAAGGTATTATCTAAATCAAATACATACTTCATTTTTTATCTTCTCTATAATTGACGTTGTTGATTTATTGGGTATGTAATTAAACAGCTTTACTTCAAGTAAACCGTATTTTTCAAATTCACAACCAACTACATCTTCTTTTTTATAATCTCCACCTTTGACAATTATGTTTGGTTTAATTTGTTTAATTAATTCAAGTGGAGTATCTTCATCAAAAACAATTACTGAATCGACAAACTTTAATGATTCTAAAATTGTTTTTCTCGTTAGTTCATCATTGATCGGTCTTTTGTCACCTTTTAATCTTTTTATACTTTTGTCACTGTTAAGACCAACTACTAAAACATCGCCTAATGATTTAGCGTATTTCAATAATTCAATGTGCCCTAAATGAAGAATGTCAAAACATCCATTTGTAAAAACTATCATACGATAGATACTCCTGCTTTTTGGACTACTTTTGTGGCACAATCATTAGCAAATTTAATGGCAACGTCGATATTCTTGATTTCTACAAATTTAATTGCTAAACCACTAATGAACGTATCGCCTGCTCCTGATAAGTCTTTTATTTCTACTTTTGGGACGGAATAGATTTTATTCTTATGTTTTGCACCATCACCACCAAGAGTAACAATTAATTTTGAATTAAGTTTTTCAGTAATTTCTTCTGCCTTACTTAATTCAAAATTGTTTATTTTGATAAAGGTTATGTTTTCACACCATTTACCTATTGGCTTTTTGGTGTCTAAAAATGTCAAGGGATGATTATCGGAAATTGTTTGTATGTCTTGTTTTGACAAAAAACCTTTATGATAATCAGAAATTATTATTGCATCCCATGAAGAATAATCCAATGAACTTAAATCACATTTTCCATACTTTTCATCATTACAATCTAATCTCAAAAACATGTGATTTGTCTTTTTTTCAATAAATCTTGTTTTTGTAATTTGATCCCAATTGAGGTTGGTAAGTAACGTAACATCTGCACCAAGAGAAATTAGATTATTTGCTACATTACCTGCCATACCTTTATTTTCTATCGTGTTTAACAAGTTAAATACTGGAACTGGAGCTTCGGGACAAAGGCGTTCAACTCTTCCATAATTAAAAACATCTTTACACGTTTCTCCAATTACAAGTATCTTCATCTTATCCTCTTACCAATCCTGAAATAAGGTCCACTTCTTCTTCTGTTAAAGTTGGATCATTTGGAACAAAAAAGCCTCTTTCGTGGATGATGTTACTTATTGGATCATTAAATTCTCCATAAACATTCTTCCAGAAAGGATGGCGTCCAAGATTACCAGCAGAGAAGATTCTTGTTTCTACACCATTTTGTACAAGACGTTTTACAATCTCTTTTCTGTGTGCTGTGCTTTCCGCCAACGCACCAAAAGAGATTGATACAGGCATGTGATCTCTCCAATCTTGGAACTCTACAACACCTTTTAGATTAGAAGCGTAACGCAAATGGTTTCTGTTTCGACATTCTGATACCCATTCTGCTTTCTCTACCTGTCTAATTCCAATAAAGGCTTGTAAGTCAGTAGCACGAACATTGAATCCTGGCACAAAGAATGTAAATGGCTTATGGAAATCATCTACACCATTATCAGAGATCAATTTATCATAAGCTTCTTGATCGAGATCTTTACCCCATCCGTGACTACGAAGCATAATAAGTAAATCATATAGTTCTTTACTATTTGTATTTACCATACCACCTTCAATAGTAGAAAGTTGATGACCAAAGTAAAATGAGAATGACGACATATCTCCGACTTGCCCGACCATAGTTCCATCTGAGTACCTTGCTCCAAGAGCAGCACAAGCATCTTCTAAAAGAATAAATCCATATTTTTCTTTTAGTTTAAGTAAACGTTCTTTATAATGTGGAACTCCGAGAACTTGAACATAAATCACAACTGATGGTTGTTCTTTGATACATACTTGTTCTAATTGATCAAGATCAATTCCAAAGGTGTCTTTATCCGCACCAACCATAATCGGTTGCATACCAAATTGCATTGCTGGTGCTATAGTCGTAACCCATCCGACAGATGGTACAACTATTTTATTGTTAGGAAGTTTGCGACTTTGTAAAGCGGCATAAGTCATTAATAAATTAGCAGAAGAACCAGAGTTACAAAATACAGAATATTTAGTGCCAATATATTTAGCCCATTTATTTTCAAATTCCAATGTTAAAGAACCCTTTGTTAATCTAGGTTTTTGCAAAAGCCATTCTCTAAGGGCTTCAATATCATTATTATCGATTGTTTCTTTTGCTAGAAAATATTTAATTTCCATTTTATTTGCTCCTATTTTTTTTATTATAACATGTTTATAAATAAATGCCAAGTGATTTTGTGCTTTTATTTTTATCTCTATCGGAAATAATCACATTTTCCAATTTCCATTTAAAATCAAACATAGAATCTTTATAATCAATTGTTGTTTGTTTTTCAATTCCATTATATTTTTTTGTCCATTTATAAAAAAATAAACATTTATCCGATAAACATAAATGTCCATTCACACAACCAGCAGGAACATAAATAGAAGTAGGATTTTTTCCCGATAATTCAAACATCATTGATTTTCCATAAGTTGGAGAATTTTTTCTTAAATCACCTATTGCTAGTTGTATTTCTCCATCTAAACAAGTTATAAGTTTACCAATTTCAGAATCTCCATGTAGTCCTCTTAAAACTGAATAATAAGATATTGATAATTTATCTTCTACAAAATTTGGTAATATATTATTCTCTGTATGTATTGTCCATATTTGTCCACGAATATCTTCGTAAAAATCAAGTTCTAATTGGATTATATCTTTAATATCAAAATTATTATGAACTTTTTTTATAAACATCTTAATCTTGAAACCTAGTTTTCCAAACTATTGGTGCTTTTTTCCAATCACTTAACAAATCTAATCTTTGATTGTTAGTAAACCAATTTTGATTTCTGTATCTTTGATGAAAAATAGGTTCATCATGCTGGTGTTGACAATGAAAGATTGGAGCATGGTCACCCGTTGCGCCTACCATATGCTCGCATTTATAAAGTGGTATGTCAGTCATATTAGTTATTGCGCCCATGAATTGTGCTCTTACTGCTAAATCATTGTCTGCTATAGCAGTAGCTTCAAATGTGCTGTCTAAACCGCCTAAAAACTCATAAAATTCTCTATAAAAAATAGCAGAATTAAAAATATACCATTCATTATTGAAAAATGGAGAACCATTATTAGAATTATTAATTCTATAATAAGAATCTTTAGTCAAGGGACTATTATTAGTCAAGTCTTCACCTTCAAAATATTTACATAAAACTACATTTTTTGGATCATATTTCATAGAATATAAAATATCAATATTTTTGTCTAATGAATCTTTGAAGAATAAAGCATCATCTGCTGTCCATGTGACAAGATTTCCTTCACATAAAAGAGAAGCAAGGTTAGAAGCACGGACAGCACTACCCCAATCTTTTATATATTTGACATTTTTTGCTTTTTGCAGTCTTTCCGAAAGAGGGTATGGTCCACAAATAATTAATTCAAAACTTCTTTTTGTACTTTCATAAATAGAATCATAAACATCCTCCCATTTATGATTTCGTATTCCCGGCATAATTATAGATATTTCTGGTTTTTCCATAATTTAATAAGCTCCTATTGTAGATAAAACTTTATTCCAAAATATTTTAGATGAATATTTATTTAGATATGTATTGTATGCATTTGTTTCAATCTTAACTCTTTCATCTGGATTCTGTAAGAAGTATTGAATCTTATCTACCAAGTCTTTTTCACTTTCAAATTCAATATAATCGTGTTGTGGTTTAAAATATTTGCTTGTTATACTATTCTTTCTTTCTAAAAGGAATCCTCTTGTTGCTGTGACTTCGAATACTCTTCCTTTTATTTGATCAAACCCACTTGGACAAAATGGAAAATTTAAATTTATTTTTGTTCTTTGCAAAAGATTTGAATATTGTTTTGGTGATAGACCTTTTTCTCTCTGTCCACCATCTATTAATATATTAATATTATTATCTAATAAATATTTTAAATAATGTTGTCTTTCATGATACCTTGTACTTCCTATAAATGAACAATTAATATCTTTTTCTGATTGTAAAATTGGATTATATAGATTTTCGTCTTGTGGTGCCCAAAGAGATAATAAATTGTTTTCTTCTATATTATTTTCTCCACCCCATGTAACATGAAGATCAGCAAATGGTTTTAATTCGTGTTTTATTTGAGGTATACCCCAATCTAATCCTATGTCGGGCCACATAAAAATTAATTTACAACCCTTATCTTTTAGATATTTATAAGAATAACTTGTTGGATTCAAACTTGATTTTCCAAGTAAAGAAAAAATTATTATATTTGGTTGCAATTTATCAATAACTTTTGGTATTATACTATCAATATGAACTTTTAATTTTACTGCACATTCATCTAAATGAAGTAAACTAAAATGTATATCTGGGTTATTGTTCTTAAATGTTCCAAATAAATTATGAAAATTATTAGTCAATCCTTTTTCTGGTGAGGCGTCGCACCATTTTTCTGTTATAAATAAAACTTTATTTTTCATTATAAAAATCGCCCCATTCCACTAAAATAGTACTTTTACCATCTGTTCTTTCGTATGCTTTGACATATGCTTCAAATATTTGTTCTGGTTCATCAAGTCTTATGACTTCAATATTTGTTAACATCATAGAGAATGCTTCACTAAAATCTCCAATATGTTGGTGTTGTGGATGTAGTGGCCTTTCTGCTCCAATAGATGTTCTAATGATTGCTTTTGTTTTATATGTATTATTTGACATAATACCAATTTTGTCTAAATGATTGATTATTTGATTGGCTCCAAGAATTAGAAAATTCCATCTTGGATAAATGCTAATTGGTATTGTTTGGTTAAGTGCCATTCCAACTGTTATTCCTGTTTGCATTTCTTCGAATACTGGTAACTCCATTTTTTTGTCGATAGATATATCTTTAAGAGTATTAGTCATAGCAGTACCGGCATATGTTACTGCTTGACCCATAAAAATGGTATCTGGTTTTTCTGCGAGCCATTCCATTGCTCTTTTCAACTCATCGTAATATTTACCCATAATAACTCCTAAAATTGTATTCTAATCCCACTTCCTGCGTGGGGCCATTTATTTAAGTTATATTTATAATATATAACTTTATCAGGAAATCTTTCGGCATATAACATTGCTTCTGTTTTCTCGTTTACAGAATATCCCCATGTTTGTTTTGTGTCTGTGCAAACAGATTTTCCATTATCTTCAATAACAAATTTAATTGGCAAATTATGATTAACAGAGTATTTAATTGCTTCGTACATAATACCTGTTTCTGCTGTCATATCTCCGACAAAAACCCATACAGTTTGATTATCTACTTTCTTTGTCTTTAAGTCAAGAGCAACTCCAACTGCAAGTGGTATTTGACCTGTAACAATAGCAGATGAAAAAATATTTTGTTCTTTGAAACATAAAGTTATAGAACGACCATCTAAAATTGCTTCTTTAATTTTTTCTCTTGGTACACCTTTTAGCAAACATTGGTAGTGGCTTCTCCAAGAACAAAAAACCCAATCTTGTTCATTGATATTTTTAAATATTTCTATCATTTGTTGTTCGTTTCCGTCATACAAATGGATTGGTGCTTTAATATCTCCTTTATTGAAGCATTCTGCGATTTCTTGCTCAAAAGCAATTAATTCTTCTTTAGTATATAAATTTTTCATTTGTTGCCTTAAATGTTAATAATTTGCGTTAATTGGTTCATCGATCATGGAAACAACTTTAATAAGTTCTTTAATACCATAATCTAAATCGTGTGTGCATTCAAAACCAGTATTATAAAGTTTTTGACTTGAAACAATGTAGTTTCTTCCATCTGGATCTTTTGTGTATTCTGCTTGTATTATCTCAATTGGTACATGATTCTTAATTTTCTCTACTAATTGAAGCTTGTTACAATTTACTTTATCATTACCAGCATTATAGGTGTTGCTTTTACAGGATTCCCAATTGTTTAACACATGCACGAAAACCCTAACAATGTCTTTGATGTGTATGTAGTTTCTCATTGCTTGGTTTTCATAAAGAACAATCATTTTTTCTTTAATTGCTCTCATAACAAGATTGTTTACAAGCAAATCAAACCGAGGACGTGGAGAAGAACCGAAAACAGTAGCTAGTCTTAATGTTACATGGTTTTCTACTGATTTACATTCGTGTTCTGCACGAAGTTTGGTAGTCCCATAAATAGAAATAGGATTCATAGGACTATCTTCTGTACAAGCAGAAGTACCATCTGTGGCTCCATAACCAGAATTAGAGTTTGGATAAACAATCAATTGATCATTTGATTTCCAATCACAAATATTTTTAATATGTTGAAAATTAATTAATTCTGCATCAATAGGGTTTCTATCACATAATGGCGCACCAACTAATGCGGCTAATGGAATAATAATATCGTGTTTAGAAACTAAATCTTTTAACATATTATCATTTCTAACATCGCCTCTAATAAAATCAAATTTATCTCCATATTTTAAGCATGGCAACAAACTTGTCTTATTGTACATTTGCTTATCTAATACTGTTATTGAATCGTTTTGCATTAATAGTTGTTCAGACAAAACTGAACCAATGTATCCAGCACCACCAGTAATTAAAACTTTACTCATTGTTCCTCGTATCTAATTTAAGTTTTCCAGTAAAAAGCTCATAAATCATAATCCAATCACAAGTCTTTGTCAATACTGGATTTACTTTAAATGTTGCTGGTTCGTTTTTTTCATACTTAAAATGTCCAGGCCACGCACCAATATAAACTACAAACGGTGTCAACAATAATAGTGGCGCAAACCAAATGTTAATTGTTGCTAAATAAATAATGTACAAAACATAGCCAACAGTCAAAAAATTACCAATTACATGCAACAATTTGTTAATTGGATTTCTATGTGCAAGAAGATACTTTGGATAATACTCAATAAGTTCTTTTTTTGATGGAATAGAAAGACGTTCAAAGTAATCAACTACAAATTTCATTTTTCATACCCACTAGGAACCCATTGTCTAAAAGCATCTACATTATCAACTTTATAATCTTTACGCCCGCCAAGTTCTGATTGAATACGATTTTTTGCTGTATTTCTAATGCCGTTTAAACCATGAGTTAATTCAAGATCATTTCCATTTTTTATTCCTTTGCGGAAATTACTTTCATTAAACCAGATGTGGGAATTCATATGTGCCAAAACTATTATATCTCTTACCATTGAAGCGGTAAGTTGAACTGACTTTTCCCTCAAACAAATTTCAATATCATTGACAATATCGTCTATTTCTTTGGTATACTCTTCTCTATGCTCTGGGATTTTCCATTCTTTCATTTGGACGATTGTTAATCTATCGATTAGTTCTGCAAATGTTGGCAAGTATTTTCTCATTCATTCCTCTTTATTAAAGTATTGTCTATACATAGAGTAATTCTTTTGACCTATTATGTCAATATACTCATTAAATATATCTTTCTCTTCTTTCATTTTTTCTTTGATATTATTCAAAGATGTTGATTTACCATTTGGATTATAATAATATAATCCGATTAAGGTATTGACTTTTTTAAATTTTGAACCACCTCTTACACAACGAAGCCATAATTCCCAATCGTTTGCATATATTAAATCTTCATTAAAATTACCATTTTTTTCTAACATTTGTTTTTTAAACATTGGCATTGGGCCAGGAAGACATTTAATCATATTTTCTTTTGTAAAAGGCATGAGTGAATGTTCATATAACAAATTAGAAGTATTATTTTCAAATATTTCATTTGCAACATTTGTTTGTAAGCAATCACCATAAACAAGTTCGCAGTCTAAAGAATAAAATAAATGTTTTCTTAAAATTTCACAATAAGTTGGTGAAGGTCTGTCATCAACTTGAATCATACTAATGAACTTGTTGTTGGTTTTATTTATAACAAGATTAAACGCAGCAGGTATAGTTATTTTTTCATCAATTCTAATATAATTAATATTTTTATATATATTTTTATATTTTAAAATTATTTCTTTTTCTCTGCCGTTAGAGTCACAATCCACTATAAACAAATCAATTTCATCAAAAATTGTTTGTTTAGTTATTTCCTGTAAATATTGCTCAATATATTTTTCGGCATCCACAAAAGTACACATTAGTGTTATTCTTGGCATTTTTTCACTATAAAATTGTATCAAATTAATTTTATCTTCTATTAAATTTGAAAAAATATTATATATGTTTTCCATTCTTATTTTAACCGCTTGTAGCAGTTTAATACCGTTTAGATATAGTAATCCCTCCGAAGCACACCCTAAATAATTATTTGTTTTTATTTTACAATTTAATATTTTTGCTTCTACAACAAACCTGCTAAATGTTTCGATCCAAGTTGGAAAAAAAATTAATCTTTTACAGTTTGAAAGATTAGCCATAAAATCTTCATAATTTGAATTTTTGATTAAAGAAAATTGAATATTATTTTTTTTACAATATTCAATTGTCTGTAGTGTGCCTTTATTCTGATTGTTTGAGTCATAAACATAATTATCAATTATTTTATTGTCCTCTGTTTTGATATTCTTTTCCAGAACACTCAAATGATGTTTACTCCAGATATTACCACCTAAATTTACTATATTTTTTAATAATGTATTTTTATACATTATTTCTGTATGTAATTTACTTTGACACAAAACAGCAATAGCTTTTTTACAAAAGTCCAGATTTTGAATCTGTTCTTCATTCGCTAAAAAATAATTAAATAATGCTGGGTTGTTAGACTTTAAATATTTATGATCATGTTCATATATTATATATTTATAATTTTGTTGTACAAATATCTCTTTCATATAAGGATTGAGTTGCATATAATTTGCAATAATAAACAAAGAATTTTTGTTGTTTTTTAAAAATTCAATATTAATGTTTATACTTTTAATCTTTAAAACATCATATTTATGTTTTAAATAATCTTCTATAAGTGCATCATTACATAATTCTGCGCCTCCAGTGATTTCATTTAAAAAATAGTCAGATACAAAAACAATCTTTTTCATCAATAGTCCAGAATATTAGAATCGTGCAAAATTGAATTAATATAATCATCCTCAATTGTTTCAGCGTTTATTCCAAAAACATCAACAAACTTCTCATACATCTTGCTTTCTTCAAACTCTTTCTCAATATGAGAAGCCAATCTTTTTGCTTGTCCACGGAAGCGATCATGGTTCTTGTAAACCTCTCTCATTTGCGTTCTGGCAGAGTTTTCAACAGGGAATGCCCACAGAGTATCCTTCTCAATTACACCTCCCCAGACAGCTTCCTGTTGCACGGGTTGAAGGGTATATTCTACTTTTGCAAAGTGTGGTTTGATTTTTCCTTCTTTATTAGGACAAT
>Ga0181358_1000052_pt1 | contig 45720 bp, 25 predicted proteins | sample Fa13VDMM110SD_FD_130096 | JGI IMG/M metagenome (GOLD analysis project Ga0181358, IMG submission 130096) | Freshwater viral communities from Lake Michigan, USA - Fa13.VD.MM110.S.D | ecosystem: Environmental > Aquatic > Freshwater > Lake | place: USA: Michigan | collected 2013-09-24 | reverse complement strand
TTTCTGGTTCTGGTTCTTCAGCTTCTATTACTTCAGGTTCTGGTTCTTCAGCTGGTAGTTCCATTTTGACTAATGCTTTTTTATCTTTCTTTTTTGATTTTTTACCTTTGTCTTCTTGTTCTAGTTCTTTTAAAAATGCCTCTTCTTTTGCCTTTGCAATCATAGCCTGTTCTGCTAGATTTTTTTCATTACTTAACTTTGTAAGTTTACCTTTCTCTTTTTCCAATTTTTTATTATAATTATTTCTTTCTTGAAAACTATCAATTAATTGTATTTTATCATTAGTGAATAATAATGTATATGGTATAGCTCGATCACCTTTGTGATTTTTTAAAATAATTTCCCTAAAATCACGTAATGACTTATCAATCATACTTATAAATTTCAATAAGCTTGCGTTAAATTCTACTACCATACCATTATTTAAATTTTTATCAATTTGGTCCAACCTACCATAATCAAATTTATTCTTAATAAATGTTAAATTAGTTTGGTCCATTTCAGATATATCTTTTTTTGGTTTATGTTCATCTATTAAAGATATTGCGTTTAAATTTTTAATCAATAGTTGCATTAAATTATATTTTAATTTTTTGTTAATTTCCACATATTTTTTATAGTTTAAATCTTCTTGATTTTTTAATAATTCATCCTTCATAAATTTAGCCATTTTATGAAATACTGATATAAGTTGTTCAATTTGTTTTTTTCTAGATTTCATCTGGTTTTGATCATATGGACTTGCTTTATAATTAGGATCATCATATTTTTCAATATATTCTTTATACAATTTATCATATATTTTATACTGTTCTACTGTTGTTTGTAAATCCTGACGTTCTAATTCTTTTAATGCATCTTTTGGTGCTGTTTTATAATATTCCATGTCTTCATCTGTAAAAGGTATTGGATTAAGATATTCATTAAATTCCGCTAATTCATGGTCGTCATCTTCTTCAGCTGGTGTAGGTTCTGGTTCATCATCAGAATCATTTAAAAAAACTGGTCTATCGCCAGATCTAGTTATTGCTGTTTCTTCAGCACCACCTAACATACCACCTATAATACGCCTCGATGGATGAAACTGTAATCCACCTCTACCATGTATATGTGGAAATGGATCATGATAATTGTTTAGTATATGTATTAAGTTTTTCATTATATACTAATCTTAGGATGTGTTTAAATATTGTTATAAAAAGATTTAAACAGTAATTAAGTTAATTCTTAATAATGAGTGAATCAATTTGCAATGCAATTTATAAAAATAGACCTCATCTTAGTGATAATAGTATTAAAACATATGGTAGTATCCTCAAGAGTCTTTATAAAAATATGTTTGATATTGAAGACGATGAGGATCTCGTCATAGATCTTACTAAATTCAATGATAACAAAAAAGTATTAGCTTACCTTAAAACAATGGATGTAAATAAACGCAAAACTATATTATCCGCTTTATTCGTCCTTACTGAAAATAAAGCATATCGTAAACAGATGGTTCACGACATCGATAAATATAATAAAAACATGGACAAACATGAAAAGACCGAAGAACAAAAAGAATCTTGGTTAGATACTCAGGAGATTAAAGAACTCATCGAAGGAATGGAGAAGCATGTTAAAACATTGTATAAAAAGGATGTATTAGCCATGGAAGATTTACAAGAAATTCAAGGTTATGTTTTACTTTGTGTTCTTGGCGGTATTTATATACCTCTTAGGCGTTCTATGGATTTCTGTGATTTTAAAATAAAAAATATTGATACTGAGAAAGATAATTACATGTTAAAAAATGTGTTGATTTTCAATAGCTATAAGACATCGAAAACCTACGGGCAACAGAAAGTTACAGTGCCTAGGAAACTAAGCATGATTTTGAAAAAGTGGATTTCTCGTAATCCTACTGACTATTTATTTTTTGATAAAAATTCTAATCCACTAACAAATGTTAAACTGAATCAGAGACTGAATAAATTATTTGGTAAAAAATCAAGTGTGAATGCTTTACGCCATACATTCCTTACTGATAAATATTTAGATCATTCTGAAAAAGACAAAGAATTAAAAGCCGACGTAAAAGATATGGGTACATCACCATATCAGGCCATACATACTTATATTAAAGAATAATTATAAGTCCTCATCTGACGATGTAGCCTCATCATCAACTTTACTAATTCCTTTACCCTTAACTACTTTTCTTTTTCCTTTGCTATCTGTGCGGGGTATATCTAAAAGAAAAGTATCTAAATTATAATATTCTAAAAACCCCTTTCTATATTTTTCATTCTTCTTTACTTTACCACCAGTAATAATTAGTGGTCGTAATGGAACTGAAACAGCATCATTATAAACTGCCCTTAGTTCATCAGCATCTAAATCACTACTCCATTCATTCATAATTGCGGTTTGTTCACGTTTACTACCACCTAAATCTAATAGAACTAAGTATGATGAATTTTTTCTAATAAATTTAGGAATGTCATAAAATGACTGACTTAAGAATACTACAGATACATTTCTCTTACGTGCCCTCAAGAAATAATCACAAACACTTTCTAAATTTTTCGATAGAACTAAATCGTCCCATACTACTAAATGATTATATTCTTTGTCCATGTCATCTAGTTTAGGTGTATTAGACATACCTTCTTTAATTTTGATTTGTTCGAACTCACCTTCTAAATATTCATATAATGGTTCGGCTTTGTTTCGTGTGATAATAGTTATATCCGCAAATGTGCCCTGACCAGATGAGAACACTTTAATTAAGTTCAAAAGGAAATTAGTTTTACCAGTTCCTGATGGTGCTACAACACACATTCTAAAAGGCAATTTAATGTTATGTAAATGCTCATTAGGATTAGAAACTTTATCAAGATATTTTTTTGGTATAACTTCGTAGAAATTGATAATTTCGCCGTTATCGATTGTTGCTTTTTTTGGTGGCATTATATAATAGTAAGAAATATATTTTTATAACCTTATTATATTATAAAGATAAATTTAGATTATCATTATAATATGGCAGAATACACACCACCAACTGATAATGTTCCAATCTTCGATGTTACGAATTTCGCACCATCTGGTTCAGGACTTACAGAGGCACAAATCGCTTCTAAATTTTTAAGGTTTCCTACAGGGCAAGGAACTGAAACATTACCCGCACTAATTACTGGGTCTATTACAGCACCTAATATAATGAATATCGTTATGCCTAATGCTTTAGCATCTAATGTATTGAATGTAGGAGTTGTAAGTCGTAATATATCTGGACAAGTTCATCACTATTCTGATGGTGATAATTGTGTCGCTGGTGCAGGCGTGCATTTAAATAATGGAGTTAATAATGCATCAACAACAAATATAGCAAATGGTACTACATCCACGGGAACAGTTAATATTATGTCAGGGACTAACTCATCAGGTGTAATTAATATTGGTGCAACAAATGGTGCAACTGATACAACAACATTTATGTCAGGTATAACTACTATTGATAAATTAAAAACAAATTTAATTAGCGGAACAGCAAATAATGTAGTTATGAATATAGGTCAAGGTATAACTATAGGTGATACAGGTGTTGGTATTAATCTTGGTAATGACCTTACGACAGGAGCTTTAAATATAGGTAATTCACAAACATCTGGTAATATTGGAATAGGCACACTTGCAACAAGGAACGGGTCTATAAATATTGGGACAGGTGGTTCTTCGACAGCATCTATTGGAATAGGTGGGGTTGGTTCAACGACTAGATTAAACTCAACTACTGTATCATTAGGACCACAAACACCACAAAACAGTTCATCAACTATTACAATCGGTGCTGTAAATGGACCTAATACTACACTTACAACCGTAAACGGAAGACTTACAGCTACAGCAACAACAAATATTAATACCACAGGAGGATTACCAACAAATATAGGCGGTAGTGGTTCAACTACTACTATTAATGGTGGGGTAAATATTAATCAAACTGGCGGTGGTTCAACTACAATCGGAACTAGCACCGTAGGAACTACTACTTTATTAGGTTCAAATGTGACTATGAACGGAACTACTAATAATATAATTGGAACAGTTAATATTAATGGTATAGGTTCAGGTGCGACTACTACATCACTTATTACTATTGGTAATGCAACAGTTGGAGGAATAACAACATTGTCAAGTCCAACCGTTAATATAGGTAATGCTGATTCACTTATAAATATGAATGCAACAAATATTAAACAATCTATAAAAACATTAAATGGAACTATAATTGAGAATGTAATTGGCGATACTACAATAGTTCCATCAATGTCAACTACTTTTAATCGAAAAAATTCAGCTACACTTTCAGGTTTATCTTGTTATACAATTACATCTAATGCATCAGCACAATTTACATCTCAATATTTTGAAATTTTGGTATCAGGTTGTAATGCGGGACGAGGTAGTTATACATATAAGGGTTGTTTCGGTGTTGAAAAAATAGACACTGGAAATATGTCACCATCATCTGTAAGCACATTATTTTATTTTGGAACAGGGATATCGCCACCAACTACAACAGTTATTCCAGTTATTACTTTTACAGCAACACAACAAGTATTAACTGTATTAATCAATACATCAGGAGGTAGTTCAACAGACCAAAATTTTGTAGCAACACTTACATCATATCCAACAAGTAGTAGACGAGTATCAGCACCTCAATTAGAAGATTTTTTAATTTCAGCGGTTTAAACTTTTTCAAAAATTTAATAATATATTAAGGGATATAAACTCTTAATATATTATATAATATAATGTCTATTTCACAAACACAATTAAAAGGAACAGTCGTTCTTAATTCTGATGCAGGTGCAAATCTTACTGTTGGTAATGCTACAGCAACTAATGCAATAACAGGAACAACTAATATTAATACAACAGGAGGAGGGACAACAACCATCGGAACGGCTAATACTGGGACTACAAATATTAAAGGAAGAATTTTAAATATATTAAACGACGTTATAACTGGTGCATCTCCTTATCCAACTATTAATATAGGAAGAAATAATACTTCTGGACCAGATAGCACAACAACTAATATTGATGGAACTGTTAATATAGGATATCTTAGTGGTGGGGATACAACAATAAATCAACTTTATACTGATTGGATTTATGCTGTAACAGATGCATCGACTTTAAATGTAGGTGTAAATTTGATTACAGGAGACCCTATTAATAATAATATAGCGATAAGTATAGGTGAAAATTTGTCATCTGGTAAAATTGAAATTGGAAAAAATCAAACAACTGGAACTATAGAATTAGGGGCAGGTTCGGCTACTACAAACACTAGAAATATTACAATTGGAAATACTACAGGTTTATTTGATACAAACACCACATTAACAGGTAAAACAACTATTTCTAAATTAGCAACACCATTAACACCTATATATGCATATCCTGTTATAGGTGTAGACCAAATTGGTTATTCTGTTAAGGTTGATATTCCAGTAAATACTACTATTACTACCGCACAGATGACATTAGTAACTCTTCCATCTGTTAGTTCTGGAAAATGGCTTATTAGTTTTTTAATGATGATAAAAGGAGGTGTTACTAATAATATAGGTGTTAGTAGTATTTTATTCAAAGATACAACACCATTAACATATGCAGTTACATGGGTTGGCGGAACAAGTGTTAATTCATCAAATAATATTGTATTATGTGATGATGTAACAGTAGGTAGCACATCGGTTTATAAAATTAATACAGTATGTAATCAAGCACATGCTACATCTCTTGCATTTACAACATTGACAGCCCCAATTTTTACTATTAATAATGCGGGATATTTACAAGCAACTAGAATAGCCTAAATCAATAAATTTTATAAATATATTAAGGGATATAAACTCTTAATATATTATATAATATAATGTCTATTTCACAAACACAATTAAAAGGAACAGTCGTTCTTAATTCTGATGCAGGTGCAAATCTTACTGTTGGTAATACTACAGCAACTAATGCAATAACAGGAACGACAAATATTAACACATCTGGAACATCAAATACATCAATTGGTGTCGTTGGTTCAACTACGGCAATATTAGGAACAGTAAATTTTAATATAACAGGAGCAGGCAATACAACAATTGGCACGGCTGGTAATACTACATCTATTCGAGGAACAACAAATATTAATACAACAACTAGTTTAAACACAACCATAGGGACAAGTGCAGGAGGAATATCCACTATTCAAGGGGCTACGGTAAATGTAACTGGAACAACTACAGCAATTTCAGGAGCTACAAATATTAATACATCTGGTAGTTCTACTACAACTATCGGTAATATATCAGCGGGTGGTATAATAAATATGAATAGTCCAGATATTAACATTGGAACTACAACATCATTTGTTAATCTTGGAACACTTACAGGTGCAGGACAAAATAGATTAAATAAACCATTAACCCCTTTATATGAATCATCAGCTATTGGTGTTAATAATATAGGATATACTGTTTATGAAACTTTAACATTAGGACAAATAGACCCTTATAGTGATCGTAATATGTTTCCAGCTGTTACACTACCAAAAGGTGTATGGTTAATTCAATGCACCGCACGAATCAATTCAGACAATGCTTCAGGAACTAATATAAATGATTATGTTTTTTGGTGTAGGGATAGTATTGATTATAATGTAAGACCTATTTTTATGTTCGGAAATAGTAATACATTGTTGGTAAAAACATTAACTAATTCAACATCTGCTATTATTACATCAGACGGAACTACAAGTTATACTATTGCATTTTACATGACGTATACTTTAAGTGCACCTGATATTTTAAGATTACAAACAACTGGTGATTATAAATCATCTGTAAAAAGAACGAGAATTGCATAATAATTATAAAGATTCAAACACATATATTTACATGGTTGAAATGTCAGAAATATTTTGGAGTTCGTTTATTACAATCGTAAGCGGTCTAATTCTTGCAATTATAGCAATGTGTTATAAATCTAAATGCACAGAAATACAATGTGGATGTATAAAAATAAAAAGAGATGTAGAAACAGAAGAAAGAGAACATGAGTTTGAAATTACTCATCCGCCTAATAATCCAATTGGACAAGTTTAATAAAAAATTATAAAATATTAAGGGATATAAAACCTTAATATGTTATAATAGATAATGCGTAAAAAGTCTCAAATGAAATACGAATCTGATTCTGATTCTGATAGTGAAACAGAATCTAAAAAAATAATTATGAAATTAATTAAAAAACATTCTAAAAAACATGGAACAGGATTGTTTGATGATATTGGAAGTTATGTTACAAATAAAAAAGGTTTAGCGTCTGATGTTTTACAATATGGATTACCAACAGCAATGGGTGCTGTTGGTTCTATGGGTGGTCCAGCTGGTGCTATTGCTGGTAAAGAAGGAGGAGTTTTATTGTCTAAAAAAATAGCAGAAGATAATGACATGAGTCGTCGAAGTCAAGACCCATTAGACAGCGGTTATTTACAACAACATGATGCTAAACAAAAAACACAACAAAATAATAATAATAATAATAATAAACCAAAACCATATGACCCATTGACAAAAGAAGAACGAGAATATTTAGATGAACATAATAGAAATCTTGAAAAAAAACTTCGTGATGGAACACTTGAAAGTTATGATTACACAGACCTTAAAAGGGGGATTATTAAAGGTAATGCAAAAAGGTCTGAAGCTGAACAACAGTTTTATGATATGTTTCATGGTAATGGAATTCATATCGATGTTAATTCACATAATGCATCAGGAAGTAAAGCTAAATCTGGTATGGGTTTCTTTGATGATTTTGCTGATGATTTACGCCCTGTTAAACATCATGGAATGCCAGTGAAACCAGTAAAAGATAAACAAATACCAGAAGAAATGAAAGTAGGTGAGGGTTTGAGATCACGTAAAAAATCTAAAGATCATGTTTCACGACGTGCATTTGATGAATATATTAAAAATGAAACAGAACGATTATCACGAAAAGATTTAGCTGAATCACGAGCTGTGCGTAGTGGTAAGAGAGCTAAACCAGCAGGTGGTTATGGATATGGACTCAAGGGATCGCCTGAGATGGCCGAAAAGATGGCAAAGCTACGAGCAATGAAAAAGAAATAACAATATTATAAAAAGAAATTATTATTATAAGTAATATGACTCATAAAATACATAACATTCATCCTAATTATAAAAAAGAGGAAATATGTAAATATCCTAATAGAACAAGAATTAGCGGAGGTGCAATTAGTGCGTCAAACTTAAAACAATTTATTGAATCATCATATAAACCAATAGAACAAAGACCTGAAAATATTAATGGTTATATACTCGATAAAGAATTAACACAACCTACAGCTACTGTATATAATAATCCTAATAATAATCATTGTGTTGTTGTGCATAGAGGAACAGAGAAGACCGCTAGTGATTGGAGTAATAATGCAATGTATGCCGTAGGTGCATACGATATGACTGATAGATTTAAACAAGGACGTGAAGTGCAAGAGAAAGCACAAAATAAATATGGTGTAGGTAATGTATCTACAGTAGGACATAGCCAAGGTGCAGTGCTTAGCCGTAAATTAGGTAAGGATACTAAAGAGATCATTAATCTTAATCCAGCATATACGAACGAGCGTCCTATGTATCATGAATATGATATACGTTCATCTGGTGATGCTGTAAGTGCAACGAAAAGTTTCTTTACACCTATGTTTAACATCTTATATCCTTCAACTAAAGGTAATGTCCTTACAATTCCAAGTGCTAAACCATATAGTGTGATAACAGAACATAAACCTAATATTTTAGATAGATTACCACCAAACCAAATGATAGGAAGATAATTATATACTCAATTAATTAATATTGTTATTATAAAATAACGATATTAATATATACTTTACGGATAACACCAGAGAAGAATGATAGCTAACCAATTTGGACTGAAGGGATCATCGATCCAATCACCCTTTATCATCGTAGCCCTTTTCAAATAGTTATCTCTTCGTTTTTTGTCCATGTGTTTACTCATATCCTGATATAGTATTGACCCAAAGTGAATTACCTTCTCTCCGTTATCAATCATATATTTTTTGTCCTTTTTTGTCGATGGTAATACGTCGAGACCGTAAACCTCTTTTGCACGCTTTTTGACCTTATTTATATCTGAGACCTTTTCTAACTGGGATAATTTACTTTCCATTATTATCTTTTATACTCTTTTTCTCTTTCTCTCTTTACTTAAAATATTTATTAATAGTATCTGTAGTATATATTATAATATCCAAATATCCAAATATCCAAAAATATAGGGGTAAAAACAAACTTAGTAAAAGTAAAAAGACAGTTTCTAAGGGAGTTTATGAAAAAACGCCCTTTAGCCAGAAATTAATGGATACTATTAATAATATTTTTAAGTAAAGGAAAAATGAAACAAAAAAAGAAAAAAAGAAGAAAAAAAGAAGTAAATTACCCCAAATATGTCATAATTCCAAATCCAGAAAAACCAAAATTGGAATTGGATGTATCCAAATTTCAAATTGACTTAAAGAGATATTATGTATATATACTAATGGAATCTCAATACCCAACTTCTGAACAATACATCGAAATTCTTGAAAACGAATTTAATACAGCTTTGTTTTACAAGTCCTTTCGTGAAGGCATGCATGTGTATTCTAAAAAATATTTGTATGGCTATAATATGAATGATAAATTATTATGGTCAGAAATATCATCAGGACAGGTTATAAATGATATGGCATCGTTTTTTAATCAAACATTCAAATTTTATATAACCTTTGAAAAACCAACAAAGGATGATTTAGTTAAGATCCACAAAAAAACAAATAAAATATGTTCTGAAAATAAATTAAGAGGTATATATAAACTATATGAAGCGGAAATTATTAATGATAATTTCATGGACGAACTTAACAGAGTATTACCACATCACCTACCTATTAAAGATTGTCAAAAAATTGATTTAAGAACAGGTAAGGTAGAACAACTGACTAAAAATGATAAATTTTCATTTTCATGTCCTGTATCATATACTAAAGAACGACCAGACGAATTAATGAATATGTTAAAGTCTATCGCATGTCATAAAGATGAAGACTTAAAATATATTCAAAAAATGTTAGGTTATGGCCTAACAGGTCATATTGACTCAAGAGTATATTTTATTTTATTTGGAAAAGGTCGTAATGGTAAAACCGTATTACTAAACCTTATGTCTAAAATATTATGTGCACAATATCAAGCTGTTTCTAAATGTGTATTCATCAATAATAATTCAGGTAAAACTGGAGGTTCTGAAGTATTACAACTAAAAGATTGTAGAATGGCTACCTTTTCAGAAACAAACCCTAACGATGAATTAAATGAATCAATTATTAAAATGATTAGTGGCAATGATTCTATTACAGCTCGTGGATTATATCGTGAACCAATGACATTTACACCATTATGTAAATTAATTTTATGCACCAACTTTAAACCTGATTTCAATGCTAACGACAAGGCTAGTGTTGATCGTGTTCGTTTAGTTCCATTAAATGCTCGTTTTGTTGAAAAACCAATTAAAATAAATGAATACCTTCAAATTAATGGTATTGACAAAATTATTGAACAAAAATATTTAAATGAGTTCTTTTCATGGTGCGTAGATGGTGCAATTGAATATTATAAAAAACCAGATTTTACACCAGTAGGAGAGATGTTAGAAGCTCAAAATGAGTATATACAAGAACAATCAAATGTTAGCAATTATATTGATGATATGTATGATATTGGTTCTGATGACGATATTATATTAAAAACAGAAGTAAAAAGTAATTACGACCATTGGTGTAAAGAGAATTCAATTAAAGCTATGAAAATGGGTGCATTATATAGTGCTTTTGATGATAAATTTGATAAATCTATTAAATGTCAATCAAAAGGAATTTATAAAAACAAATGGGTATATAGAGGACTCAAACTAAAAATAGATGAACCAGTTCACGACTTAGACGCATAAATAAAATACAAATATATATAAACACTAGTTTGTGTTTATATATATAATGAAAGATGAGTTAATAAATAAACTACCAGATGATGTGATGGCACATGTAAAAACATATCTACCTATAACTCGTTATGATTGGAAGAAGGGATCTTATATAAATAGGAATATGTATCATTCTGATTATTATAGAATAAACTTTTTGAAAGAAGAATTATTTATGAGGTCATATTTTCATTACATGCGTATGAATATATATGTTGATTGTATTCGTAAAATTATAAGAAATGATATTAATATAGTCAATACTGTATTTTATGAACAGATGTTAAATGATGCTATTCTTAATTAAAGAAGATACTAATTTTATATATAACATGAAGTATGTTATATATGAAATAAGACATAAACTAATTCCTACTGAATTCTATATAGGATCAACTAATAATTTTAGTAGTAGGAAGAGTAAGCATAAAAAGAATACTACTAATAAAGTAAGTAAACTATACTGGACTAAACTATATTTATTTATTCGTAATAATGGTGGATGGAATAACGTCGAAATGAAACCAATCTTTACAGGTGATGGTTTAGACATTAAACAGAAAGAACAGTATTATATAGACTTACATAAACCTACTTTAAATTCTATAAAATCATTCAAAGAAATATTATTATAATATATATATGTCGGATAGAATTGAATATGCTAGAAAAGTTGTATTAATTAGTTTAGGTCTTATGGGAAATCATCCGTTAGATGATGTCAATAAATTTAATAGTGATGATAAGGAACGGCTTATTACTACTGTCATGGATACTATGACGTTTGACAATAACCAAATCGATTATGCTTTTAATTATTTAAGTATGTGTCATGTAATATATCCAACACATAGATATAGTTATATTGGTTATAAATTTGAGGATTTAGATGACGACTTTTCAATATACTTATATAAACAAATTTAAGAAAAACACCTAAAGAATAAATAACATATATATATAATGTCAGAAATTAAACAACAACAAGAAGATGGACCTAAGGTTATTCAAAACTCTGATTATTTACATGCAACACCAATGCAAATGATTGATCCTATTGAACCAACAGAAATTAATCAATTCGAAAAAGATTTATTAAAAGGAACTATCACACCAGCTGAACTTATTGAATCTGAAAAAGAAGAAAAGAAACCACTATCTAAAGCTGATATCGAATATCTATCACGACGTGAGTATATTACAAAAGTAAAAGTTATTGGTTTGCATCGAATGGGGAAACACCCACTATATAACGGGAGTTTACTTAAACCACGAGAAAAAGAAAAGCTAAAAACATCTATGGAGAAAATCATGACGCTTACAGATGACCAAATTCAACGTGAATTTAACGATATTTGTATTGATAATTTATTTGATAATACTACAGATTATTCTACTTATCCTGTATATGATCCACTCCTCATGCGGTCTAACCCTAGTAGGGAAATTACACCAGATAAAGATGATAGAGAAGAAGCCTTAAACAGAAATTATTGTTAATCATTCTTTTTATTTGTATTTTTACTAATTTTTTTATTTGTATTTAAATATATATTTATTTATATATTTAATGTCAGGACAACCAGTAAGAAAGCCAACAGATATACAAGCATTTAGAAATGCATATATGGAAAACCTTGAAATGCAAGATCAAATAAATGCTGAAAATCTTGAAGCAAATAAGGTCTATAAAGCTACAGGTGCATTACCACCAAAAAGCACAATAACAGATACACGAACAACATCTGAAATCCTTGCAGATGTAGAAGGACTGAAAATTAGTTTAATTGCAACACTTAGGCCATTATTTGATCCATTTATTGCATCACAAGTATTACAACGTATTCAACGAAGTCCATTAAATGCAGATGGTGGTTTATTTACGTTCTTTGCACAACGTGCTGATGAGTTTGTTGCAAATATACAAAAACAATATAAGTATGGTAATGTGGGTGATGAAAATGATGTAGAACAATTTGTAGCATTTTTAGAAAAATCATTTAGTTCAACCAAAATGATGTCATCTACCGTGCGTGGATATTTTGATACTAAAGATCCAAATAAATCGGGTATATCTAAGGGTGAAATCGATAAATATAATGCAGGTATTCTTGATTTTAGAAATCAATTAGTAAGTAATATATTTAAAACATTAGCAAATTTAAAAGATGTACAATCTAATGAATTGATTTTAATGATTACTCAAATTCTAGAAGGTCATCTAGAGTTTGTAAATTCTGAAAAATATTTAGCAGTTCAAAATGATTTTACAAAAGTTATAGAAGAAAAAGATAAAGATTATGGTGAGTTAAAATTTGTTATTGCTGATGTATACCAAATGTATCAAGATTATATGAAAGATTTACCATCAACAATGATTCTAAATACATTATTACAACAACTAGAGAAATCATTAGGTAATAAGAATAAAGAATTAACTCGTCAAATTTTACAAAATATTATTGGTGTTTTACCATCATTATCATCTATTGAAAAATTAGAAAAATATTTTGATATAATTCCAAATGAGCGTGCAGATCAATTAAATCCACCACGACGAGAACGACCAAGTGGGCAACAGATGCAAATACAACAACAACAACAACAACCACCGCCGCCATCGGGAGATTTACCACTTAATATAACAGAAGATGAAATCGAGCAAGCAGTTGAAGAATTAGAAGATCATTTATTTACTAAGGCTATGAATGTAGAAGGTATGATTGAAACCGAAGATGAAAAACAACTTTTAGATAGAATTATTGATGCTGTATCAACGGAATATATTACAAATTTAAAACTTGGTAAGACACACGATGAAGCAAAAAGAATATCTATAGATATGGCTATTGATAATTTTAATCATTATTTTAATCAAAATATACCACATGGAACTATGGGCTATGGATTAAAGAAACGTCGAGGAAGACCTAAAGGAAGAGGGATTAAAAAAACATTTGATGATTATAAAGATCCAGACGCAGGCATTAAATCTAAAACTCCATTTATTTCATTTGGAAAACACTTCATTAATAATAACAAACTTCAAGACGGTATTATATCACTACGTCATAAATCAGGTGCAGGACTTCCTAATCTTCCATCACGTAAAGTAAGCCCTAATCTTTCTGGAATCATTAAAACCATCGTAGGTGGTGGTATGCCTTCATATAATGACGTAGATAAATTATCAGATGAGGAAAAGAATTACCTTCATCAAATCTCTAAAAAATCAGATCTAACACAGATGCTAGCAATACCAGCACCTTCAAAAGATAAAATGGAAAAGGATTTTAACCAATTTGAAATTATGAAAGGTGAAATTATGGCAGGGAATGATTCTAAAGATTTAATCAAAAAATTTAAAGTATTACTATTGAAATTAGTCAATACTGGACAATTACCAAAACAACAAGTTCAAGAAATTATGACAGAACTATTGGAAATGGGATATTAACATAAAGGGTTATTATGTATAATCAATAATATGTCAACAGCAGGTATTTACAATTATCATCCGAAGGTTATGCAACCTAATAAAATATTTTCACAAATGACTTCAGGGGGTTTTCAATCACCTTTTTATTTTGGTGGTGCACAGACACCTATAGCTTTAGGATTTTCTACATCAGAACCAACACAAGTATCATATGATTTTACAACTGATAAAATGGCGGGTATGGGTTTGGGTAAACGTGGTGTGCAAGAAACTACCCACGAAAAACATACTAAAATTATGCTACCACGCAACTATAGATTACGTTAAATAATTAAATAAATTCTATTATTATTATAAAGATTACTTTATAATAATAAGTAATATAATGTTCGTTCTCGTATTGAATCAATCAAATATAGTGCCAGATGGGCAAAATAACAAACTTAGATACAAGTTTCCAAACTCTGTAAATCTAAAAGATAAATTTATCGCAGTATCAAGTATAAGCATGTATTACAGTTGGGATAACATCACCGCATTACAAATGAATAATACAATTACATATACATGGACCGTTGGTGTAACCACTACAACTTATACAATTACTATACCCGATGGTTTATATGAAATTTCAGATATTAATTTTTTCATTCAATTTACTTTAATTGCAGCTGGTCATTACTGGACTAATGGAACAGGTGATAATTTGTATCCTTTTGAAATAGTAGTAAATCCAACGAGATATGCTATTCAATTAAATACATACTTAGTTCCTATTGTTGCAACAGCTACTGTTATTTTTCCATCTAACTGGCCTGGGGCAGCTACACAAACCTATAATCCTGTTGTATCATTTCCAGCTAGATTTAATGAAGTCGTTGGATACCCTACAACTTTTTCATCAAATCCAAATGTTAACAATGCTGGCACAGCTGTAACAACACCAGCTAATAACTATGAATCTAAAAATAGTTTGGGGACATTTTCATATCTATCAAACTCAGCACCTCAAGTGCAACCAAACAATAATGTATTATTGGCATTAACTGGAATCAATAATCCATACTCTCAACCATCTAGTATTATTTATTCATTAAATCCATCTGTAGGTGCAGGTGAACAGATCTCAGAAAGACCACCTAATTTCATGTGGAATAAAATTATAGATGGTATGTATAATGAATTGGTATTAACCTTTTTAGGCACTAACCTTGCACCACTAATTATTAAAGATCCTAACATGACTATTCTATTGACTATTAGGGATAGAGATGAACACTTAATGACCTCTAAATAATTATACTATTTATTAAAATAACTATATATATAAACTATCTAAAGATAAATTATATTATATATATAATGTCTAAATTTACTGACCAAAATATTAATACTATGATTGACGATTTAATGTGTGAAAAAAACTCGTTGATGATGGAACTAAAAAATGATAAAGAAATGAAACACTACCAGTTTCTAGTTCAGAAAATGGGTTTAATGGATATTATGATTAAGAATATGATTAAATACCGTAATGTAATTGTAAAAGATAAACTAAAAGCAGACCTATAAAGATTAAAATGATATATAGTATAATGAATATATGCCCGTCATCACATTATACGCCAATTGATGTAGTAAATGATTTATTAAAAGATATATCATTTGATCCATCTGATATTACATTAGAACCATGTAAAGGTAGAGAGAACCGAATATATGATCTTATACCATATAATAAAGAATGGTGTGAAATAGAAGAAGGAAAGGACTTTTTCGAATATACAGGAAATCCAACAAAAATAATAACTAATCCACCATATAAATCTAATGGTCAAACAGAAAATATATTTATAAAATTTATTGAACATTGTTTTAAGGTATGTTGTGGCGAATGTTGGTTTTTATTTAATAATCAAATGTTCAATAGTATGACACCTGTAAGACTACATAAATTTTTAAAACAAGGATGGAAAATAACCCTTTTAAGAATACTAAATATAAAATGTTGGTTTGGTAGATATTATTGGATTTGTTTTAAAAAGGGTATTTGGGAAATACCAAATGAAAAATCTATAAGAATTTTATAAAATAATCTAAAGACATAAAACATAATATATTATAATGCCTCATAACATTGTAAGAATCGCAAAAGTTCCATTCACAAATGGTCATGTATCACCAACACAGAAACGTATGATTGGTAAAGGTAATGGTTCAATATTACTTAAAAAAGGCGGTGCTGGTGGTGCATCGTCATATATGGATATGGATGACTATATCCGCACTACTGGTAATAATCCACTAGCCCGTAGTACTGGATCAGGTCTTAAAACACTATCTGACAAGCTTGCTAAACTTTCATTAGAAGCTAAACCACTAGTAAAAGGAAAAATTAAAAATATTGTGATGTCAATGTAATATATCATAAATTGATTTAAAGATTATCACACGTTATATACTAATATAATGTGTGACAAATTAGTATTTGATCTTTCTCAAGAAATCGAAGGTAGTCCAAATGTATTCATCCGCAAGGATTGGATCAACATTTTGGACAACCAAAATCAAAATTATAATAATAACCAAAGCATAGTCGATACGAGTCAATTATCCAACAGTAATAAATATATGTCGTATCGGGAGAGTTATTTTTCCGTTCCTTTGCTTCTAACTTTAGCACAAACAGGTGTGTCAGGATCTACAACCCCTGGAACACAACCAGATATTTTTGGTTTTGCACCTGTAACCAGTGCAACAAGTGCTGATTATGCCATGGGTCTTAAAAATTGGTTTGGCCAAATCATTCATAGTTTTACGTTGGATTACAACGGAACGACTATATGCCAACAGACTCCATTTATCAATATGTGGAATACATTTAAACTCCTTACAAGCCTAAGTTTGGACGATATTAATACACAAGGTGCAACAATTGGTTTTTATCCAGATGATGCTACATCATGGAATTTTGCACCAGCTTCAACTGGTCCAGGCCCTTTAACTGCAAGTGTTAGTGCTGATAGGTTGGGCACATGGTATGGTCAAGGCGTATGTAATAATTCAAATGCACAATTTTTTACTCCAGTTAGTGGTCTTCATAATTCCTTTAATTCTGGCGATGGTAATGAAGGATTTCGTAGACGACAAAATTTAATTAACTTTGACATTGACGGTCAAGCTGGAACTTCATTAAATGTAGCTGTTACAACAATTGTTAAATATGGCGATTTATTGTCTGGTTCAAGTGTTTCAGGTGATGGTGCATCAACAGCTACGGCGAATATTTGGAAATCATATATTTCTAGAAAAGTAAATACAATTAAAACAACCAATTCATTTGCAACTCCAACAAAAGGATTTATTCAGCATTGTATTACTGCTACTATTTACCTTAAACATGTTCATTCATTTTTTAATATGTGTCCTCTTCTAAAAGGCGTGTTTATGAAAATGACAATGAATTTGAATAATACCACTACTACTATTAAAGCTATTAATGTTGGTAATGCTACTGCTAATTCTTCAACTAATTCAGAAATTGTTGTAACCAATGTAGCAAATCCTTTAGGTGGTGTTAATCCTGCAATGCTTGCATCTGCGGTTGACACTACTGCGAACAAAAATGGTGCATTTTCTTTATTTCCTTTAACATCTGCTGATGCTGAAGTTAATACAACATTAATTTATGATTACAAAATGAATATTTCTGTTGGATCGGTTATATTAGATAATAGTCTTGGTCTAGGTAGCGATGCTGTAGGCACTTGTTCTAAATCCGTATATTTGTATATTCCTGCATATACTTTTAATACAGCTTTTGAAAAAGCCTATTTATCATCTCCAATTAAACAAATTAAATATACTGATGTATATCAGTATCAAGTAATAGGTGTTCCGTCCAATCAAGTTTTTAATAATTTATTGACAAATGGAATTGCTAATGTAAAGTCCGTGCTAATTTTACCATTCTTTAATCCTAATACAGGAACTGCTGTCGCTCAAACTAATTCGGGTGTTCAATTATGCCCTAATACTGGTTTCTTGAATGGAACGCCTGTTTTTCAGTCGCCGTTTGATCCTGCTGGAACTGGTCCAACTAGTCCAATGTGTTGGTTGACAAATTTCAATATTCAAGTATCTGGACAAAATGCAATTTACAATACTCAACGGTATAACTTCGAACAATTTAATAACCAGCTTTATGGACAGAATGCGGTCAATGGTGGATGCACAGATGGTCTTACTTCTGGTCTTATTGATCGTCAAAGTTTTGATATGGAATATTCATATTACTATGTTAATGTAGAACGCATGTTGCCAGTCGAGGCAAGTGTACCTAAATCAATTCAAATTCTTGGTCAAAATTTATCACTTAAAACTTTGGATCTTTTTTGCTTCGTTGAATATGGTGCCGAGATCTCGATTGATGCACTTACTGGAAGTAGAGTATAGATATTTAATTAATATACTTAATTATTAAATAATAAATAAAAACAAAGAAAGATTATTATAATATAATCTGGTGATTTCTAATTCTATTATAATCAATTTATGCGATAATTAACAAATCATCACATAAAGACATATTCTTAATAATAAGATAATGGAACATTTAACAATTGATGCATCACCATCTCAATTAAGGAAATTGAAAAAAGGAGAAAAAGTAAGAGTAAAAAAAGGAACTGGTTTTAATTTATTAGTTCATCCTGAGACATACAGTCGTGTTTCACGTTCATTTGGTAAAAGTAAAGGATCAGAAATATCATTAACACAAGCTGAAATCGATGCTAATACTGTAGTATCACCAGAACAACACGCACAACTCCAACGTGTAAACCCAGAAGGTAGGGGTATATTTGGTAAAAAATTTGATAAATTTATGAGTAAAACTATAGGTGCTGATAAATATAGTAAAATATATAAAGGTGCTGATAAATTAAAACCATTGGCTAAAGCAGGTGTTAGGGCTGGTATACAGATGGCAGGAACGGCCGCCACTCCTTTTGTTGCAACATATGCACCTATGCTTGCACCTTTTATACCTACCGCTGTGGCTGGTGCATCTATGATAGCAGATGATTATATTGACGATCCTGATTCATACCAGAAACCATTTCGTAAAGAACGAACACCTAAACCACCAAAACCACCAGTTGAAACATCACGACCACGTTCTGGACTTGTTGGACGTAGACCAAGAAATATGAATGAACAAGTTGGTATGATTAGGGATGATGAACGAATGAATCATCGTTATGGAACTAATTATAATTATATGGGACGTGCGGGTATGCAGAAAGCACTTGCTGATAGTCAAAGTCAACAATTAAACGATGAACAAATTGTAGCACGTTATAGACAACCAACTGATTTTAAGGGTCCTTCATCGTATGATCGTATGATGGGTATAACTGGTAGTGGATTTAGTCGTGAATCTGGTGATGTTGGTTTAAAAGGTGGAATGATTCATCAATATACTCCACAGGCATTGCAATCACAACCATACGGTGCTAATTTTCAAATGCAATATTTTTTACCTCCACAATTTCAAAAATATAATTCAGGAACTATTGAAGAGGGTATGATGGGAACAGGTGTAAACTCTCATCCATCACATGTAATGGCACATCTTCCACCAGCATTGCAATCACAACCAATGGGTGCTAATTTTATGATGAAGAATTTTTTACCTGTTCAATTTCAAGAAATGCACAATACTAATCCTATTTTTGTAGGACAAGGTTTAGGCGTGGGTCTTTATGCGGGTAAAGGAATGTGTGGCAATGGTATGTATATTTAAACAATATATATATAAACACAAAATTATATTATTATTATAATATGTCATTATCAGATTCTCAAATACGTGAATTAAGTCAAAAGATGTCAGTTCCTTTAGCGGATTGCATTTTTAAAGATGAATTAAAAGCACCGCTACAATATAATAAATCATATATCATCAATATGGAAGATAGTCATGATGAAAACGGAAATGAAAATGATGGGTCTCATTGGGTATTTTTACAATGTAATAAAACTCCAAATGATAAAATTGAATGTATATACTTTGACCCATATGGACAACCACCGCCAGAAAATGTAAAAAATGTAGTAAAGAAAACAACTGGTAAAACTGGATTACCTTACACAGAAATTGATGTTCAAAGTCTTATGAATAATGCATGTGGCTACTACTGTCTAGCAATGGGACATTTTATTAATGCTTCACAATACCGAAGCAATTCATTATTTCATGATGTAACTACCTTTATGGAAATGTTTGATGATTTAAATAAATCAGTTGATTTTAAAAAAAATGAATATATCTTAAAACACTTTTTTAGGTCATCCGATCCTAGTCTACGTAAAGATATTGAAGTTATTAAACCAATTGATTCTATTACAGCTGAAGACAATGCAGGAGGGATTGATGGTTTTAAAGGTGTTAAACTACCAGTAGAAATTAAAATGATGCCACCTAATAAAAAGTAGATATATATATAAACAGATGATACGTTATATATATAATGGAATCACAAACACCTATATCAGGAAGTGTTAGATATAGTTCTAACACACCCGCACAACGAAATGCAAATAAAAAATATCGTGAAAATAATAAAGAAAGGGTAAATGAACAAAGGCGTGTATATTACCAAAAAAAGAAAGAACTAGACCCGACCTTTTTAGAAATAAAACGATCTAAAGCGAGAGAGTATTATAATAAGAAGAAGTCAGATGAAACTACTGAAACTAAAACTGAAGAGGTTGCACATACTGAAGAAGATTCAAAAGTTGAACATGAAGAACCTAAAACTCCAAAAGAAGAACCTAAAACTGATGCGGAAGGAACAACACCACCAGAAACACCAGTCAAAGCAAAACGAACACGAAAACTCAAAGCCGTTGTCGATGTCGTTAAGTTAGTTATTGAAGAAACACCACAAATTGAAGCACTGGCAACAGACGAAGTGCTGGCATCCGACGAAGCAATCAAGAAACCACGCAAACCACGTGTAAAGAAAGTAATCACCGAAGAGGTTAAAACAGAATAAACCATTAATTATTATTATTAAAGAAGACATCAGGGGAAACCCGAAGGTATTGAGGCCTAAGTGGTATAGGCGTATGACTGTTAATCATAAGATAGTTGGTTCAACTCCAACCAATACCGATATAATAATATCAAACAACTATTTCTAATTGAAGAACAAAATAAACGATGTTATTATATATATACTACACAGTATATATATAAACACTAATTATATTATATATATAATGAATTCCAAAAGAATAATTGATGATTTAGATTTCGTAGAACAAAACCGTGAAATTAATACACGTAATAATTTGTCAGACGATGAAACATTTAAATTGAGGAAACTATATACAATCTATCAAACTATATACGACATGTATTGTATATATAAATCTATAGAATGTAATTTTAATAATTTAGAAAAAGTATATATACAATATTATAATAATAACGCTATTGAAATGATTAATAATATAAATATAGATCCTATTCTAATTCATAACTACGCATATCATGTAGAATCAATTAAGTTATTACAAAAGTTAGCTTATGAAAAGTCTCGTGTAATTACACCTGAACTACCAACACATAATTTATTATTATACGGCGTATGCTTTTCAATTGTTAATTTGTTTTGTCTCAATATTATCATCGCCCGAAACATATATAAAAATCTCTAACAAACTATTCTATATTATTTTTACCAAAAAATGATATAAAATACACATCACCATCTCTTCCTATTTTTTATTAATTCTCAAAACCATCACGACTACTCCGATGCTTAATTTATCACCCTTATACTTTATCACACTTTTACTAATCATAAAAATATATTAATAAAATCATTTAAGTAGTATATATAATATATTCCAATAATCCAATTTTAAAGTAAAAATATAAACTTAGTAAATATAAAATAATATATCTAGAGAAAGTTTATAAAAACTAAAATGGAATTGGAATTATGGATTTATATGTCCACATAAAATAGGCGGGTTAGGGCAAAGCCTATCATGTGTTGCCGATGCCGTATCATCAAAAGATATACACGAAATAAAAACAATAATATTGTTTTTTTATCTGGTAAATAAAATAAAAGATAAAGTAAAAATATGGATTTATAACTCCATAAAATATATCACATTATAAATCCAACAGAAAGGGCGGCGGTATATACTCGCCGATCTATCCACATCGAAATTATTTAATAATTAAGAAATAACTTAATTAAAGATCTTTAATTAAGTTATTTCTTAATTATTAAATAATTTCGATGTGGATAGATCGGCGAGTATATACCGCCGCCCTTTCTGTTGGATTTATAATGTGATATATTTTATGGAGTTATAAATCCATATTTTTACTTTATCTTTTATTTTATTTACCAGATAAAAAAACAATATTATTGTTTTTATTTCGTGTATATCTTTTGATGATACGGCATCGGCAACACATGATAGGCTTTGCCCTAACCCGCCTATTTTATGTGGACATATAAATCCATAATTCCAATTCCATTTTAGTTTTTATAAACTTTCTCTAGATATATTATTTTATATTTACTAAGTTTATATTTTTACTTTAAAATTGGATTATTGGAATATATTATATATACTACTTAAATGATTTTATTAATATATTTTTATGATTAGTAAAAGTGTGATAAAGTATAAGGGTGATAAATTAAGCATCGGAGTAGTCGTGATGGTTTTGAGAATTAATAAAAAATAGGAAGAGATGGTGATGTGTATTTTATATCATTTTTTGGTAAAAATAATATAGAATAGTTTGTTAGAGATTTTTATATATGTTTCGGGCGATGATAATATTGAGACAAAACAAATTAACAATTGAAAAGCATACGCCGTATAATAATAAATTATGTGTTGGTAGTTCAGGTGTAATTACACGAGACTTTTCATAAGCTAACTTTTGTAATAACTTAATTGATTCTACATGATATGCGTAGTTATGAATTAGAATAGGATCTATATTTATATTATTAATCATTTCAATAGCGTTATTATTATAATATTGTATATATACTTTTTCTAAATTATTAAAATTACATTCTATAGATTTATATATACAATACATGTCGTATATAGTTTGATAGATTGTATATAGTTTCCTCAATTTAAATGTTTCATCGTCTGACAAATTATTACGTGTATTAATTTCACGGTTTTGTTCTACGAAATCTAAATCATCAATTATTCTTTTGGAATTCATTATATATATAATATAATTAGTGTTTATATATATACTGTGTAGTATATATATAATAACATCGTTTATTTTGTTCTTCAATTAGAAATAGTTGTTTGATATTATTATATCGGTATTGGTTGGAGTTGAACCAACTATCTTATGATTAACAGTCATACGCCTATACCACTTAGGCCTCAATACCTTCGGGTTTCCCCTGATGTCTTCTTTAATAATAATAATTAATGGTTTATTCTGTTTTAACCTCTTCGGTGATTACTTTCTTTACACGTGGTTTGCGTGGTTTCTTGATTGCTTCGTCGGATGCCAGCACTTCGTCTGTTGCCAGTGCTTCAATTTGTGGTGTTTCTTCAATAACTAACTTAACGACATCGACAACGGCTTTGAGTTTTCGTGTTCGTTTTGCTTTGACTGGTGTTTCTGGTGGTGTTGTTCCTTCCGCATCAGTTTTAGGTTCTTCTTTTGGAGTTTTAGGTTCTTCATGTTCAACTTTTGAATCTTCTTCAGTATGTGCAACCTCTTCAGTTTTAGTTTCAGTAGTTTCATCTGACTTCTTCTTATTATAATACTCTCTCGCTTTAGATCGTTTTATTTCTAAAAAGGTCGGGTCTAGTTCTTTCTTTTTTTGGTAATATACACGCCTTTGTTCATTTACCCTTTCTTTATTATTTTCACGATATTTTTTATTTGCATTTCGTTGTGCGGGTGTGTTAGAACTATATCTAACACTTCCTGATATAGGTGTTTGTGATTCCATTATATATATAACGTATCATCTGTTTATATATATATCTACTTTTTATTAGGTGGCATCATTTTAATTTCTACTGGTAGTTTAACACCTTTAAAACCATCAATCCCTCCTGCATTGTCTTCAGCTGTAATAGAATCAATTGGTTTAATAACTTCAATATCTTTACGTAGACTAGGATCGGATGACCTAAAAAAGTGTTTTAAGATATATTCATTTTTTTTAAAATCAACTGATTTATTTAAATCATCAAACATTTCCATAAAGGTAGTTACATCATGAAATAATGAATTGCTTCGGTATTGTGAAGCATTAATAAAATGTCCCATTGCTAGACAGTAGTAGCCACATGCATTATTCATAAGACTTTGAACATCAATTTCTGTGTAAGGTAATCCAGTTTTACCAGTTGTTTTCTTTACTACATTTTTTACATTTTCTGGCGGTGGTTGTCCATATGGGTCAAAGTATATACATTCAATTTTATCATTTGGAGTTTTATTACATTGTAAAAATACCCAATGAGACCCATCATTTTCATTTCCGTTTTCATCATGACTATCTTCCATATTGATGATATATGATTTATTATATTGTAGCGGTGCTTTTAATTCATCTTTAAAAATGCAATCCGCTAAAGGAACTGACATCTTTTGACTTAATTCACGTATTTGAGAATCTGATAATGACATATTATAATAATAATATAATTTTGTGTTTATATATATATTGTTTAAATATACATACCATTGCCACACATTCCTTTACCCGCATAAAGACCCACGCCTAAACCTTGTCCTACAAAAATAGGATTAGTATTGTGCATTTCTTGAAATTGAACAGGTAAAAAATTCTTCATCATAAAATTAGCACCCATTGGTTGTGATTGCAATGCTGGTGGAAGATGTGCCATTACATGTGATGGATGAGAGTTTACACCTGTTCCCATCATACCCTCTTCAATAGTTCCTGAATTATATTTTTGAAATTGTGGAGGTAAAAAATATTGCATTTGAAAATTAGCACCGTATGGTTGTGATTGCAATGCCTGTGGAGTATATTGATGAATCATTCCACCTTTTAAACCAACATCACCAGATTCACGACTAAATCCACTACCAGTTATACCCATCATACGATCATACGATGAAGGACCCTTAAAATCAGTTGGTTGTCTATAACGTGCTACAATTTGTTCATCGTTTAATTGTTGACTTTGACTATCAGCAAGTGCTTTCTGCATACCCGCACGTCCCATATAATTATAATTAGTTCCATAACGATGATTCATTCGTTCATCATCCCTAATCATACCAACTTGTTCATTCATATTTCTTGGTCTACGTCCAACAAGTCCAGAACGTGGTCGTGATGTTTCAACTGGTGGTTTTGGTGGTTTAGGTGTTCGTTCTTTACGAAATGGTTTCTGGTATGAATCAGGATCGTCAATATAATCATCTGCTATCATAGATGCACCAGCCACAGCGGTAGGTATAAAAGGTGCAAGCATAGGTGCATATGTTGCAACAAAAGGAGTGGCGGCCGTTCCTGCCATCTGTATACCAGCCCTAACACCTGCTTTAGCCAATGGTTTTAATTTATCAGCACCTTTATATATTTTACTATATTTATCAGCACCTATAGTTTTACTCATAAATTTATCAAATTTTTTACCAAATATACCCCTACCTTCTGGGTTTACACGTTGGAGTTGTGCGTGTTGTTCTGGTGATACTACAGTATTAGCATCGATTTCAGCTTGTGTTAATGATATTTCTGATCCTTTACTTTTACCAAATGAACGTGAAACACGACTGTATGTCTCAGGATGAACTAATAAATTAAAACCAGTTCCTTTTTTTACTCTTACTTTTTCTCCTTTTTTCAATTTCCTTAATTGAGATGGTGATGCATCAATTGTTAAATGTTCCATTATCTTATTATTAAGAATATGTCTTTATGTGATGATTTGTTAATTATCGCATAAATTGATTATAATAGAATTAGAAATCACCAGATTATATTATAATAATCTTTCTTTGTTTTTATTTATTATTTAATAATTAAGTATATTAATTAAATATCTATACTCTACTTCCAGTAAGTGCATCAATCGAGATCTCGGCACCATATTCAACGAAGCAAAAAAGATCCAAAGTTTTAAGTGATAAATTTTGACCAAGAATTTGAATTGATTTAGGTACACTTGCCTCGACTGGCAACATGCGTTCTACATTAACATAGTAATATGAATATTCCATATCAAAACTTTGACGATCAATAAGACCAGAAGTAAGACCATCTGTGCATCCACCATTGACCGCATTCTGTCCATAAAGCTGGTTATTAAATTGTTCGAAGTTATACCGTTGAGTATTGTAAATTGCATTTTGTCCAGATACTTGAATATTGAAATTTGTCAACCAACACATTGGACTAGTTGGACCAGTTCCAGCAGGATCAAACGGCGACTGAAAAACAGGCGTTCCATTCAAGAAACCAGTATTAGGGCATAATTGAACACCCGAATTAGTTTGAGCGACAGCAGTTCCTGTATTAGGATTAAAGAATGGTAAAATTAGCACGGACTTTACATTAGCAATTCCATTTGTCAATAAATTATTAAAAACTTGATTGGACGGAACACCTATTACTTGATACTGATATACATCAGTATATTTAATTTGTTTAATTGGAGATGATAAATAGGCTTTTTCAAAAGCTGTATTAAAAGTATATGCAGGAATATACAAATATACGGATTTAGAACAAGTGCCTACAGCATCGCTACCTAGACCAAGACTATTATCTAATATAACCGATCCAACAGAAATATTCATTTTGTAATCATAAATTAATGTTGTATTAACTTCAGCATCAGCAGATGTTAAAGGAAATAAAGAAAATGCACCATTTTTGTTCGCAGTAGTGTCAACCGCAGATGCAAGCATTGCAGGATTAACACCACCTAAAGGATTTGCTACATTGGTTACAACAATTTCTGAATTAGTTGAAGAATTAGCAGTAGCATTACCAACATTAATAGCTTTAATAGTAGTAGTGGTATTATTCAAATTCATTGTCATTTTCATAAACACGCCTTTTAGAAGAGGACACATATTAAAAAATGAATGAACATGTTTAAGGTAAATAGTAGCAGTAATACAATGCTGAATAAATCCTTTTGTTGGAGTTGCAAATGAATTGGTTGTTTTAATTGTATTTACTTTTCTAGAAATATATGATTTCCAAATATTCGCCGTAGCTGTTGATGCACCATCACCTGAAACACTTGAACCAGACAATAAATCGCCATATTTAACAATTGTTGTAACAGCTACATTTAATGAAGTTCCAGCTTGACCGTCAATGTCAAAGTTAATTAAATTTTGTCGTCTACGAAATCCTTCATTACCATCGCCAGAATTAAAGGAATTATGAAGACCACTAACTGGAGTAAAAAATTGTGCATTTGAATTATTACATACGCCTTGACCATACCATGTGCCCAACCTATCAGCACTAACACTTGCAGTTAAAGGGCCTGGACCAGTTGAAGCTGGTGCAAAATTCCATGATGTAGCATCATCTGGATAAAAACCAATTGTTGCACCTTGTGTATTAATATCGTCCAAACTTAGGCTTGTAAGGAGTTTAAATGTATTCCACATATTGATAAATGGAGTCTGTTGGCATATAGTCGTTCCGTTGTAATCCAACGTAAAACTATGAATGATTTGGCCAAACCAATTTTTAAGACCCATGGCATAATCAGCACTTGTTGCACTGGTTACAGGTGCAAAACCAAAAATATCTGGTTGTGTTCCAGGGGTTGTAGATCCTGACACACCTGTTTGTGCTAAAGTTAGAAGCAAAGGAACGGAAAAATAACTCTCCCGATACGACATATATTTATTACTGTTGGATAATTGACTCGTATCGACTATGCTTTGGTTATTATTATAATTTTGATTTTGGTTGTCCAAAATGTTGATCCAATCCTTGCGGATGAATACATTTGGACTACCTTCGATTTCTTGAGAAAGATCAAATACTAATTTGTCACACATTATATTAGTATATAACGTGTGATAATCTTTAAATCAATTTATGATATATTACATTGACATCACAATATTTTTAATTTTTCCTTTTACTAGTGGTTTAGCTTCTAATGAAAGTTTAGCAAGCTTGTCAGATAGTGTTTTAAGACCTGATCCAGTACTACGGGCTAGTGGATTATTACCAGTAGTGCGGATATAGTCATCCATATCCATATATGACGATGCACCACCAGCACCGCCTTTTTTAAGTAATATTGAACCATTACCTTTACCAATCATACGTTTCTGTGTTGGTGATACATGACCATTTGTGAATGGAACTTTTGCGATTCTTACAATGTTATGAGGCATTATAATATATTATGTTTTATGTCTTTAGATTATTTTATAAAATTCTTATAGATTTTTCATTTGGTATTTCCCAAATACCCTTTTTAAAACAAATCCAATAATATCTACCAAACCAACATTTTATATTTAGTATTCTTAAAAGGGTTATTTTCCATCCTTGTTTTAAAAATTTATGTAGTCTTACAGGTGTCATACTATTGAACATTTGATTATTAAATAAAAACCAACATTCGCCACAACATACCTTAAAACAATGTTCAATAAATTTTATAAATATATTTTCTGTTTGACCATTAGATTTATATGGTGGATTAGTTATTATTTTTGTTGGATTTCCTGTATATTCGAAAAAGTCCTTTCCTTCTTCTATTTCACACCATTCTTTATTATATGGTATAAGATCATATATTCGGTTCTCTCTACCTTTACATGGTTCTAATGTAATATCAGATGGATCAAATGATATATCTTTTAATAAATCATTTACTACATCAATTGGCGTATAATGTGATGACGGGCATATATTCATTATACTATATATCATTTTAATCTTTATAGGTCTGCTTTTAGTTTATCTTTTACAATTACATTACGGTATTTAATCATATTCTTAATCATAATATCCATTAAACCCATTTTCTGAACTAGAAACTGGTAGTGTTTCATTTCTTTATCATTTTTTAGTTCCATCATCAACGAGTTTTTTTCACACATTAAATCGTCAATCATAGTATTAATATTTTGGTCAGTAAATTTAGACATTATATATATAATATAATTTATCTTTAGATAGTTTATATATATAGTTATTTTAATAAATAGTATAATTATTTAGAGGTCATTAAGTGTTCATCTCTATCCCTAATAGTCAATAGAATAGTCATGTTAGGATCTTTAATAATTAGTGGTGCAAGGTTAGTGCCTAAAAAGGTTAATACCAATTCATTATACATACCATCTATAATTTTATTCCACATGAAATTAGGTGGTCTTTCTGAGATCTGTTCACCTGCACCTACAGATGGATTTAATGAATAAATAATACTAGATGGTTGAGAGTATGGATTATTGATTCCAGTTAATGCCAATAATACATTATTGTTTGGTTGCACTTGAGGTGCTGAGTTTGATAGATATGAAAATGTCCCCAAACTATTTTTAGATTCATAGTTATTAGCTGGTGTTGTTACAGCTGTGCCAGCATTGTTAACATTTGGATTTGATGAAAAAGTTGTAGGGTATCCAACGACTTCATTAAATCTAGCTGGAAATGATACAACAGGATTATAGGTTTGTGTAGCTGCCCCAGGCCAGTTAGATGGAAAAATAACAGTAGCTGTTGCAACAATAGGAACTAAGTATGTATTTAATTGAATAGCATATCTCGTTGGATTTACTACTATTTCAAAAGGATACAAATTATCACCTGTTCCATTAGTCCAGTAATGACCAGCTGCAATTAAAGTAAATTGAATGAAAAAATTAATATCTGAAATTTCATATAAACCATCGGGTATAGTAATTGTATAAGTTGTAGTGGTTACACCAACGGTCCATGTATATGTAATTGTATTATTCATTTGTAATGCGGTGATGTTATCCCAACTGTAATACATGCTTATACTTGATACTGCGATAAATTTATCTTTTAGATTTACAGAGTTTGGAAACTTGTATCTAAGTTTGTTATTTTGCCCATCTGGCACTATATTTGATTGATTCAATACGAGAACGAACATTATATTACTTATTATTATAAAGTAATCTTTATAATAATAATAGAATTTATTTAATTATTTAACGTAATCTATAGTTGCGTGGTAGCATAATTTTAGTATGTTTTTCGTGGGTAGTTTCTTGCACACCACGTTTACCCAAACCCATACCCGCCATTTTATCAGTTGTAAAATCATATGATACTTGTGTTGGTTCTGATGTAGAAAATCCTAAAGCTATAGGTGTCTGTGCACCACCAAAATAAAAAGGTGATTGAAAACCCCCTGAAGTCATTTGTGAAAATATTTTATTAGGTTGCATAACCTTCGGATGATAATTGTAAATACCTGCTGTTGACATATTATTGATTATACATAATAACCCTTTATGTTAATATCCCATTTCCAATAGTTCTGTCATAATTTCTTGAACTTGTTGTTTTGGTAATTGTCCAGTATTGACTAATTTCAATAGTAATACTTTAAATTTTTTGATTAAATCTTTAGAATCATTCCCTGCCATAATTTCACCTTTCATAATTTCAAATTGGTTAAAATCCTTTTCCATTTTATCTTTTGAAGGTGCTGGTATTGCTAGCATCTGTGTTAGATCTGATTTTTTAGAGATTTGATGAAGGTAATTCTTTTCCTCATCTGATAATTTATCTACGTCATTATATGAAGGCATACCACCACCTACGATGGTTTTAATGATTCCAGAAAGATTAGGGCTTACTTTACGTGATGGAAGATTAGGAAGTCCTGCACCTGATTTATGACGTAGTGATATAATACCGTCTTGAAGTTTGTTATTATTAATGAAGTGTTTTCCAAATGAAATAAATGGAGTTTTAGATTTAATGCCTGCGTCTGGATCTTTATAATCATCAAATGTTTTTTTAATCCCTCTTCCTTTAGGTCTTCCTCGACGTTTCTTTAATCCATAGCCCATAGTTCCATGTGGTATATTTTGATTAAAATAATGATTAAAATTATCAATAGCCATATCTATAGATATTCTTTTTGCTTCATCGTGTGTCTTACCAAGTTTTAAATTTGTAATATATTCCGTTGATACAGCATCAATAATTCTATCTAAAAGTTGTTTTTCATCTTCGGTTTCAATCATACCTTCTACATTCATAGCCTTAGTAAATAAATGATCTTCTAATTCTTCAACTGCTTGCTCGATTTCATCTTCTGTTATATTAAGTGGTAAATCTCCCGATGGCGGCGGTGGTTGTTGTTGTTGTTGTTGTATTTGCATCTGTTGCCCACTTGGTCGTTCTCGTCGTGGTGGATTTAATTGATCTGCACGCTCATTTGGAATTATATCAAAATATTTTTCTAATTTTTCAATAGATGATAATGATGGTAAAACACCAATAATATTTTGTAAAATTTGACGAGTTAATTCTTTATTCTTATTACCTAATGATTTCTCTAGTTGTTGTAATAATGTATTTAGAATCATTGTTGATGGTAAATCTTTCATATAATCTTGATACATTTGGTATACATCAGCAATAACAAATTTTAACTCACCATAATCTTTATCTTTTTCTTCTATAACTTTTGTAAAATCATTTTGAACTGCTAAATATTTTTCAGAATTTACAAACTCTAGATGACCTTCTAGAATTTGAGTAATCATTAAAATCAATTCATTAGATTGTACATCTTTTAAATTTGCTAATGTTTTAAATATATTACTTACTAATTGATTTCTAAAATCAAGAATACCTGCATTATATTTATCGATTTCACCCTTAGATATACCCGATTTATTTGGATCTTTAGTATCAAAATATCCACGCACGGTAGATGACATCATTTTGGTTGAACTAAATGATTTTTCTAAAAATGCTACAAATTGTTCTACATCATTTTCATCACCCACATTACCATACTTATATTGTTTTTGTATATTTGCAACAAACTCATCAGCACGTTGTGCAAAGAACGTAAATAAACCACCATCTGCATTTAATGGACTTCGTTGAATACGTTGTAATACTTGTGATGCAATAAATGGATCAAATAATGGCCTAAGTGTTGCAATTAAACTAATTTTCAGTCCTTCTACATCTGCAAGGATTTCAGATGTTGTTCGTGTATCTGTTATTGTGCTTTTTGGTGGTAATGCACCTGTAGCTTTATAGACCTTATTTGCTTCAAGATTTTCAGCATTTATTTGATCTTGCATTTCAAGGTTTTCCATATATGCATTTCTAAATGCTTGTATATCTGTTGGCTTTCTTACTGGTTGTCCTGACATTAAATATATAAATAAATATATATTTAAATACAAATAAAAAAATTAGTAAAAATACAAATAAAAAGAATGATTAACAATAATTTCTGTTTAAGGCTTCTTCTCTATCATCTTTATCTGGTGTAATTTCCCTACTAGGGTTAGACCGCATGAGGAGTGGATCATATACAGGATAAGTAGAATAATCTGTAGTATTATCAAATAAATTATCAATACAAATATCGTTAAATTCACGTTGAATTTGGTCATCTGTAAGCGTCATGATTTTCTCCATAGATGTTTTTAGCTTTTCTTTTTCTCGTGGTTTAAGTAAACTCCCGTTATATAGTGGGTGTTTCCCCATTCGATGCAAACCAATAACTTTTACTTTTGTAATATACTCACGTCGTGATAGATATTCGATATCAGCTTTAGATAGTGGTTTCTTTTCTTCTTTTTCAGATTCAATAAGTTCAGCTGGTGTGATAGTTCCTTTTAATAAATCTTTTTCGAATTGATTAATTTCTGTTGGTTCAATAGGATCAATCATTTGCATTGGTGTTGCATGTAAATAATCAGAGTTTTGAATAACCTTAGGTCCATCTTCTTGTTGTTGTTTAATTTCTGACATTATATATATATGTTATTTATTCTTTAGGTGTTTTTCTTAAATTTGTTTATATAAGTATATTGAAAAGTCGTCATCTAAATCCTCAAATTTATAACCAATATAACTATATCTATGTGTTGGATATATTACATGACACATACTTAAATAATTAAAAGCATAATCGATTTGGTTATTGTCAAACGTCATAGTATCCATGACAGTAGTAATAAGCCGTTCCTTATCATCACTATTAAATTTATTGACATCATCTAACGGATGATTTCCCATAAGACCTAAACTAATTAATACAACTTTTCTAGCATATTCAATTCTATCCGACATATATATATTATAATAATATTTCTTTGAATGATTTTATAGAATTTAAAGTAGGTTTATGTAAGTCTATATAATACTGTTCTTTCTGTTTAATGTCTAAACCATCACCTGTAAAGATTGGTTTCATTTCGACGTTATTCCATCCACCATTATTACGAATAAATAAATATAGTTTAGTCCAGTATAGTTTACTTACTTTATTAGTAGTATTCTTTTTATGCTTACTCTTCCTACTACTAAAATTATTAGTTGATCCTATATAGAATTCAGTAGGAATTAGTTTATGTCTTATTTCATATATAACATACTTCATGTTATATATAAAATTAGTATCTTCTTTAATTAAGAATAGCATCATTTAACATCTGTTCATAAAATACAGTATTGACTATATTAATATCATTTCTTATAATTTTACGAATACAATCAACATATATATTCATACGCATGTAATGAAAATATGACCTCATAAATAATTCTTCTTTCAAAAAGTTTATTCTATAATAATCAGAATGATACATATTCCTATTTATATAAGATCCCTTCTTCCAATCATAACGAGTTATAGGTAGATATGTTTTTACATGTGCCATCACATCATCTGGTAGTTTATTTATTAACTCATCTTTCATTATATATATAAACACAAACTAGTGTTTATATATATTTGTATTTTATTTATGCGTCTAAGTCGTGAACTGGTTCATCTATTTTTAGTTTGAGTCCTCTATATACCCATTTGTTTTTATAAATTCCTTTTGATTGACATTTAATAGATTTATCAAATTTATCATCAAAAGCACTATATAATGCACCCATTTTCATAGCTTTAATTGAATTCTCTTTACACCAATGGTCGTAATTACTTTTTACTTCTGTTTTTAATATAATATCGTCATCAGAACCAATATCATACATATCATCAATATAATTGCTAACATTTGATTGTTCTTGTATATACTCATTTTGAGCTTCTAACATCTCTCCTACTGGTGTAAAATCTGGTTTTTTATAATATTCAATTGCACCATCTACGCACCATGAAAAGAACTCATTTAAATATTTTTGTTCAATAATTTTGTCAATACCATTAATTTGAAGGTATTCATTTATTTTAATTGGTTTTTCAACAAAACGAGCATTTAATGGAACTAAACGAACACGATCAACACTAGCCTTGTCGTTAGCATTGAAATCAGGTTTAAAGTTGGTGCATAAAATTAATTTACATAATGGTGTAAATGTCATTGGTTCACGATATAATCCACGAGCTGTAATAGAATCATTGCCACTAATCATTTTAATAATTGATTCATTTAATTCATCGTTAGGGTTTGTTTCTGAAAAGGTAGCCATTCTACAATCTTTTAGTTGTAATACTTCAGAACCTCCAGTTTTACCTGAATTATTATTGATGAATACACATTTAGAAACAGCTTGATATTGTGCACATAATATTTTAGACATAAGGTTTAGTAATACGGTTTTACCATTACGACCTTTTCCAAATAAAATAAAATATACTCTTGAGTCAATATGACCTGTTAGGCCATAACCTAACATTTTTTGAATATATTTTAAGTCTTCATCTTTATGACATGCGATAGACTTTAACATATTCATTAATTCGTCTGGTCGTTCTTTAGTATATGATACAGGACATGAAAATGAAAATTTATCATTTTTAGTCAGTTGTTCTACCTTACCTGTTCTTAAATCAATTTTTTGACAATCTTTAATAGGTAGGTGATGTGGTAATACTCTGTTAAGTTCGTCCATGAAATTATCATTAATAATTTCCGCTTCATATAGTTTATATATACCTCTTAATTTATTTTCAGAACATATTTTATTTGTTTTTTTGTGGATCTTAACTAAATCATCCTTTGTTGGTTTTTCAAAGGTTATATAAAATTTGAATGTTTGATTAAAAAACGATGCCATATCATTTATAACCTGTCCTGATGATATTTCTGACCATAATAATTTATCATTCATATTATAGCCATACAAATATTTTTTAGAATACACATGCATGCCTTCACGAAAGGACTTGTAAAACAAAGCTGTATTAAATTCGTTTTCAAGAATTTCGATGTATTGTTCAGAAGTTGGGTATTGAGATTCCATTAGTATATATACATAATATCTCTTTAAGTCAATTTGAAATTTGGATACATCCAATTCCAATTTTGGTTTTTCTGGATTTGGAATTATGACATATTTGGGGTAATTTACTTCTTTTTTTCTTCTTTTTTTCTTTTTTTGTTTCATTTTTCCTTTACTTAAAAATATTATTAATAGTATCCATTAATTTCTGGCTAAAGGGCGTTTTTTCATAAACTCCCTTAGAAACTGTCTTTTTACTTTTACTAAGTTTGTTTTTACCCCTATATTTTTGGATATTTGGATATTTGGATATTATAATATATACTACAGATACTATTAATAAATATTTTAAGTAAAGAGAGAAAGAGAAAAAGAGTATAAAAGATAATAATGGAAAGTAAATTATCCCAGTTAGAAAAGGTCTCAGATATAAATAAGGTCAAAAAGCGTGCAAAAGAGGTTTACGGTCTCGACGTATTACCATCGACAAAAAAGGACAAAAAATATATGATTGATAACGGAGAGAAGGTAATTCACTTTGGGTCAATACTATATCAGGATATGAGTAAACACATGGACAAAAAACGAAGAGATAACTATTTGAAAAGGGCTACGATGATAAAGGGTGATTGGATCGATGATCCCTTCAGTCCAAATTGGTTAGCTATCATTCTTCTCTGGTGTTATCCGTAAAGTATATATTAATATCGTTATTTTATAATAACAATATTAATTAATTGAGTATATAATTATCTTCCTATCATTTGGTTTGGTGGTAATCTATCTAAAATATTAGGTTTATGTTCTGTTATCACACTATATGGTTTAGCACTTGGAATTGTAAGGACATTACCTTTAGTTGAAGGATATAAGATGTTAAACATAGGTGTAAAGAAACTTTTCGTTGCACTTACAGCATCACCAGATGAACGTATATCATATTCATGATACATAGGACGCTCGTTCGTATATGCTGGATTAAGATTAATGATCTCTTTAGTATCCTTACCTAATTTACGGCTAAGCACTGCACCTTGGCTATGTCCTACTGTAGATACATTACCTACACCATATTTATTTTGTGCTTTCTCTTGCACTTCACGTCCTTGTTTAAATCTATCAGTCATATCGTATGCACCTACGGCATACATTGCATTATTACTCCAATCACTAGCGGTCTTCTCTGTTCCTCTATGCACAACAACACAATGATTATTATTAGGATTATTATATACAGTAGCTGTAGGTTGTGTTAATTCTTTATCGAGTATATAACCATTAATATTTTCAGGTCTTTGTTCTATTGGTTTATATGATGATTCAATAAATTGTTTTAAGTTTGACGCACTAATTGCACCTCCGCTAATTCTTGTTCTATTAGGATATTTACATATTTCCTCTTTTTTATAATTAGGATGAATGTTATGTATTTTATGAGTCATATTACTTATAATAATAATTTCTTTTTATAATATTGTTATTTCTTTTTCATTGCTCGTAGCTTTGCCATCTTTTCGGCCATCTCAGGCGATCCCTTGAGTCCATATCCATAACCACCTGCTGGTTTAGCTCTCTTACCACTACGCACAGCTCGTGATTCAGCTAAATCTTTTCGTGATAATCGTTCTGTTTCATTTTTAATATATTCATCAAATGCACGTCGTGAAACATGATCTTTAGATTTTTTACGTGATCTCAAACCCTCACCTACTTTCATTTCTTCTGGTATTTGTTTATCTTTTACTGGTTTCACTGGCATTCCATGATGTTTAACAGGGCGTAAATCATCAGCAAAATCATCAAAGAAACCCATACCAGATTTAGCTTTACTTCCTGATGCATTATGTGAATTAACATCGATATGAATTCCATTACCATGAAACATATCATAAAACTGTTGTTCAGCTTCAGACCTTTTTGCATTACCTTTAATAATCCCCCTTTTAAGGTCTGTGTAATCATAACTTTCAAGTGTTCCATCACGAAGTTTTTTTTCAAGATTTCTATTATGTTCATCTAAATATTCTCGTTCTTCTTTTGTCAATGGGTCATATGGTTTTGGTTTATTATTATTATTATTATTATTTTGTTGTGTTTTTTGTTTAGCATCATGTTGTTGTAAATAACCGCTGTCTAATGGGTCTTGACTTCGACGACTCATGTCATTATCTTCTGCTATTTTTTTAGACAATAAAACTCCTCCTTCTTTACCAGCAATAGCACCAGCTGGACCACCCATAGAACCAACAGCACCCATTGCTGTTGGTAATCCATATTGTAAAACATCAGACGCTAAACCTTTTTTATTTGTAACATAACTTCCAATATCATCAAACAATCCTGTTCCATGTTTTTTAGAATGTTTTTTAATTAATTTCATAATTATTTTTTTAGATTCTGTTTCACTATCAGAATCAGAATCAGATTCGTATTTCATTTGAGACTTTTTACGCATTATCTATTATAACATATTAAGGTTTTATATCCCTTAATATTTTATAATTTTTTATTAAACTTGTCCAATTGGATTATTAGGCGGATGAGTAATTTCAAACTCATGTTCTCTTTCTTCTGTTTCTACATCTCTTTTTATTTTTATACATCCACATTGTATTTCTGTGCATTTAGATTTATAACACATTGCTATAATTGCAAGAATTAGACCGCTTACGATTGTAATAAACGAACTCCAAAATATTTCTGACATTTCAACCATGTAAATATATGTGTTTGAATCTTTATAATTATTATGCAATTCTCGTTCTTTTTACAGATGATTTATAATCACCAGTTGTTTGTAATCTTAAAATATCAGGTGCACTTAAAGTATACGTCATGTAAAATGCAATAGTATAACTTGTAGTTCCGTCTGATGTAATAATAGCAGATGTTGAATTAGTTAATGTTTTTACCAACAATGTATTACTATTTCCGAACATAAAAATAGGTCTTACATTATAATCAATACTATCCCTACACCAAAAAACATAATCATTTATATTAGTTCCTGAAGCATTGTCTGAATTGATTCGTGCGGTGCATTGAATTAACCATACACCTTTTGGTAGTGTAACAGCTGGAAACATATTACGATCACTATAAGGGTCTATTTGTCCTAATGTTAAAGTTTCATAAACAGTATATCCTATATTATTAACACCAATAGCTGATGATTCATATAAAGGGGTTAATGGTTTATTTAATCTATTTTGTCCTGCACCTGTAAGTGTTCCAAGATTAACAAATGATGTTGTAGTTCCAATGTTAATATCTGGACTATTCATATTTATTATACCACCCGCTGATATATTACCGATAGTTGTAGTAGAACTACCAGATGTATTAATATTTGTAGCTCCTGAAATTGCTGTAGTTGTTCCAGTTACATTTACCGTAGCCCCTTGAATAGTGGATATTCCTCCTGCACTTGTCCCTATGGTTGTGTTTAAACTAGTTGTTGTATTAATATTTGTTGTTCCTCGAATAGATGTAGTATTACCAGCCGTGCCAATTGTTGTATTGCCTGCTCCTGTTATATTAAAATTTACTGTTCCTAATATTGCCGTAGTTGAACCAACGACACCAATTGATGTATTTGATGTTCCAGATGTGTTAATATTTGTCGTTCCTGTTATTGCATTAGTTGCTGTAGTATTACCAACAGTAAGATTTGCACCTGCATCAGAATTAAGAACGACTGTTCCTTTTAATTGTGTTTGTGAAATAGACATTATATTATATAATATATTAAGAGTTTATATCCCTTAATATATTTATAAAATTTATTGATTTAGGCTATTCTAGTTGCTTGTAAATATCCCGCATTATTAATAGTAAAAATTGGGGCTGTCAATGTTGTAAATGCAAGAGATGTAGCATGTGCTTGATTACATACTGTATTAATTTTATAAACCGATGTGCTACCTACTGTTACATCATCACATAATACAATATTATTTGATGAATTAACACTTGTTCCGCCAACCCATGTAACTGCATATGTTAATGGTGTTGTATCTTTGAATAAAATACTACTAACACCTATATTATTAGTAACACCTCCTTTTATCATCATTAAAAAACTAATAAGCCATTTTCCAGAACTAACAGATGGAAGAGTTACTAATGTCATCTGTGCGGTAGTAATAGTAGTATTTACTGGAATATCAACCTTAACAGAATAACCAATTTGGTCTACACCTATAACAGGATATGCATATATAGGTGTTAATGGTGTTGCTAATTTAGAAATAGTTGTTTTACCTGTTAATGTGGTGTTTGTATCAAATAAACCTGTAGTATTTCCAATTGTAATATTTCTAGTGTTTGTAGTAGCCGAACCTGCCCCTAATTCTATAGTTCCAGTTGTTTGATTTTTTCCAATTTCAATTTTACCAGATGACAAATTTTCACCTATACTTATCGCTATATTATTATTAATAGGGTCTCCTGTAATCAAATTTACACCTACATTTAAAGTCGATGCATCTGTTACAGCATAAATCCAATCAGTATAAAGTTGATTTATTGTTGTATCCCCACCACTAAGATATCCTATATTAACAGTTCCATCAATATTAGTTGTTGTGCTATCTGGTCCAGAAGTATTATTTCTTCCTATATTAATAGTTGGATAAGGAGATGCACCAGTTATAACGTCGTTTAATATATTTAAAATTCTTCCTTTAATATTTGTAGTCCCAGTATTAGCCGTTCCGATGGTTGTTGTCCCTCCTCCTGTTGTATTAATATTAGTTGTTCCTGTTATTGCATTAGTTGCTGTAGCATTACCAACAGTAAGATTTGCACCTGCATCAGAATTAAGAACGACTGTTCCTTTTAATTGTGTTTGTGAAATAGACATTATATTATATAATATATTAAGAGTTTATATCCCTTAATATATTATTAAATTTTTGAAAAAGTTTAAACCGCTGAAATTAAAAAATCTTCTAATTGAGGTGCTGATACTCGTCTACTACTTGTTGGATATGATGTAAGTGTTGCTACAAAATTTTGGTCTGTTGAACTACCTCCTGATGTATTGATTAATACAGTTAATACTTGTTGTGTTGCTGTAAAAGTAATAACTGGAATAACTGTTGTAGTTGGTGGCGATATCCCTGTTCCAAAATAAAATAATGTGCTTACAGATGATGGTGACATATTTCCAGTGTCTATTTTTTCAACACCGAAACAACCCTTATATGTATAACTACCTCGTCCCGCATTACAACCTGATACCAAAATTTCAAAATATTGAGATGTAAATTGTGCTGATGCATTAGATGTAATTGTATAACAAGATAAACCTGAAAGTGTAGCTGAATTTTTTCGATTAAAAGTAGTTGACATTGATGGAACTATTGTAGTATCGCCAATTACATTCTCAATTATAGTTCCATTTAATGTTTTTATAGATTGTTTAATATTTGTTGCATTCATATTTATAAGTGAATCAGCATTACCTATATTAACGGTTGGACTTGACAATGTTGTTATTCCTCCAACTGTTGCATTACCAATAGTAATAAGTGATGTAGTAGTCGCACCTGAACCTATACCATTAATATTAACTGTTCCAATTATATTATTAGTAGTTCCGTTCATAGTCACATTTGAACCTAATAAAGTAGTAGTTCCTACGGTGCTAGTTCCGATTGTAGTTGAACCACCGCCAGTTTGATTAATATTTACCCCACCATTAATAGTAGTAGTTGAACCACTACCGCCTATATTTGTTGGTAATCCTCCTGTGGTATTAATATTTGTTGTTGCTGTAGCTGTAAGTCTTCCGTTTACGGTTGTAAGTGTAGTATTAGGTCCATTTACAGCACCGATTGTAATAGTTGATGAACTGTTTTGTGGTGTTTGTGGTCCTAATGATACAGTAGTTGAGTTTAATCTAGTCGTTGAACCAACCCCACCTATTCCAATAGATGCTGTCGAAGAACCACCTGTCCCAATATTTATAGACCCGTTCCTTGTTGCAAGTGTGCCTATTCCAATATTACCAGATGTTTGTGAATTACCTATATTTAAAGCTCCTGTCGTAAGGTCATTACCAAGATTAATACCAACACCTGTATCACCTATAGTTATACCTTGACCTATATTCATAACTACATTATTTGCTGTTCCGCTAATTAAATTTGTTTTTAATTTATCAATAGTAGTTATACCTGACATAAATGTTGTTGTATCAGTTGCACCATTTGTTGCACCAATATTAATTACACCTGATGAGTTAGTCCCTGACATAATATTAACTGTTCCCGTGGATGTAGTACCATTTGCTATATTTGTTGTTGATGCATTATTAACTCCATTATTTAAATGCACGCCTGCACCAGCGACACAATTATCACCATCAGAATAGTGATGAACTTGTCCAGATATATTACGACTTACAACTCCTACATTCAATACATTAGATGCTAAAGCATTAGGCATAACGATATTCATTATATTAGGTGCTGTAATAGACCCAGTAATTAGTGCGGGTAATGTTTCAGTTCCTTGCCCTGTAGGAAACCTTAAAAATTTAGAAGCGATTTGTGCCTCTGTAAGTCCTGAACCAGATGGTGCGAAATTCGTAACATCGAAGATTGGAACATTATCAGTTGGTGGTGTGTATTCTGCCATATTATAATGATAATCTAAATTTATCTTTATAATATAATAAGGTTATAAAAATATATTTCTTACTATTATATAATGCCACCAAAAAAAGCAACAATCGATAACGGCGAAATTATCAATTTCTACGAAGTTATACCAAAAAAATATCTTGATAAAGTTTCTAATCCTAATGAGCATTTACATAACATTAAATTGCCTTTTAGAATGTGTGTTGTAGCACCATCAGGAACTGGTAAAACTAATTTCCTTTTGAACTTAATTAAAGTGTTCTCATCTGGTCAGGGCACATTTGCGGATATAACTATTATCACACGAAACAAAGCCGAACCATTATATGAATATTTAGAAGGTGAGTTCGAACAAATCAAAATTAAAGAAGGTATGTCTAATACACCTAAACTAGATGACATGGACAAAGAATATAATCATTTAGTAGTATGGGACGATTTAGTTCTATCGAAAAATTTAGAAAGTGTTTGTGATTATTTCTTGAGGGCACGTAAGAGAAATGTATCTGTAGTATTCTTAAGTCAGTCATTTTATGACATTCCTAAATTTATTAGAAAAAATTCATCATACTTAGTTCTATTAGATTTAGGTGGTAGTAAACGTGAACAAACCGCAATTATGAATGAATGGAGTAGTGATTTAGATGCTGATGAACTAAGGGCAGTTTATAATGATGCTGTTTCAGTTCCATTACGACCACTAATTATTACTGGTGGTAAAGTAAAGAAGAATGAAAAATATAGAAAGGGGTTTTTAGAATATTATAATTTAGATACTTTTCTTTTAGATATACCCCGCACAGATAGCAAAGGAAAAAGAAAAGTAGTTAAGGGTAAAGGAATTAGTAAAGTTGATGATGAGGCTACATCGTCAGATGAGGACTTATAATTATTCTTTAATATAAGTATGTATGGCCTGATATGGTGATGTACCCATATCTTTTACGTCGGCTTTTAATTCTTTGTCTTTTTCAGAATGATCTAAATATTTATCAGTAAGGAATGTATGGCGTAAAGCATTCACACTTGATTTTTTACCAAATAATTTATTCAGTCTCTGATTCAGTTTAACATTTGTTAGTGGATTAGAATTTTTATCAAAAAATAAATAGTCAGTAGGATTACGAGAAATCCACTTTTTCAAAATCATGCTTAGTTTCCTAGGCACTGTAACTTTCTGTTGCCCGTAGGTTTTCGATGTCTTATAGCTATTGAAAATCAACACATTTTTTAACATGTAATTATCTTTCTCAGTATCAATATTTTTTATTTTAAAATCACAGAAATCCATAGAACGCCTAAGAGGTATATAAATACCGCCAAGAACACAAAGTAAAACATAACCTTGAATTTCTTGTAAATCTTCCATGGCTAATACATCCTTTTTATACAATGTTTTAACATGCTTCTCCATTCCTTCGATGAGTTCTTTAATCTCCTGAGTATCTAACCAAGATTCTTTTTGTTCTTCGGTCTTTTCATGTTTGTCCATGTTTTTATTATATTTATCGATGTCGTGAACCATCTGTTTACGATATGCTTTATTTTCAGTAAGGACGAATAAAGCGGATAATATAGTTTTGCGTTTATTTACATCCATTGTTTTAAGGTAAGCTAATACTTTTTTGTTATCATTGAATTTAGTAAGATCTATGACGAGATCCTCATCGTCTTCAATATCAAACATATTTTTATAAAGACTCTTGAGGATACTACCATATGTTTTAATACTATTATCACTAAGATGAGGTCTATTTTTATAAATTGCATTGCAAATTGATTCACTCATTATTAAGAATTAACTTAATTACTGTTTAAATCTTTTTATAACAATATTTAAACACATCCTAAGATTAGTATATAATGAAAAACTTAATACATATACTAAACAATTATCATGATCCATTTCCACATATACATGGTAGAGGTGGATTACAGTTTCATCCATCGAGGCGTATTATAGGTGGTATGTTAGGTGGTGCTGAAGAAACAGCAATAACTAGATCTGGCGATAGACCAGTTTTTTTAAATGATTCTGATGATGAACCAGAACCTACACCAGCTGAAGAAGATGACGACCATGAATTAGCGGAATTTAATGAATATCTTAATCCAATACCTTTTACAGATGAAGACATGGAATATTATAAAACAGCACCAAAAGATGCATTAAAAGAATTAGAACGTCAGGATTTACAAACAACAGTAGAACAGTATAAAATATATGATAAATTGTATAAAGAATATATTGAAAAATATGATGATCCTAATTATAAAGCAAGTCCATATGATCAAAACCAGATGAAATCTAGAAAAAAACAAATTGAACAACTTATATCAGTATTTCATAAAATGGCTAAATTTATGAAGGATGAATTATTAAAAAATCAAGAAGATTTAAACTATAAAAAATATGTGGAAATTAACAAAAAATTAAAATATAATTTAATGCAACTATTGATTAAAAATTTAAACGCAATATCTTTAATAGATGAACATAAACCAAAAAAAGATATATCTGAAATGGACCAAACTAATTTAACATTTATTAAGAATAAATTTGATTATGGTAGGTTGGACCAAATTGATAAAAATTTAAATAATGGTATGGTAGTAGAATTTAACGCAAGCTTATTGAAATTTATAAGTATGATTGATAAGTCATTACGTGATTTTAGGGAAATTATTTTAAAAAATCACAAAGGTGATCGAGCTATACCATATACATTATTATTCACTAATGATAAAATACAATTAATTGATAGTTTTCAAGAAAGAAATAATTATAATAAAAAATTGGAAAAAGAGAAAGGTAAACTTACAAAGTTAAGTAATGAAAAAAATCTAGCAGAACAGGCTATGATTGCAAAGGCAAAAGAAGAGGCATTTTTAAAAGAACTAGAACAAGAAGACAAAGGTAAAAAATCAAAAAAGAAAGATAAAAAAGCATTAGTCAAAATGGAACTACCAGCTGAAGAACCAGAACCTGAAGTAATAGAAGCTGAAGAACCAGAACCAGAAA